>Ga0126332_10000547_pt1 | contig 13261 bp, 8 predicted proteins | sample InaspJWI42metaG_FD_94482 | JGI IMG/M metagenome (GOLD analysis project Ga0126332, IMG submission 94482) | Marine gutless worms symbiont microbial communities from Oahu, Hawaii - Inanidrilus sp. 2 OAHU.JWI-42 metaG | ecosystem: Host-associated > Annelida > Digestive system > Unclassified | place...
ACAAAAAATAAAATTATATAGAGACTGATATAATTAAATTAGTTATAGGTATATGTTTTTTTACAAATTTGAAAATAAATACTCTACTTATAAATAAGTCTCGTGGGTGGTGGGGTGCTGGCATAGTTATCTGTCTGGAGCAAGGTACAGAATTGTATACGGCCCAGCTGATGCCACTGCCACTCACTTTCTCTTGCTTAAATAACGTCCAGATCGGTTTTACGTTTCTGGTACCGGCTCACCTGGGTAGTCCCGGACAAAGGGCCGTTAAACGGTCGTGTGTGTGTGCGTTGTTGTTGTAGCTGCTGCTGCTGTTGTAGTTGCAGTTTGTGTTTTTGTTTGCTGTATGATACAGCTACGAATGCCGCCGTCATACGGGTTTTGTGCGCTCATTGTCGGCATTGCCGTTGTCAACTGCTTTTTATCCTTTGTTGTTGAGGTAATATTACTATGTCACATCGTACAGTGGTAGATGGAATTAGATGAACTACACAAAGGAGATATGCTAGGATTGTATTAAAAAAGATATGAAAGGTACTTGTCTGCTCTGAATGTCTGTTCTGACTAAGTCTAGAATAAGTGACAGATGGGTATCAGTGGGACAGCTATTTTGACCACAGTCATTTCAAAATGGCCATTAAAACTCTTTTATATCTGGATTACTATATCTGCATGATATGCCACTGTTAGTTTGCAGTAAACTTTTGACCATTCGGGTTTTTTAAACAAAGACATAAGATGTGTTTTTTTTTTAAATTTTTGTCGTTTTGCAGTATTTGCACACAGACGCTGTGATGTAACTTAGTTAATTCCGTGTCATTGCAAACTTTTGCCTTCAGTGTTTTGACGCTGTTGGTTGGGCGGCAGGAAGGGCATCCGGCCTTTAAAACACTTGAGTGGCGGGGTGCTGGCGTGGTTATGTGTCCGGAGCGAGGTGCAGACTTGCATATGTCCCAGCTGATGCTACTGCCACTCACTGTCTCTTGCTTCAGTAAAATCCAAATTGGTTTTATCCTTCTGGTGTCGGCTCACCTGGGTAGTCCTGGACAAAGGGCCATTAAACGGGTGTGTGTGTGTGTGCAGACTTACGTGGTCGATGGTTTTGTCGATGGCCGGCTGCTGCGACGCTGGTGCGCAAAAACGTCGCATCACAAACTGCCGTTTGTCCAAATCAACGATGAACTGCGTCGACAAACAAGCTGGCCACCCCCGTCCCAGCTCGGCGGCTCACTTGTGGACATAATGAAGCTGGAAAACTCGTTCTTCCAGGTGGAACAAACGGAAGAGGCATTGTTGCCAAAGTCGGCATCTGACTTCGTTCCTGATGTGTCCGATGCACGGCTGCAGACCGAACTGAAAAAAGTAAACGACATTGCGGCGAAAAATGAATGTAGTTTTAGCGCGGTAGACAGTAGTGGTGTTCCCATCAATTTGGAGCCGCTGCCTGCGGTTAGTTCAGGCGAACCACAGCTGTTTGATGGTACGATTTTATGACATAGGTTGTTTGCAGTCCTAGATTTTTGTTACCACCAGTTACGGTTTCTTGTACAATACACATACTTCCATTTTTAGGATATTATCACTTTCACAGTAATAGACTTTTATGTACAATTTCAGGGGTGCACAGTTTGTAGCGATTTTTATGTATGACTTGTTTTGAATATATAGATAACGGTCATACTATAGGTTTTATTTTTCTGCTTCGTTTATTTTGGCATTTTATCGATACAATTTTATTGTTATGTGCTCTGCCAGCTAATGTCACAAAACAATATCTGTTGATATGCATTCAGAAATTAATACTTTAGTAACTCAAACTTTTCATGACAGATGTAGGTTTTTCATAGCTTAGAGTCTGTGGCCTTTCTTCTTCTGTTGCGTGTAGATTTCTGACTTCTGTGTCCATTAAATAGCTGGCCTTATTCTTTCGTTAGCATTTTTTTGACCATTTCACGTTTTTTCATCATAACGCTACCTCTTGTTGGTTTGCCTTTCACCCTGCCTTCTAAAATATCTGTTAATTAACCATCTTGGCGTACTACATTTAGTGCCAGTGATGCTATAGCTTTTGTATGGACTGAGTCAAGAATGCTTCTGTTCTTAGTTACTTTGAGTAAGACTTACATACCTGTTTTTAAATATCAGTATTGTCATTGTCTGAACTGGTATATTTTCAGTGGTTTCAGGTCACTGTATTTGGCAATATCTGTTACCTGTGCTGCAGGTTGATGGAGGGGAATGTTTTCACCAATTTTTGTCTTTTAGCGGGATACCAGTTGTGGGACAAGATTTTCATGAAATTCACGGATTGAGAAAATTGTGGATCAGAAAAGAGTTTGTTAAATTTTGGAAGTTATCGGAAAAAGGTTGTGGATATATCGTCACAGTTTTTGATAGTCCAGTAGTCTATCTGTGTGAAAAGTGTAAGGTAAATTTGGAAATATGCCAGTAGTTTGGAAAATCCAGATTGATCATATCATATCATCATATCAGAAATTTATATTGCGCCCATTACTAAGAAAACGTAGACCATAGGTGCATTATGAAAGTCAGCCAAATGATGTATCTGCTTCTGAGATGGCGACCTGCACAGGGATGGAAATTATCCCCACCCTGCCCCGCAAGTCCTGATCCGTCCCTCGCTGTCCCATCCCCTCCCCATCCTCACCATGTTGTTCCCTATCACCACCCCATTCCCCACACTTTTTGCACTGTTATCCTCGCCCCATCCCCGTGCACCAACCATGGTTTTGGGAATACAGTGATTTGGTTTGGTTCTAAATATTTACGAAATTTATATTTTCAAGCAACTGCTTTTGTGAATTAAAGTCCACATCGTACACTCGTTCGATGCTAAACGATCTGTTATTCTGTTCTGCATGTAAGTAAGCAGTTTTGTGTGTCGTAAATGCTAACCATGTTTGCGTTCATTTTGTGATTGTGTAATCACTGCGGGACTCCCGCTCATAACGTCCCCATTACCGTGCTGTTACCGCATAAACAGTACCCGTCACCGCGGCATTCCCATAACAGCTGTCCCCTTCCCAGTTATTACTGCGGTAATTTCGCAAAAAAAAATTCCCGTTACCGTGGATTACCGCGGCAATATCCGCACTGCATCTCTCTGTTCTGAGACTGTGTCAATTTCAGTCAGATGTGCCACTGAGTGCTGCCTACTCATTGCAGTTTGAGTTTAATTTTGATGTGTGCATTCTGTTACAGTTATGGCCTTGTCTGTTTGCTAATCTGCTGTCATTGTATACCGGCATTTAGCACGTCTCGTGCATTTCTTTGACACTTCTTTGTTTCGCTGACTCAAACCTTCAACTAGTCAAACAGCTATGTGTACCAAAATGTTGTGGATCATTTTAAAAATATTGTTTGTTAACTAGTTTTCAGAGCATCGTGTTTGTTCTAGTTGATTTGGACACGTACATGCTGTGTATAGGTTTTGATGTGCAAAGAAATGCAATTTAACTGTTATCACTTTTTATTTTGTGGTAGTTTTTTTTATTTTGTGGTAGTTTTCTTGGGGCAGTTAATGTGCACTTTTGAACCACCTTGTGCTTACTGGGTGTTAATCACAGAAATTGGGCATTTGGCCACTGTTGGTCAAAAGGTTGTGATAAATTTCATGAATTAGTACATGTGGGTGAGATGTCTCTTCTTTACTGATGACTTTATGGCAAATTTGCTTTGAAGTTCGTCCATGAAAGCATTTTGAAAATGTTCATCATTTGGCAAAGTTATTGGTGAGATTATTATGACACATTTTTGTTCTATCAGTGGACTGCAACTTTGTCTATCCTTCTGCAAATATCTAGGAATATATCTTTGATCGTAAGGCTTGGCCTTGGAGCTCATACTCCAAACATCTATCTGTTGATCAGTGTGCCTTCACCTGTGCAGTTTATGTTTCAGCAGATGCTCACAGTTTGCTATTTGTATTTGCATATATAAATGCCATTGCAAAGCATTCTTCTTTGCCAGTGACCAACCATGTTTCTGACGTCAGGTTTGTCTGATGGTTGCATTTTGTTGACATGTTAGAACGTGCCCGATCTGTGTCGAGGCTGGATGTCAAACATGATGACCAAACCTCGATTTCTTTTTCTGGGTGGGTTTATTTTGTTTTATGTATGAATGGATGAGCTGATGTGCGGTTTAGTCTGTTTTGTTTTTTTTCTGAATGTCTGCTTTGGTTGTGTTCGATTTCATTCTTTCAGTACTGATTGGCCGAAAAGAATGTTTCTAAAATGAACTGTTTTTATGTTGATTGTTAGCGTGAATCGGTTTTGTTACTAGTTCATCAGAAGTGTTACCTGTATTTGCTGTATTAATCAAAGTTTACTTGCTTACTTTTGTTGTTGTCAAATGAACTACAATAGCAAGTTAATGTGCCTGAAGCGATAGATTTTTTGTCATGTGAAATATACAAGGTCCATAAAAGTTAGCCATTTGTTCGATGGTAGAACGGTGCCAAATGTTTTGAAAGCTACTGCAGTAGCATAAATTTTAACATGTGGTGGGTTTTAATGATGTCAGTTATAGATTTACAACTGAGTTTCACTTTGAATAATTCTCTATGATTTCAACATTTGACAGAATTACAAGCAAAATAGTGGCGTATTTGTCATTTTCTTATTTTGGGGCTTTCTTGTGTATTTAAATGGACTGTGTTGGAGTATTACACTGTGTGTTTAATTATTTACAGCAGTGTGGTGATGTTGCTTTATCAGGTGCATTGTTTGTGCTGTAATTAATTTTTACAATCATATTTTACTTTGGATTGTTTAAGGAAGATTGGAACGTGGAACTGTGTTTCTAATATTTAGTATTTCAGTGAACAAAATATCAGCTAATTGTTAGAAGACCTGCACACTGTCTGTGTCAAGGTATTTGATTTTTGTGACCTCTCTCTTGAAATGGCTAATTAAATGATAAACAACATAAAATTATCATTTGTCACATAAGTTGTTATGTCTCTCAGTTCTCTTCTCTCTTCATGCCATACTCTTCTCGAGCGTAGCCGATTCCACAATCAAACGCCAGTGTTCTCGAGAGGCTCCCTTCTTCCATGCGTAGGATGTTCAGTGGTCTCAGATCCCATTCAGTGGCTGTGAGCCACGTGTGGTTGGGTTTTCCTGGAGGTCATTTCCAGTCTGATGGAAGCTTGCATTATGTCTGTTGAAACTGTTAAATAAGTATGTAAATCAGACGCTGAAGCTTATCTGTTGTTATATGCGATAGTGCAAATGCAGTCTGAGTGTGCATCTACATGTTAAATTACCAAAAAATAAATTAACCTGAACATTCAGTTTGCATATGCAAAAGATTGCAAGTGTGATTTAAATAGCTTAAATTGATGGCACGAAGGAACTATTTATAATGTTTAAGTTTACACTACCATAAATTGTGCAATATAAGTTGCTACAGTAACGGTAGCCTTAGCTCACATTGCTGCAGCATGACCTGTATTATTTTTTTATTTACATTAATAGTAAATACTATAGTACCACCAGCTAAATGCGATAATATACTGCTAACAGTCATACTTATTGTTATTAGTTTTCCATCACCTACTCACTCTTTCATTCCAGGCTTAAAAACTTCCTTTTTTGCAAATCTTTCCCTTACTGCAGCCTTTCCTTTTCTTCTTCAGGAATGACTACATGGATTCCCCAGACTTTTACTGTTACTTCTGAGCATACCCGTTTTTACCTTTTAGTTTTTTTCTGTTTTACATATTTTAGTTGTCGTTTCGGTGCGCTAGATTTAGCTGACTCATGCCAGTTTTCGAGCACGTTAAAATAGCATCTCGTATCGTATCGTAAACAAGTTACTTGCTTACTGTTTAGCACAAGTATGTTCCGCGTCTGATCATTTATAGATTTTTTTTAGATTTTGTTTCCGGTAATTGTAAACAAAGTCAGAAACATGTACAAAATATAAAAAAGAGTTAATTCTTTTTTCTAACAATGGTATGCATTGTAATATTTTAGTAACTGCTTGATATTAATGATATCCAGTTTGTTTAATCGCACCAGAAGCCAAGTTGTCAAGATATTGAGTGCATCAAGAGAGAAACCGAAGTCCTCAGAGGTAAAGAAATTGCATGTTCGTGTTTACATTTACTTGTCTCGTAATTCGCATGGCGAGTTTTAAAGTAAGTGTTATAGACCTTGTATTTCTATTTCATGTAGCTGAAACGTTACAGTGTACACACAAGCTAGGACAGATCGAGGACAACGTTGTCTTAACGTAAGCTAAGAAACCGATGTGGTTTCAGTTTCATATTTCTGTGCTGTATCGTCATGCAAAGCATGCGGCCTGTTGCTACCAGTGACCCGTGGTCTGTGTCTGTTGGTCACAATTATGAGCTGTGCTAAAACACCTTAACTGAGATGCCGTTTGCGGTGTTAACTCAGGTGGACCTAAGGAAGCATTATTAGGTGGGGGCTTGGATCCCTCTAAGTGAAAGAGTAACGTTGGGTATCTGCCAGCCTATTGTGAAGTATAGGGAATATCTGGCGTGAGCAGCAATGCAGCCATTTGCTGTCAGTTCTGCAGCACACACACACACCCGTTTAACGACCCTTTGTCCAGGACTACCCGGGTGAGCCGGTACCAGAAATGTAAAACCAATCTGGATTTTACTGAAGCGAGAGACAGTGAGTGGCAGTGGCATCAGCTGGGCCATATGCAAGTCTGCACCTCGCTCCAGACAGATAACCACGCCAGCACCCCACCACTCTTTTTATAAAAAGTTTTTTTACAGACCGGATGCCCTTCCTGCTGCCCAACCAACACCATCAAAGCACTGAACTATTAATACTGCTGCATTATACACGACTTCCTGACATAAAGTTTCAGTTCTTCAGCAATTTGATTAAATCTTGACATTGTTTTTGTGTAACACAGTTGTTAACATGTCATCTCCGGCAACGACACAAGCCACATTGGACATCGTTCTGTGTTCCGTACAGGAGCATAATCAATGACCAGTTTGGGTTATCACACTTCAACTGGGATGTTGATGGTACTAATTATCACATTCTAAGAACTGGCTGTTTACCGTTTATCAAGTATCACTGTATGCAACGACCTTATGAGGACCTGAGTGTGCAAAATCAGCTGTTTACTCTGCTGAAGTTTTTAAATCTCGGTAAGAAATTATTATTCCTCAGGTTCATGTAATCACATGTTTTGTGTGATTTGTTCAGCACCAGAATCACTTTTGTAATTTATGTAGTGGATTTACCAAAACCATTGGTGCCAAATGTAAGCCAGGCTTGTGTCAGTTATATGCCTATGATCATAAGTTAAAAAGTGTCATGTACACTTAGTTTCTAAATATCTGTGTCTGCTTCATTCAGAATTTACATTTTAAAACTAATAATACTGCTGCATTATACACGACTTCCTGACATAAAGTTTCAGTTTTTTTAATTACTTTGTCACTGAAGCAAGTATGCTGTACTATATTTTTGAATAGTCTTAGCATATGATTTTTCAGTACAAGCAACTCAGAATATTCATAGTTGAATAGGCCACTTCTAGGGGCTCCCACAGGATTTTTTCCAGGGGGGTCATAGGTGGCGGAAGGGGTCAGTAGTTGGGGAGTGGCGAGTGCGGAGCACGAGCCTATAACGCGGGTCTGGGGGCACAGCCCCCAGCGGGGTCCAGGGGCAGAGCCCCTGGTCAGGGGGGCAAAGCCCCCCTGTAGCTGAAAGCATTTTGGTCATTGGATGTCCAACGGAGCCGGCAAATTTAGCCCCTTTCCAAAAATGCACCTGTATTTCTACTCTAGGTGCAACGGTAATGATATGGGAAAAATTTATGTCGAAATCCAGGGGGGTCAGGTGACCCCCCTTGCCCCTTCCTGGGGGCGCCCATGGCCACTTCTGGGTCTTCTGAAGCAGGCATGACTCATCTCTGAGCGTGTACAAGAATAGTGCTGCATAAAAGTGACAGGGATTAGTCTAGCAGACTAGCTAATGTATATGCACGACCCCCAAAGTTTTTAATGCTTATGATGGTATGCCTATTACCAATATTTCTGTGCTTATTTGTATGACCACATGCTTATTTGTATGACCACAATGTCAGTGATATACATACATGTATATCTTTTGAATGCCAGCTATGCTGTATAGTAGTTGATTTTTAGTAGTTAGTATATTATTTAGCATAAAGCATATACATATAGATTATAGAAAAAAATCTCACCTTTCTAACTGCCAACTGCTCTGTTCTGTTTGGCTTCTTCCTAACAGTTGGCAAATTTGTCACTTAATTTTGGGGGCACCGTTTGTAAGTCTGCTGCCACACATTCAGACTAGTACTATTAATCTTTTGCCTACAAGATGATGCAAAAAATCAGACCATTCCATGTGTTAGTGTCAAGTGCAATCATTGCTGAATGACGTTTGTATGTAATTTCATTTTCAGGAATTCCTACACTAGCTTACGGCATCGGCAGCTGGCTTCTTATACGACACCATGAGGATGTACAGACATCTCTTGGCTCTGTTCGCATTTACTTCCTTATGAAAGAAGAGAATGATGCAAAATATTGACAACAGCTGGAGTCACAATGCTTTGATAGTTATTTTACCTTGCTGACTGTGAATTACAGTATGGTTATTTGTTGCATGTAACATGCATATGTGAACTAATAACAACCACTTGTCATTTTTGCCTAAATACTTTTGGGTGGCTCGGTAGCCGAGTGGTTAGCATGCTGGACTCAGGCGCAGAAGGTCCTGGGTTCAAATCGCAGCTGCGACGCTGTCGGGTAACAGTCTTAGGCAAATTGTTCACACCCATTGTGCCTCTGTTCACCAAGCAGCAAAACTGGTAGCAGCCCTCTTAAGGGTTGTGGGCGTAACTGCAGATCTGGCAGAAAGCAATGGCAGCCTACCGCCGGGTTTGACTCACGTCACCTGCTAGCTGACTCCCAAGAACCAGGATCATTTCCGGAACCTTATGCCCGGTAATCGAGTATGGGCTACCTTTTTTACTGTTGTTCACATGTTAACCATAAGCTCTATTTTAAAGTCATTATTTATTAAAGTCACTTCGGATATATGGCACCATAAAAAACCTTCATGTCACTCTGTAGACACACACTATAAAAGTAGTCATACTAATACTATGTAGCATAATCATTCAATTCTAATAATAATAATAATATGGCACGAGATGGCCATTGAGATCACACAAGAGATTGGCAGGCATATCACCACTATCACGGAAGACACCCGGGAGACAACATTCCTTTTCCAACACCTTTCCATGGCTCTGCAAAGAGAAAATGCGGTTTCTTTCCACAACACCATGGTAACAGAGTAAATTGCCGTTGCAACCATAATTTTGTATGTCTAGCCTAGTTTTCCTGCCTGTGGCTTTGTGCTGGTGGGCTTAAAAAATAATATTCATAATAATAACAATCCCATTTATATAGTGCTTTAGGTCGTAACTTCAGAAGCAAAACACAATGTCCATCACAGAATACAGCAATCCATCCAAATTATAACTTACAGTACACTTGCAGTCATAAAGAAAGCCAAAATTAATCAGTAATTATGTGTCAAATGTGAGGCAGTCACTCTTGTATTGCTGTGATGTGACCTACTTACTGAAAACATTCTACTATACATGTATATATATACCTTACAATGCTGTTGTTATCAAAAATATGCAAAACTACATCACTATAATCTTGTCAACTGTGTAGTGAGATCCAACAGGTTCACCTGGTAAATGGCCAATAAAGTAATTTAAGTAAACAGGGTATAACAGTTTGTAACCAGCCTCACTACTATGGGAAGTCACATGCCCCAACATGGGATCACAGTGTTAACCTGCCACCTAGCAGAGGCAATATTCCTAACTTTACCCCAGCAAGCTGGTAGGCTACACAGTTTAGCAACCCTACAGGGATGCCTTGACCTAGTTGACCGGCATGTCCTAAGTTAAAAATATTAAATTTTAGCACCATCCTACACACGATCACAGATCACACTAAATACACTCAATGTTCATGTCAGAGACTGACCGGCCAAGCTATTAGCGCATAGAACATTAACATTTTTGGCAGCAATTTCAAACATCCGATGATATTTACTGCTCCGCTCGGCAATTGTACGTGGCGTTTCACCAACTTTATTAACGGCATTAACATCAACGAACTCATTGAGAAGCAGAATCTGTAGTGCCTTTGGATTTCCACCATTGGGAGCCGATGCTGCCAGATGTAGTGGCGTCTGGCAGCCTGCTGTCTGAGAGTTTACATCGGCACCTCGAGATATGAGCTTGGTCATTACTTCGGCCTGACCCCAGTAGGTGGCGCTGTGAAGAGCTGTCCAGCCATCTGCAGTTTTAGCATTGATTGCTGCCCCTCGGTCCAACAGCAGCTGTTACACAGGCACACAGACCTCAGTGGAGACTCCTTGATTTATATACATGTGAAATAAACGAAAGAATGCTACAGGTCTAAAATAATGTTACTTGGTTGTTTTAAAAAAGTAAAAAACCAAGTATTGTAAATATGTCTGAAAACATCAATCTTTCAGTTTTTAGAACAACTCCATAAAATGAACAAATTTTGACGATATACACAAATTTTAACTGATGTTATTTTTAACCAATATTAGTATATGTGCCTGGAATCTAAAGCCAGTTTTGCATAATTTTTTGGCATTTGTTCACTTCACCAGAAAAGTGTTACCACATTAATTTGTGGGTCATTTTTGAACTAAGAGTTATGTGTAAGACAGTGGCATTATTTTTCATACAATACGCACTTCAACAACTTGACAGTGTCCCTCATACGATGCCCGATGTAGAGGAGTGTATCCATCGGCATCGGCTGCTGCTATCAAACTTGCGTCTTTGTCCAGCATCTCCACGACAACATCCAGGTTGCCCGTCTCAGCAGCCCACAAAATCCTCACAACTGGATTGTCTGTAACATGCATCAGATCACTGCAGTGTTGTGAGGCCACGTGGCTTGCATCACACAGATGCAGCCTATTGCTACATGTCACAAAAAACTTGGAATGAGGTCAGTGCTTTGACTCTGTTGGTTGGGCGGCAGGAAGGGCATCTGGCCTGTAAAAAACTGAGCAGTGGGGTGCTGGCATGGTTATCTGTCTGGAGAGAGGTGCAGACTTGCACATGGCCCAGCTGATGCCACTGTCACTTACCGTCTCTTGCTTCAGTAAAATCCAGATTGTTTTTACCTTTCTGATACCGGCCCACCCGTGTAGTCCTGGACAAGGGGCCATTAAACGGGTGTGTGTGTGCATGAGGTCATAGAGAAAAGACTGTCGGACTCAACAACCGTGCAAGGCAGATGCTATGAAATGTGGAAAATGCAGAAAGTTAGTTAAAGATGTATAATAAGCAGAAAGGCAGGGTGCGAGTGAATAAATGTTTTTCTGGTACCCACTCAGCCAGGTCATGACAACTCGGGTCCACCAGTCACAATTCTTCACACCCATCATGTGAAAAATTGCTTGAAATTCCACGGATGAGAACCGGTTTCGCTCATTGCAGTTGTTTCACCCACAGTGCTCCACACATCTGGAACAGCCTACCTCACGTCATCACTGGCACCTTGAACGTCACTGCAAACATTTTCTAAAAGAAACTCAAAACATTATATTACACTAACTGCTAGATCCACGCGACCCTCACGCTTGCGATTCGTCACCCTTAAGACCCACACGTGGCGGGTTAAATGCTGCATAATAATAATAATAATAATAATGATAATGCCATCCTGGAAAAGGGGCCGTTAAACTGTGTGATCCTTCCCACTGCAGCCTTTCTTTTTTCTTCATCAGAACTTACTACATGATTCCCCAGACTTTTACTGTTACTTCTAACATATCTGCTTTTACTTTTTAGTTTTTCTGTTTTACAATTTTTAGTTGTCGTCTTCGTGTGGTAGATTAAGCCGACTCATGTCGGCTTTCGAGCACACGTTAAAATAGCATCTCGTATCGTATGATCCATAGTTAAACAAGTGCCATACATTAGTGCATCAGAGATGAGCAGCTCATGATAAAGTGCTACAGTTACTGCTGCTGCTACTCACTCTGTTTTTCCTCTTCTGAAGCTTCATCAACATCTTCCTCGTCCATTTCCCAGTGACTGGCAAACTTTGTTGGATTCAGCTTTTTCTCATGAAGTAACATCTGCACATAACAGCCAAAAATCAGACAAAAAACTCGTACAATATGCAACAGTGTTAAGTTAGCTCACCACAAATTGAAAGTAAAAGGCTATCGAATACTGAAGACTGCAATTTCACTAAAAATCTCCACCATCTTTCAACAAGAACTGCATAGAATTGAATACTCCCAGTAATATTTTTAATATTAGTGTTAGCACCCGGGCATTCATCCACTGAGCTATCTTTGATGCATGTTTCTAGTTCTAGTTACCGGACAAGAGTAACTTCACATGAACATCATAACTAAACTATGCCATGACATGCTTGTCAGTCATTCTGATACCTCCTGAACTTCAGCAGTTCTGAATGGATCACTGCCAGGCAGTTCAGACACTTCATCATTATCTTCCTCATCAGACATCTGTCACAGACAATGATTGTGAAAACAGTCTGAACTCAGTATACAATATATGAAACTGACTAGCGGTATAATCTGAAGTAAAAACGTCATCCACATGACTGCAGGCAATTTCTCTTAAGAAATGTCTAATGTGGAAAATCGCCGATTTGACCTAAGTGAACACTGTGCGGTTATCAGTCACATAATTTATCTGTTACAGGTTTTGGAAACAATGGAAAAATGAATGAGGACACTTATAAGATTCTTGGTACCACTGAAATACATGACGCTATAAATCATTCGTGAATAAAGGTGTCAGTTAACGGCACCATACGTACGCTGTATTAATGAGCAGAACCCTGGAATGTACGAAAAACTATCCATACATTGTCAAGCATACTCAACACACAACAGTTCTTGGCGTTGCTCAGTCTCTAAATTAGCTAAGTGTGCTTCTTGAATTTTTGGTTTTGGAAGTGTTAGTGACGTAGAAACTACATTCTAACGGGTCTCAGTTAATACGATACAATACAATACGATACGAGATGCTATATTAACGTGCGCTCGAAAGCCAACATGAGTCAGCTTAATCTACCGCACGGAACCGACAACTAAAAAGTGTAAAAGCAGAAAAACTAAAAGTAGAAAACAGATATGCTCAGAAATAACAGTAAACA
>Ga0126332_10000548_pt1 | contig 13239 bp, 7 predicted proteins | sample InaspJWI42metaG_FD_94482 | JGI IMG/M metagenome (GOLD analysis project Ga0126332, IMG submission 94482) | Marine gutless worms symbiont microbial communities from Oahu, Hawaii - Inanidrilus sp. 2 OAHU.JWI-42 metaG | ecosystem: Host-associated > Annelida > Digestive system > Unclassified | place...
AGCTCTGTTTTCTGCAGCCCCCGACTGCCGCTGACGACGACTTTCTCGATTTTTCGCACGACGGCGTATTTTTGTAATTTTTATCAACATTTTCGTTCTCTAATCTGTAACGACGACGCCTATAAAGGCTCTAAATGTCGCCTATGGCAACTCATTCAGTATATAGCAGGCGTTCACAGTGTCGGAAAATGAAGTTTTTAAGTACAACTTTTAAAACTTTAAAGCCGATATCGCAAAAACTATGCTGTGTACTTTGTTAAAATTTGTAAAGTTTGACGGAAAATAAATAGTACTTACGGCTAGACGTTTGTAATTGTAACGCAGCGCATGTGTGCCGACAAATTGCATACGTTACCTTGCCAAGAGGTTATTTTACCTTTACTCCAGTTATTAGTTTGTTTATCATCAAGCAACAGTAGGCCTACTGACTGCTAAAACGTTATGGATTGAATGAAGCTTCGTTAAATAATATTTCGAACAGTACGCTCAATGGGGTAGGCCTAGTCACTTCCGTTGCCTTCTGCAGGCAACACAGAGTGGGCCAAAACTCGGACATTTTTGAGAGTTGACAATTTTGCAACAGTTACAGATAGGAAGGCAAGTGATATGTCAAAAGTTTCCAAATTTTGCCTAGAAAAAACTACGAAACTAACGTGTCAGTGAAATTATATATTCTTTGCGTAGTTTGCGTAAATATTCAATGCATTTGAGATTATACTGAATTTGACAACAATTTTCACTCAAACAAACAGCGAAAGTAACAACAACGGTTATCAGCACACACAGTTAGTACAGACGAAATTCAATATGGGCACCCCTCGCGTTGATAACTATCATCGATCTCTCGGTTCAGTGTGTCCTGGCTTAGCTGAGCCTAACAATCCATTAGCACGCATTTCAGATACGCGAGGGGAAAATGATTATTATGCACCTGAAAATACATCTGAATCGATAAAATATCCCTATCTTATATGAAATCTCCTAGGACTAATTAGGTCTCGCCTACGAAGTAGCGAGGGACCTAATGTTCTATCGCTGTGTCTTCTCCATCACTAACTGGAAGTACATGTATATACGCCGTGTGCGACATGAAGGGCTATACGTAAACAAGGTGTCATATAACACAACAGTGTAGGCCCTACAGTACTCCTGCACTAGAATAGACTTATTGTGAATTTATGGCATTGCATCACGGGCTGCGCGGTATACGCCAGCCCTGTGTTAACGGCGATTGGCTTTGTCAGTGGGAGATGGCAATTTTCGACCCCCCACAAAATCCACACCCCTTGACAGATCACCAAAAACGAAATGTAAAAAAATTATTTATACCTTTTTTTCATGAACTCACCTACAGGTCAGACCGGTCGACGGATTTTCACGCTTGATGGCTCAAACGACGCGGATTCGCGCAAGGATGTGCCTTTTGGGGGTTTCGTTGACAGCCCCCATTTTGGGCGTGAAATCCCCAGAAAACCCCCATTTTGGGGGCGTGAATAGGCGTTTTCAAGCCAAACGGGTAAAATATTGAAAGTTTCATGTTATCGAAACTACTGCATCGATTTAAACCAAATTTTGCACAACGATAGAGACCATCAAGAGGTCGTCGTGGGTGGTCCCAATAGGCGCCCAACAAATTCAAGATGGCGGACGGCCGCCATTTAAAAAACCGTTAAATTACCTTATCTCTGCAACTGTTTGACCGATTTTGATGAGATCTGGTACAGTGCCTCTTACAGCGGATCTACCGTTAAAATTTCGATTGTTTGAAAATCCAAAATGGCGGCGGCCGCCATCTTGAAAAATCACAAAAATAGCGATATCTCCGTAATGGTTTGACCGATGTTTTCAAAGTTTGATACGCTGATGCAAAATGGGTCCCTTAACCGCTCCGACCGTTAAAAAATTTGAATTTCACAAATCCAAGATGGCGGACGGCCGCCATGTTGAAAACAGTTAAATCGCCATATTCCTGCAACCATTTGACCGATTTTGATGAAATTTGGCACGATGACGTATATTGGCCCCCTACAGCGGACCGACCGTTAAAATTTCCATTTTTTAAATCCAAGATGGCGACAGCCGCCATCTTGAAAATCACAAAAATCTCGATATCTCCGCAACGGTTTGACCGATGTTTACGAAATTTGGTATGCTGATGCAAAATGGGTCTCTTAACCTCTACGGCCGTTAAAAAATTTGAATTTCACAAATCGAAGATGGCGGACGGCGGCCATTTTGAACACCGTTACATCATCCTATCTCTGCAACCTATTGACTGATTTTGATTAAATTCGGCATGGTGATGCATGTTGGTCCCCAGCGCCTGGCGTAAAGTTCAAATTTGTAATTTTTGGACAATGTTAAATGTCATATCGCCGCTATCTAGCGAATCGAAAAACTGCTTAAATATACTGTGTAATTACACACTACACAATTTTGACAATAAAACAGCAAATATTAGGCCTAATACTAAAAATGCAGTTTATCCATCGTGTTAACGGCGACGGATCAAAAACCACAAAAATCATTAAAAAGGTCATATTAGGCTACTCAGCATCACGTTGACATTCAGGCAATGTGATGGTGGGTAATATCACCTTTTTAATGATTTTTGCGTTTTTTTGATCCGTCGCCGTTAACACGATGGATAAACTGCAATTTTTAGCATTAATCAGCATAGTGACGCATGTGTAATTATGATGATGAAAGAATCTCTCAGTGGCGGCTCCGTAAACAGTGCAAATGTGTCTCAGTAAACTGCCTGTTTGCGCTGCCAGTATTTTGAAGGATGAATTCGCGTTGACATATCGAGTGACAAAGCAGTTTGAAAGACAGATTGGTTCATATCAATGTTCTAATTAGGCCGATGTAGAGAAGCAGTTCTGCACGGTTTTCTCTGCACCTTTGATTACAGCTTGAACACTTTACGGGTAATTCAGACATACGAAGATGTCACGCTACATTTCATTATTTTACAATTTCGTTTATTCTCTTGTCACGACATTTTTTTCTGGCGATATTACGTAAAAATTCCGAGTCTGACATGTACGTTTATCACGTTTCTGTCCAGTCAACTGCGCATTTTCTGCAGGTGCAAATCCTTCAAGGAAGTCAGTCCTGCGCAATAGCAAAACACGACAAGGCTGACTGGTGAACATGAGACAAGCGGAATTAAGGTCTGAGGAGCGTTGTGCAGTACCCTACATCGTGAAATCGATTCTAGTGAATGATGCAATCGAAATAGTTTAAGGTGACCTTGGTCTGAAAGAGATCGTTTCTCAGTGCCGCTGTCGTCTAACTTCGATCAATATCGGAACGCTGCACAACGAAGGACTCGTGGTGACGGACAAAAGCCCCCGTCATATTAGCACTTCAGTGAGAAGCAGTCAGCAACTTTGGGGGCCACAACTTCACATATCACATAAATCGATCAACAAAAAATTGGCAATCACTGATTTAAATGTTTGTATTTAAAAATCTCTATTATTGGCACTGCCCGCATCTGTCCGTCCGTCCGTCCGCCTGTCTGTCTGTCTGTCCCAGCATATGGGCCACAGCAGCAAACTTGCATCTGTAAACAATAGTGTCGCGATTATATATTTAATGTTTTCTTGAAGAAGTATTTCTGGTCGGGGCGGGTTTTTGTCTGGCAGCTATGTCTATTTCTGTCGTCGCATGCGAGTATCGATGGCGGCACATCTCACGGAAAGACGACCGACTGATAATCAGACCACCACGCTTGACTGGTGGCTGCGGCATGCCTAAATCTCGCGTCATCTCTGCACTACTCGTCACAAATCCGACTCACGGAGCTCCCCGTTATGATGTAGTGTATGTGTTCTTGCGGTCAAACGATATCTCGCATCGTCGGCGAGAAGAATGACTGCGATGTACTGATTAATAGCAATTGAACAATTTCGACTTCTAGTCATTGCGCAGTTTGCTTTGATAGCCAACATTTTCGAGATATAAACTGTGCAATATAAACTGTGTCCCAATTGAATTGACGCCAGCAATAACGTGATTCAGTCATTTGGAATTCGTTCGTTTAATGACATTTTGTAAGTGTTTACTAATTGTGCCCACCGTAGGTTTTCTCTTGCTTTCCGGGACCCGGGTAGCCTATTTATGGTTTTATTATTTTTACGTAGGCTATTCCAGAGAAGTTAGATATGCCATGCGTATTCAGAATGTCATCTAAGTCGAGGTCAAGAGTATGGATTGCTGTTATTTTACAAAATTTTAGCGTCCAGGCCCAGCTTGGCCTCAGCTGGGCCTCGAAGCCATTATTTTGGCCTCGGTTTCGGTTACAGCCTTGACCTAACCCGGGCCCCGAGACCAAAATGACCCTAGTTACTCTGTATGAATAGGGTTAATCACCATCAACTGCCTCTGTGCATAAAGTAACACAGCGTGACATTTATACAGTTCGTCAGGAATAACTGCATTTTATGTCATACATCAGTTTCCTTAACCAACATCTTGGCCTTGTAAATTACAGTATGCAAAGCCAGGATGTCCACTCTAAGGCCAAGATCAATTAAGCCCTTAAAAGTAAGGCCAGGGCTAATGACTAACATCTCTGTGAGAAAGCGCAACTGCAGATGATGATCGTGTCTAATGTAAGCAGTGTGGCTGTTAGTTAATTCAGCCAATTACAACAATTTTAGCTGTCGCAAAGAGATCGCACAGAAAAACGTCAAGCTACGTAAGAACATACATTTAACAGGTTCGCAATAAGTGAAATAACCTGTCAAGGGTCTAGGCCTACACCATGACTGCCCGTATTGACTGCCGATGACCTGAATGGTCTTTCAATTGAATTACGGCAGTCAAAATTATAACCTACGCATAACTTTTAAGTCGTCTTAAGCAAATCCCTGCAAATAGGGCCTACGCGTTAGTCGTTACGTACTCCAAGGTACGAAATGGTGAATAAAAACAGAGCAGGAAAATACAGGACCGGAATTTGAAAGATCAAGATTGCACAGTGTGGAAAAAAAGCACGAAACAAAAACGACTTTTAACATACAATACGATACAATACAATACAAAATTTGTAAAGCGCCATGTTGCCGTGGCTTCAGAGGCGCAATACAAAGTATTAATCGTAATTAATGAGTTCAAAAGTCAATAGAATAGAATTCAATGAATACAATAGACCTGTGATTTTTATAGCATTCAACCATGTCTTTATCTTTATTTTATCGTTTTGGATATAACGGTGATAATTATTTAACCGAAAATCGTATTTTTTCTACACCATCTGTAGTAGTCGCCCCATTTATGGCAACGCCATTGTATAATTTTGCCTGAGATATTTTATGAGACACCGTAACACGAGTCCTTAATCCTAATCTACAGCGTCGACTGCTTGATAATCCATGTAGTAGCTAGCTTTATGACAATACTGCCGTGTGACGGACAGAAAGACGGGCGAGATTGCTTTGAAATTAATATTACCGCGATATGCATTGCTGTGGTATGCTGATGTTCGTTGAAAATGGCAGTTAAAACGAAAAATTTAATATCGTCAACATTCCTGAAATTATCCCAATCCATACTGGCCATCTAGGCAATTTAAAAATCAGTTATTAATGCATTTAACTACATTAATCAACTGCTCAGCTCTGCTGGGGATATCGAGGTTAATTGCTTTCATCAGTGTAAGCCTTTGAATCAAGCGTAGAACCTGTATTCAGCGACACGTCTACGGCTCACCAGCTGCATCGTCCAACTTAGAAAACTGCCCTTGATCGAGGATCGAGGTCTAGGACGCACTGGCTTCCACCGCTGCCGCTGGCCTCAACCGCGCCACGCCGCACTTGTCGCCGCGCTAGCTCGCAGCTGATGACTTCACAGTGGAAACCTGCTACTACGGCTATCATTCACTATTTGCCATTCGGCCTTAGGATCACAATTTTAATAAACTGACTGACTGACTTACTTACTAATATTCATGAGGCCACAGTAACTAGATACCGGTGTGGCACAGTGAATTAGATCCTTGACCGATGTGAACGTCTTTTTGTTACTGACTTAGCTAATAAATATTATACCAGACAAATATTTTACGAGAGATTTTTGAGTGGCTAAGTCTTACATGGCAGTTTGCTTGAATTTCTATGCAGCATGGCCATTTTTGGAACATAGATATTTCACAAGGTAGTGTAGCGACATAGTTAAGGTGTGGTGGGATACTTAAACATGATTATGTTGCAAATTTACCGCTGAGTCTTTCAGTGTTTAATGTCTTGTTTTCTTTGACTCACAGTTTAGAGTGGAAACAGACGGACGGACACGACCGATCGCTTTACTTTTCTCACTAACGCGGTCGACAAGTGCATGTACGTTGTATGTAGCGGTTTGCACAGGTCTAAGGTCTGATGACATCATGTGCTGTCACTTGCCGTTGGCATCATGTACTGATGATTCTCAATTATTGAGCGACGGTCGAGAAAATCGACTTCATCGATCATCCAACCGAATGTCAAAATTAGATTAGCTGGATATTCTAGTAGCCAGACACGGGATTTTTAGTATGGCTGCTGGGAACATGTTTTCGTCAGTCAATTAAATAATGCTGACGTCAACAGAAAGTTTTTTTTCAATAATTTTGTGAGTGGCCGAGTGTACATTAGGCGACAGTGACGTAATTTCGTTCCATATCTATGCCAGCTAGTTTTCGCCGCCATCTTGTGGGTAAAACTCTTAGAAATGTTTGTCACCGTGTTGTCACTTAAATACGCTTTTTGGGAGGTTAATGATCAGGTTGACATTTTAAAAAAACTAACTGGTTAAATTTTATTTGAATAACATACCATACCATTCAGCGCATTAGAGACTTTCGTGATAATAGCGCTATATAAATCGACATTTACCATGCCAACATGGTAAAACTTCACCCATTAACTCCACACATTACGCCAAGTTATACCCACAAAATGGAGAACGTTTCGTGACCACAGATTCTGTGACATCATTTCACCTTATGTATTAGGCCTACACGATAGTCAGTTTCACTCCTTGAGAATGGTGATTTTTGAACACATATTTCACAAGGTAGTGTGGCAACGTGTAGGCCTATAAGATGTCGTAAGATATTCTTTTAAAGTATTATTGCAAATTTACTACTGCTAAGTCTGACAGTGAAAGACTGTTGAAAATCGGTTAACATTTGGCGAATCTATGGGCAGGAGTATAGTGTCTTGTTTTTGACTCACAGCGTAGAACAAAGTATAACGAACCGGAAAGCACATCGGCTGTGTAACGATATAGCCTTTCTTTAACTGCTGTGAGTCCAAAGATATCTTTGGTAAGCTGCAACAACGAACTGTAGTAACTAGCATTATATTTTTTATATTTACCTATTTACATATTTGTTTATTTATTGATTTTAACGTGCTAACTTGCGTGTGAGTGGGTTATTGAGTGGCAGCAGTCGTCAGTAATCTATGTAGTATCGGTTTCCGGCTGCAGCAGCGCGCTGCTTACGCTGCTGTCACTGTACCCGCAGTTGTTCATCACGGCGCATCATACCGGCGTCTGCTGTACACTTGATCCACGTTACGCTTTTTCAACAACGTTTTGTTACGGCCGGCTTAATTCTGCCAACCGCTCAGCACAACACAACGACGGAGGCTTCGAAACGGTTCTCTTCGGCGGCGGAATACAGCCTCGCCTTGTGTTTGCCGATGCAAGCGGGCAATGGGGAACGTGGTATCGCGGCAGGCGCAGTTCGTATGTTGTCCGGTTGCGACGTCCATCACGACGTCGCCTCCGTTCAGCGACTCGCCCGTCTCCGACGACAATCACAACCTGTTCAGTAACGACGAGAAGAGTCTGATACGCAAGACGTGGTCGGAGCTGCAGCAGCAGTCGGTCGTGAGTGACGATGATGGAGGACGCGTTGTCGCTGTCAGTCGCGGTGTCCGAGTGTTCCTGCGCATCTTCGAGCTCGATCCCGAGGCGCAGTCGGTGTTCACCGACCGCCAGGCTAGTACTCCGCCTCGCGAGCCCGAGGCACAGTCAGTGTTCGCAGAGTTCCGACACGTCACGGAGCCGTCGCAGCTGATCGCCAGCGCGGTGTTTCGCAGCCACGCCAAGCGCTTCATGACGGCCGTCGTCGAGCTTTATGATGGTCGTCAAGGTTCATGACGGCCGCCGTCGAGCTTCATGACGGCCGTCGAGATGACGGTGCGCAGCCTGGACGCGCTCGACGTGATCGTGGCACCGACGCTGGTCCGGCTCGGCCGCCGGCACGTCGCGTTCGCCGGCTTCCAGCCGCGATACATGGCCGTCTTCGAGCGCGCGATGGACGACACGTGGCGGCGCGAGCTGGGGCGGCGCCGGTACAGCGGCGACACGCGCCGAGCCTGGTGCAAGCTGTTTCGCTTCCTCACAACACGCGTCACCGAGGGATACAACGACGCCGTCGTCGACCACTCGGCAGCAACGGCCGAGTCCGAGTTGGACGCACTACTGTCAGTTGAAATCAAGTCCACCGCTGCACAGTTCGACGCAAACTCGCATCCCAGTAGGTCTGCGATATGTGCATGACCTTGAAAGTCACTCAAGGTCATCGGAAATGACACGATTCTGTGGGCCACATTAGCGTTACTGGGGGATACAACGACGCGCTGAGTTACAACACTTCATCAGCGGCAGAGTCTACCAACTGCGGCGACAAGACACCGTCTCAGTCTGTCTGTGGCCACGCCATCACACATGAGAACGACTGACGACGACGACGCCGATGTGTGTAGGTAGCTGTGACTCAACGTCGGCCAACAACGTAGCAGAAGGGTGTGCGCGTCTGCTGTTCTTATACTGCGAATTAGTTCCAGTTTTCGATTTTACACAGCTTACTTTGAATACGATATGTATGATACGTTTAACGTGCACTGGAAGTTTTGTATACCACATAGAACTACGGCACTAAAAATAACTACGAAGAAATAGCAGCTCAAACCGTTCACTGCAGAAAATCAGATCTGAGTCCCAGTCCGTTAATGCAGTCATGAGTCATGAGTCATAATGTGGACAGAATTTGTGAAACAAGTGCAGTTTGACTGTCTAAGTTGAAACAATGTATTTATCAAAATATTGAAACAAGACAATGTTTAAATGCCCACGATCGTTTTGGGAACATAGTGTTAGTATGTAGATAAATTATATCGCGTGCCTGCGAAAAACAGCATTGGTCAAATAATAATCAAATTCACTTACTGTATTAACTGACTGTATTTTGTACAATTAATTACGTAACAGTCAAATTTTCCCAACAAGACTATTTAAAGCAATGATGAGAAACTGTAATGCTGCGTACGTGTCTCCGTCCGGCTGAGTAACTTGCAGTCTGTGACCGAGCGGTGGAATCAGTCCACAGTATCTGTATTCATCATTCATTTGTCCAGTGTTCGGTCTACGTGAAGACATGTTGTACATACGTACATAGCTTGAAACAATCTCCATTTTAATGCGCGACGCTATGCTATAGCGCAGTGTTTGCTGTCATCGTGTGTCCGTCTGTCTGTCCGTCACAAGCCGGTATTGTATCGAAGCGACTGGATGAATCCAGCTGTTTTTTTACATGGAGGCTTGCTTCCTTCCACCTATCCCACACTGTGTCGTAATGAAATTTGGGTATCTCCAAAAAATTATGGTACTCCCCTTTGTCCCAAACTCCAGACTTTCGCCATGGCAAGTCGATCGACGGTCGAGCTTGTTGACGACGCCTATACCACAATCGACGAGTCGTCGCTGTGTACTACTAGTCGGTCAACTGTAATTCTTCGAATCAATTACTTCAATTTGTTGTGGATTTGTTGTGCAACTTGTTTCTACAGTCGACAAGATTTTGACTGACAGCGTGTCGCGCGGTCCGTCTGCGGTAGCATAGGCCTATCTTCTTTTGACGTTCGCTAGCAAATGACTAAAGAAAACCAGAAAAACTGCCGCCGATGAAGGACTGACGATGGACTGGCCTCGTTTTAGCCAGCCTTGGCCACGCCTACTCCCAGGGTGTCCGCAGGCCGCATCGCAGGTTGCCTCACCTCACTGCGCTCGCCGGTCGCAGCTGATGACGTCACGATGCTTGCCCATTCACACCTCAAATGGAGGTTTGGATGATTTGACCCTTTTCTTTGACCTACATATATGACTTTGAATGTCAGTCCCCAGCGAGCTGCGGTCATGATCCACTACACTTGTAGAAAATGAAAGTCAACGATTCAGGCAGTTCAAAAGTTACAGTTGGAACAGACAGACGGACGGACGGACACGAGTGATTGCATTACCCTACCGCTAGTAACGAGGTCGATAATCAAGAGGTTACGTACAAATATTTTTGCTGGCATATGACTCTAATGCTAATAAGGTGATGTTAAATACCGGTGACATAGTCATTTTACCAGCTTAGTAACATGGTAACTTGTTCTATATACACGTATTCTGAAAAAAGCAACCCGACATTTTGGCTGTAGGCCTATAGCTGAAGCTGGATTTTAATATTTTTGGCAGAAATGTATCGTAGAAAAGTCGGCAATTAAAAGATGGATATTTTCCCACTTCACGTGATTAATGTTTCTGTACTACCTTGCAAACTACGAAACAGTATCACGAACATAGCATGTTTTCACTCAAATGTTGTATCCAGTTGCTTTCTTCAATCTTGTCAACTCGTGACTTATACTCATGTTAATATATGACTCTTAAATCTTATAAGCAATTGGGTTCACCTCTGGGCTGTTGGGGAGGGCCATATTCAAAAGAAGTGAAGTTGGAAGTTTCGCGCTCCAGCAGTTTGACAGTGTTGCACACAGTTAAGCACGCATGATGTGCCAGTGTGCTGTCCCGTTTAAAGACAAATTGTTATCCGCGACGTGTTTGATAGCAGTTAACATTTGTTGACATACATGCATGAACTGAGTAAAATATCTCTTTTATAGTGTCCGCTGAATTTCCACGTTTGACAAAGAAAAAAGTTATTTTTCAACAACATGTCGTGCCGAACAGCTGCAACTGGACAAGTTCGCACAACATGTATGATGAAACTGCGTTTTTCACTGGTAAGTAATAAACTGTTTGTCGTTGATCCCCCACGAATTCACATGACTAGAAAAGAAATTGCGTTCGATTGAGAATCAACAGTGTAAACATAATTCGTAGCCCTATCCCTAACTCTTGACGTTAACTGTGGCCTCAACTGTTCATGCCCGGCGAGCTATGGTCATAAGTAGTACACACGCAAAAATCGAGGTCAAAGGTCGGTTGGTTCAAAATAAAGAGTGGAAACAAACAGACAGACGGACACGACCGATTACAATATTTTGCCCGTTAACGCGATCGGTGATGATCTGATATTTATAATGGTGACAACCAAGAAGCGCGACATCAGTAGGCCTACGGACGTCTTCAGCGCACGCACGTCACTTTCAGCAAGTCGTTAATTGTCTCGATTGTTCTGTTAAACTCGGCTGTGCTACACTTATGTTCGTTAAACCTGAGGTAAAATCAACAAGCAGTACGGCCTAGGCATGTTGCGGATACACGAGTTGCTGCCAGCAATCTGCAGCATTGCTGAAGACGTGTTTGTACTGCAGCAACACAGTGCACCGACACATACGCTCGTGGCAGTTGAACTTGTGCGCCATCAGACACTCGAGCAATTTGGTCATCACTCATGGCATGTGGACAGCCAACAGTCCTGACGTGAATCCGGTGGATTACCGCATGATGCAGCAACGTGTATGTCAAATATCAATCCAGCATGTGGACAACTTGTCGAGACATGCGCTGAATGCCAGCACAGCGTGATGAACGGTGCGATTCAGCGCGGAAAATAAAAGTGTATATCACACGCAGAGGATAGTGATTTTATTTCATACGATGCTGCCTACCGGAAATTCAGAGGCCCGCTTTACAAAATATCTTACGATTTATCACAAGATTATCTTAAGTTTATCGTAAGATCAACTTATGATAGTGACTTACAACGTGTTAAGATTTCTCTTATGAATATCGTAAGCTAATATACAAACACCATCTCCGAAGATCTTGTGATTTTGCAAGAAAATCGTGTCTCAGAAAATCTTTGCGTTCTTCGTAAGATGTTCGGTAAATAGACATCCAGAGTTAGTCGATCGTAACTTTGGCATTATCGTAAGTATACAATCGAAAGATTGCCGTAAGATATTTTGTAAATCAGGCCCCAGAATGTCATACTACACATCAGGCTGTTTTCAAAACCATCCGCTTTTGGGAACTACCGGTAGGACCTAGAGGGTGGGCCAAAAAACTGGGCCACATACTCATGACCATAATTCTGTCAGTTCTTAACCGATTTAAGAATTTTTTTCACTGGAAGATTCCCTGGTAAATTTGCAGTTAAATAAAAGGTAAAGGTAGCCCATACTCGATTACCGAGCGTAGGGTTCCGGAGCTGATCTCGGTTCATGGCAGTCAGCCCGTAGGTGATGTGAGTCATAAACCCGGCGGTAGGCTGCCATTACTTTCCGCCAGGCCTGCAGTTACCCCTGCAACCCTTAAGAGGGCTGCTACCAATTTTGCTACTTGGTGAACAGAGGCACAATGGGTGTAAACAGTTTGCCTAAGACTGTTACACGACAGCGTCGCGACTGCGATTTGAACCCGGGCCGTTTTGCGCCTGAGTCCAGCACGCTAACCACTCGGCTACTGAGCCACCCTTGCAGTTAAATGGATGTCAAAAATCCCACCGCACTTGCATATGTTGCTACACTACCATGTGAAACATTAATGTCAGCAAAACAAGCAATTAACGACAAATTACAAGGTAGTGTATCAACATATTTAAGGTCTGCTGGGGTTGTTAATACATAAGGTGAAATGACGTCACAGAATCTATGGTCACGATACGTTCTCCATTTTGTGGGTATAACTTGGCGTACTGTGTGGAGTTAATGGGTGAAGATTTACCATGTTATTCAAATATAACTTAACCAGTTAGTTTAAGAAAAATGTCAACATGATTATTAACCTCCCAAAAGAGCGTATTAAATGACAACACGATGACAAACATTTCTAAGAGTTTTATCCACAAGATGGCGGCGAAAACCAGCTGGCGTAGAAATGAAACGGAATTACGTCACTGTCACCCTATGTATAACCAAATTAAGAAAAGTTTATTGCTGAGTCTGCAAGTGAAAAAAATTTTAAAATCAGTGAATAGGCCTATTTGGCAAAGTTACAAGCAAGAAC
>Ga0126332_10000549_pt1 | contig 13208 bp, 14 predicted proteins | sample InaspJWI42metaG_FD_94482 | JGI IMG/M metagenome (GOLD analysis project Ga0126332, IMG submission 94482) | Marine gutless worms symbiont microbial communities from Oahu, Hawaii - Inanidrilus sp. 2 OAHU.JWI-42 metaG | ecosystem: Host-associated > Annelida > Digestive system > Unclassified...
ACGGAGTGTTTTTCCGGATCGATGACTTTTGCTTTGATATTTTCGCGGTATACGGCCAATATTCTGAGAAGATCCCGCTCGTTCAGGTTGAAATAGACGTACATGGGATCGTATTTTGTTATTCTTGACAGCAGCGTCGGCTCACCTTCACCGACCAGGTTGCCCAGATCGACGAGGTTGCGGCCAACACGCCCGGAAATGGGTGTGGTGACTTTGGTATAACCCAGATTTAGGCGGGCTCTTTCCAGCCGCGAGGTTGCTCTGATGACGTCCGCTTTGGCCACGTCACGATCCGACTGCCACTGGACCACCCTTTTCTGCGCAGCCGCTTTTTGTTCGTAAAGTTTTTAACGCGAGCATACTCGGTTTCAGCACGTTGGAGTCGGACCTGAGCACTTTTCAGTTCGGCCTTGGCGGCGTTCAACTCGGCCTCATATTCCCGGGGATCGATGACAAACAGCACGGCCCCCTCTTCCACCCGCGTTCCGGGGGTAAAGTTCATACTCTGAAGAAAACCGGGCACCCGCGCCCTCACTTCGACCTCTTCGAATGCCCGTGCAGTGCCGGTGAACTCCAGGTAATCGGTTACATCCTGCTGTAGGGCCTTGGCCACGGTTACCCTGGGAGGGGGCGGCGGACTGTATGTATTTTTATCTTCACAGGCGGTGATCAGCAAAAATGCGACAAGGGCAATAAAAAGCCACCAGGTTTTCCTGTCGGATAGTATTTTCAAGTTGTAGTCCTTTCTTCTGACGGAACGAAATTTTGAAAATCGCTATAACAATGCTGTCTTTACAGATGTGAAAGTACTTCTTCAATGTCAAGAACGGAGATGTGCGGATGCAACCCTCCAATTAAACAGTGAAAAGTCGTTCTTTCGGACATAGCCTTAAAATCATTGCATTAAGACGAAATTGTTAAATCTTCACGCCAGGACGCCAGGCTTCGCAAAGGCTTCGACCCGGCAAGCAAAGAATGCAAAGAAAGAACATGAAAACTTAGCGCCTTTGCGACTTTGCGTGAGGTAAAATTTGGTCAACCATGATATGCACAATTACATGAGGTTACCCTGTCCAATTTAATCCTTCGCTTTATCATCTTGAAAACTTCATGGTGCCGCTATCGTACTTCAAGTCAATATACAGATAGCCTTCCCTTAAAAAGTAAATTGCTGCCGAATTGAGATCCCGCAGGAATGTCTGTTCAAGCGAGTCCGGCGGGCAGGCCGCCCGGGTGCTGTGGGTCACCTCTACAGTCAACGTGCTCTTTTGAATGGTGTATTTTCCGCCGGCGCGGTTACAATCGGCCCGAATGTTTAACGCGCCATCGGGTCTAAATGCAATCGTGTAACGGGACGGATCTTGCGGACTCGCATTGCTGTCGTTGTTGTAGCGGGTTTGCTGCCATTTCCAGGTGACTCCGATAATGTATTCGCCGGCAACCGCGGCGGCAATGCAATCCTCCTTTTGCTTTGCCCGCACGAGATCAACGGCATCGATCGCGATCTGACCGTCGTAATCCGCGGCAAAACCCTCGGTGGCTTTTGCCATCATGCGCCCCTGTACTTCAACATATATCGATTCGTAGGGCTTGAGCGTGATCTTTTGGTGTTCTTCCCGCAACCTTTTTGAAATATCCGGTTCTGCTTTGACCCAATAAACCTTCTCCGACCCGCAAGGCTGAAAAGTTCTGACTTTGTGTCCGAATATATAGAATCCGCGGTATTCTTCCGTCTGCGCAGTATAGACGTGGGGACTAACGCACGCCATTGTTACCAGCACGACCGCAACCAGTATAATGTTACGCGCGTTTATCTTCACAATCTTACCTTCTTAATTTGAAAAGGATATATTAATGATGTCGTTATTATTTAGATAGTCGAATACTATGTCTAAATATTTTTTGCAGTATAGGTTTTTAAATCTGCTTACAATTGCGATTCAATCGGCAAAATGCTCATAAACCCGATCCCAAACCGGCGCCAGAAACTGGTGTAGGGATCCACGTCAAAGGTTTTTGTTTCACCATCCACCATACCATGCCAGATAATTTTTTCGGTTCCGTTTTCGTTTTTCACGAGTTCGAGTCGAAACGCCACCCGCTCGATATTTTGGTCGAACATTTCTCCCATGAAGTTGGCGATTTCCTCTGATGTCAGCACGATGCCGATTTCGGTGTTGTGAACAATCGCCCGGGGGTCGAGGTTCAACGAACCAATGAAAACCTCTTTACGGTCAAAGACGAAGGATTTGGCGTGCAGGCTGGCCTTGGATGAACCGGTCTTGCCTTTTTTTTCTTTGCGTTGTTTACGGCTGAGTTTCTTGTTCATCTCGTAAAGCTCAACACCGGCACGCAGCAGGGCCTTGCGGTATTTGCCATAGCCTGCATGTACGATGCCCACATCATTTGAGGACAGAGAATTGGTAAAAATGCGCACGCGCACGCCGCGTTGACTGAGTTGACTTAAAAAAGCCGTGCCCCTTTTGCCCGGCACGAAATAGGGAGAAAAAATGATCAGTTCCTCCTGAACCCCTATAAAGTAAGGCGCGATCAGCGGGGACAGGTGATATTCTATTTTGTCGAAACTGTGAAGTAGCTTTTCCGGCTCATCGTAGATAACCACCGCATCCCCCCAGTTGTAGCGCACCTGATTCCTCCGAATCTTGCTGGCCAAGTCGGAATTTCGAAGGGCCTGCATATAGGCCGAGTCGACCTGCTTGGCAACCAAATCATTCAGCTGTTGCCGCTTTTGTTCTATTTCCTCAGGAGTCGGGGGCTCACCCTTGAGCACTGTTGCGGGATAGGCCAGCTCGCTGTTCCAGTAAAGATCAAAGGAAGAAGATACCTCTTTGACCACCGGCCCGATGGCCAGCACATCCAGATCCGCAAAGGCCAAATCCGGATCGGCTTCGAAATACTCGTTGCCGATATTGCGTCCACCGACTACGGTCACCTGATTATCGACCGTAAAAGACTTGTTGTGCATACGCCGAGTTACAGATCCCATGCGGGTTACAAACTGGGAAGTTCGACCCACATTGCGACTGAATGGGTTGAAGAAACGCACCTCCATATTGGGATGGCTGTCGGCCACCGCAGCACCCAGATCCCGCCCCCCCATATCCATATCATCGATCAGCAGGCGCACCCGCACCCCGCGGTCGGCCGCCTTGAGCAGCTGATCCACAAACAAGGCTCCCACCAAATCGTTGTGAAACAGGTAGTACTGCGCGTCGATGCTGCGTTCGGCGTAATGTGCCAGCAAGGCGCGGGCAACAAATGCGTCCAGACCGTTGCCCAGCAGCAGAAATCCGGATTTTCCGGGATGCGCCCCCCTTTCATCGCGACGCGCCTTGCCGAAACTGGTATCGTCCGTGTCTTTGTAAGCATAGGACTCGGGTTTTTCAAAATCCTCCGGCAGCGTGGCACAGCCGCCAACCAGGAGCAGGGCCAGGATGATCAAAAGATAAATGATCGAGTTATTGCGAATCATAGTTAGCACTCCCTATCTGATAGTTATGACTACCAGAACATGTAATGCCTGATTTGCATTATGTCTATAGTTAAATACAGATTTGAAAACGGAGTGTACATGTGAGTATTTATACTGTGGGACAACACCGTAATTGAGATGTTGAGCAGGCGAGCGAGCTCGCCATAAAGGCTCGCTCGCCTGCCCAACATCTATCTCTCGGAAAGGTACCAGCGTTAGATATATTTTTGAGATAGGTTGTATTTAAATGCGGGTTCCTAGACTTCATCAATTATTACCGAATGGGGATGTTCTTTTATAAAGAAATCAAAATTCCGGCCACGCTCAAGGTCAAAATAATGCCAGTTTGGCTTTAACATTTTAGCAAGGGTTGGTTTGCCGTACTGTCGGACACCAAGGATGATGACTACCGGGGGAAAAAACCAGCAGATCGTTGATTTTTGTTTCTAGGTTGCGTTTTTGATCAGCCATATTCGTATGATACACACGAAATTTACTGCTTTAAAGACAATTATTATCTCAACCCCCATGTTTGGATTAATATATGATGGTTGCTGGATGCCAGATGTTGAGACCCTTGAAAGAAGGACAGGGTGACTGGGAGACGGAGTGATGGGGAGACGGGATACCGGATGCCAGATCCCGGCGGGTTAGATACCGCTAATCGGATTTCGAATTCAGGATGTCGGACGATTGGTGTGGCGCTTCGCAATATGAATATAAGCTATAAAGGAAATAATTTGACAAAATGTATGTGTTTTTGTATAAAAATTTGACAAAATGTATATCAATTTATGAAACGGTTGGCCGTAAAACAAATATATGCCTGTAAACAAATACATATGATGAAATACTCAAGCTTAGGCAAAGGAGAGAGATCATATGAATATCTCTGAAATTTTGGAATTGAATGAAAGGGCCAAGGAGGAAGGTAACCGGTTTTCAAAAAAAAGATATCTTTTCAATGAAATCAAATCTGATATCGGAAAACATTTTATTGGCATTGTGGGCCCTCGCGGGGTAGGTAAAACCGTCCTGCTCAAACACCTTGCCGTTTTATTGCCTGATTCGTTTTACCTGTCCGCCGATACGTTAGATGAAACCGATCTATACCAAGCAGCCAGGACTCTTTCGGATCAGTACAAGATAAAAATCCTATTAGTTGACGAAATTCATTTCTGCAAAACGTATCATAGAGACTTAAAAAAGATATATGATTTCCTTGAAATTCGGATCATATTTACGAGTTCTGTATCATTATCTCTTTTTGAGTCCGCTTATGATCTCTCTCGTAGAGTCCTGTTGCGGTTTCTGTATCCCTTTTCTTTCAAAGAGTATCTGTCTTTTCTAAAAAATGTTGAGATCCCATCCATTACGATTCAGGATATCATTAACAGTCGATGGACAGCAGATCATATGCGATTTGGCTATTTGTTTGACGACTACTTAAAGGGCGGACTCTTCCCATTTTCTCTTGAAGAGCCGGATCCGCTGCCGATTCTTAAAAATATCTGTCAGAAAGTGATTCGCAAGGATATACCACTCGTATCTAATCTCAGATTTGAGGATATTGAAATGATCGAAAAGACGCTATCATTTATCGGAAAATCAGAGGTTGATGGAATCAATTTTTCTTCGATCTCCAGAAATCTGGGAATCACGAAGTACAAAGCTGAATTATTTGTAAAGCTTCTCTCTCAGGCCTTTATACTTAACCCGATCTATCCAAAAGGAACCAATGTGCTCAAACAACCTAAAGTATTAATGTCGCTTCCGTTTCGCCTTCTGTACAGAGAGTGGGATCAGTGTATCGGAGCAATTAGAGAAGATTTTTTTGCTGAGATGCTCGCTATGAAAGGATACCGGTTTCATTACCTGAAGACAAAGCGGGGAGCAAAGACTCCGGATTTTCTGGTGGAGCATGAAGATGATACATTTGTCATTGAAGTTGGAGGGAAAGGAAAAGGCAGGCAGCAATTTAAAGGGATAACAGTTGAAAAGAAACTTATTTTGTCTCATGATCCAAAGGCTGAATCTCACAGCAAGCCTTTGGCTTTGCTAGGATTTTTGTGATTTAAAATGCAAAGTGCCGGTGGCTGAAAAGATAGGCCGGGAGACGGGGGGATTTTGAGACTGAGATAGAGGGAGAGGGGAAGACTCAGAGACCGGGGACAGGAAGACTGAGAATTGGAGTTAAAAAATCTCCCTTGACTTAAATCCCATCTGTAATTACAATGTGATTACTAGTTTTTAAGGAGGTAGTTTCCAATGAGAGCAAGAGTTGTAAAAATTGGTAATTCACAAGGGGTCCGTATTCCCAAACCATTGCTTGAACAAACCGGAATTAATGGAGATGTTGAGCTTGAGGTAGATCAAAACCAGATCATTATTCGCCCTGTCTTAAATCCAAGAGCAGGTTGGGATGATGCATTCATTGCAATGGCGGAAGATAATGATGATGTGCTGCTGGACGGAGAAGCTAGTCTAACACATTCCTGGGATGAAGAAGAATGGCAATGGTAGTCAATCGATTCGATATATTTTTGGTTAATCTTGACCCTACTGTGGGTTCTGAAATTAAAAAAACGAGGCCCTGTTTGGTGATCTCCCCCGACGAAATGAATCGACATATCCGTACTATAATAATCGCACCAATGAAGACAGTCGACAAAGATTATCCTACACGTGTATCATGTACTTTCAAAAAAAAGTCAGGGCAGATTGTTTTAGATCAGATCCGGACAATTGATAAAATTCGACTGATAAAAAAGATTGGTATAATTAACCCGGATACACAATCAGAGGTAATTTCAGTTTTGCAAAGACTATTCGCGTTTTAATTCTCCTTAGCGTTGATACATCCACAAGATATCTACAATATTTGAACCTTTCTTATCAGACAATTTTGCTACAACCTTACTACAAAAATATCACCAGCTCCGTAGTTAAAACCCCTAAACTTTATTGGATCGATGTTGGGCCACTGAGACAATTGGCAGGAATGCAAGGGGAGCATTCCGGGCCAGGTCTATGAGACCATGGTGGTGGGGGAGATTGTGAAGTGGATCAAGACGGCGCAGACAAATGCCGAAGTTTACTTCTATCGTACTCGATCCGGGATGGAATTGGATATGTTGCTTCAAACCGAAAGCGGTCTCATCGGAATTGAAATAAAATCCCGAAAAACACATGCCAAAGCGGACCTGCGGGCGATGAAAGAAGTTGCCAATAGCCTGGGTAAAGAGTGGCGCGGTGGGTTGCTAATCAATCGAGGGAATATTCTCCGTAAAATCGATGAGCCGGATATCTGGGTAATCCCTTCACGAAGGTTGTTTATCTAATGCAATTGAGGTGTGCCAGACGTTTTTCTTAAAGCTTACAAGTCTGCACCTATTACTCAGGGATGGCGGAAAATGTTAGCCCGCATATTTCATCGCGGTAAGACAGGTGTTAGTGATAATAGTTCAATGTTTCAAAGCCCAAGCCTTTCATATGCCTCCGATAGTGAATGGGTCCTGCCGGCTTTTACGTCTTCTATACCTTTTTTTAAATCGTCCATAAGTTTGGGATCAGACAGGACCTCTAAGGTTTCAAGCAGGCCTTCGTATAATTCCCAGCTCATTACCGCCATGACTTCCTTGTTTCTTCTCGTAACAGCAAGGATTTCGTGTTTGGCGGCTTGATCAGGGAGTTTCATGATTTTATTTCTTGCTTCTGTTATGGGTATTTTTTGCATCTGTATGCCCTCCATTTTAAACGTACAATTTAATGTACGTCAAAATGAACACCATGTCATTTTTTTAGTGTTTGAACGTAAATGATCACAGCTCACCAACCAGCAACACTTTGATCTCTTCAAATCGTTGCCATCCGATGTCATTGGTTAAAATGTAATCAGCACCACAGGCTACGGCTGTGCCCAACTGGATAGCGTCCGGTGTTTTAAACTGGAATTGTGCCCTGAGCTGGACGACATGGTCGGCGATAGTCATATCAAGTGGAAAAAGACTGATATTTTCTGAGTTGGAAAGGTAATCGCGATATTTGCGAACCAGTTGCAGTTTTCCCAGTCGAGCCGGATGAGTGGTCAACTCGATATAAGTGATGATGGAAGTAATTGCCTGGGCGCCCTTTTCGTATAGCTGGGCAAACAACGATTCTAAAGCCGGAAAATAATCCGGATGCCGCTCGAAAAAGTAGATGAATGGCGCTGTATCCAGAAAGATGATATCACTGGATTTAAGTTCTATACCCATGAGTCACGTTCTCGACGCAGATAATTCTCAACATCTAAGTCCTTCCAGATCTCTTTTCCCAGTCCGGCAGCCTTTCGAAAATCGAGCCTGCCCTGTGGCTTTGTTTTTTCGTTTTCAATAGGCGACAGACGGGCGATTTGCTTACCGGCCCGCTCAATAATTATTTCTTCACGCCGTAAAGCAACCCGGTTCAGCATTTCGCCTAATTTTTGCCGTGCTTCAACAGCTGATATCGATTGGCTCATATATCCACCTCCAACCATTACAATTATAATGATCAATATAATCATAATGGTTTAATTATGCAATAATTTTTTTCAGGATGAGATCAACAATATGGAATAGTGCAACGATTGTATTATGAAGAATTAGGGGTAAAAATTGCCAGGATATATTGAAGTTTTTGCCATTTCTGTTATAGCCTTAACATTTATAATCTTAACCATAGCCTGGGTCTTCCTGAGGCGGAGAACAGATTGCCACAAAGGCACCAAGACACAAAGCGAAACCTTTGGTTAATATTCATCTTCGAGTCTTTGTGTCTTGGTGGCATAAATTTTTTGCCATAATACCCAAAGAAATCACATTGAAGGGTCTAAGCATTTTTTAACATAACGTTTGAAAAAAGTGGTTGTTTCAGGGCAGTGAATAACATACTGGATTGTAACGGGATTGTTGCGTGTTCCGCGCTACGGGTTACGGGTTTTCAATAGGATGGTTTCCTTTTTTTTAACGCGCAACCCGCAACCCGTAACTCGCAACATCATCTTTAAATGCAAAAACATCAGTCTGTCTGAGATCGAAAACTAATTATCGATATGAAGTTAGTAAGCGTTTAATGGAGTCAAAATGCTCTGAGTATATCAATGGAGGAAAAGATGGGCAGAAATCGCATTTGTGAGCTATTGGATATCAAGTATCCTATCATTCAAGCACCCATGAACTGGGTAAGCGGCGCTGATCTCGTTGCAGCCGTATCCAATGCCGGGGGGCTCGGAACATTGGGTCCCAATTCCGGTGCTCAGAAAATCACCGCGGATGTTGAGCTCACCGGTGAAAGAATGCGAGAACAGATAATAAAGGTAAGAAGTCTCACCCAGGCGCCTTTTGCTGTAAATATTATTGCCGGATTCGGGGAGGACCTCAAATACTCCAAAAAAATTGTAGAGGTCGTAATTGAAGAGGCGGCTCCGGTGGCGATTGTGTCGGTCGGCAGACCTGAAACTTATACCGGGGCACTCAAGGATTCCGGCATCAAAGTGCTCCACGCGATTTCCACTGCAAGACATGGCATCAAGGCAGAAGAAGCCGGTGTAGATGCAGTTATCTGCGAGGGATTTGAAGCCGGTGGTCACAAAGGTTTCACCGAGCTAACCACTCTGGTCCTGACACCGATGGTCGCCGATAAAGTCAACATACCCGTGATCACAGGGGGTGGCATTGGGGATGCACGAGGTATTCTGGCTGCTCTGGCCCTGGGAGCAGACGGCATCTACATGGGGACGCGATTTATGGCAACAAGAGAATCTGAAAGTCACCCCCGCGTAAAAGAAGCCATTGTCAAAGGACAGGATGCATGCACCGTCTCAATACCAAAGGAGCGCATGCTTGCCAGAGACCTGGTTAACAACTTCACGAAAACGTATCTGCAAATGAAGGCAGCCGGTGCCGGCTCTGAGGAGCTGAATAGTTATTTGAACGAATCCTCCCAATATCAGGCGCAAAAACTTGGCAAAGCAAACGAGGCGGAGATTAATTGCGGGCAAGTCGCCGGGTTGATAGATGAGGTGAAAAGTGCAGGCGAAATGATGACCGATATCATCGAAAACATCAGCATTCACTTTGAAGAGCTGAATAACAGGTTGGGTAATTTTCTTTGAGCTTGAGATTAAATTAGCCACAGAAAAACACAGAAACCCACTGACAATAAATTCTTTTTGCCTGACAGGCTTGCTCGGACAAAATCCTCATGCCTTTCATGCTGCAGTGGTGGTACTTTCGCGAAGCGATGGCTGTTTTAGGCTCCGCAGGCCTGCCTCGGTGAAGCCTTTGGCGAAGACTGGTCGCGGAGCCTAAAGATCTGTAGCCGTCTGTGTGCGTCGAGCGATCCTGAGCTTAGCCGAAGGGGAGTGGGTGGCGATTTCAAATGGACGCCGGAGAGAATTCATCTCCCCGATTAATAGCGCCATGTATACCAACTTAATTGGAAAAGAACCATCATGTTTATTCGCGCATTAATCGCATTTATTGCCCTTCCCGGGGTTGCTGCTATCATCGCACCCCCTGTAATTGCATATTTTGATCCATGGAAAGGTTATCTTTGGAATCCCGGTATTTCAATAATGTGCATAGGCGGCTTTATTTTGCTCTGGTGCGTTCGTGATTTTTATGTGTCGGGAAAAGGAACACTGGCGCCGTGGGATCCACCCAGGAAACTGGTTGTGGTCGGCCTGTACCGGTTTATGCGAAATCCCATGTATGTGGGTGTTCTGCTGCTGGTTTTCGGCTGGAGCTTATATTTTCGCTCCCCGATACTTTTCTTGTACACTGCGATATTAGCCATCGGATTCCATATACGAGTTGTTAAAAAAGAAGAACCGTGGCTGGAAAATCAATTCGGAAGCCAGTGGGAATTATATCAACAAGAAGTTTCTCGGTGGTTACCACGGGCAACACCCTGGAAAAATGACTTGTAAAGATCCGGATCCAGAGGACCCGGCTTCGCTAAGCTACGCCGCGGCAGGCTCCGGCTTTGGTTCAATCCCTGGAAAGGGGCGCTTTGTGACCGAGCTGATATCAACCTTTAACTGGAGAGTTGGAGTGTTGTAAAACCGAACACATGACAAACATTTAGCGGGGATCAAGCCCGAAATTGACGGGATTCTCTTCCTTTGGAGCCCAAGAGCTTTGGACCATTACTCCAACACTCCACCACTCCCTGGATTTTTCAAGGCAGAGCCATCTGTCTGTGATCTGGCCTGGGGGACCAGTGTTTCCAGTTTAAACAAAACAGCGCATCAACTTACCATCATGCCTACGCAAAAGGAGGGGAATAGGATTTGAAAACGGCATTCTATTGGTCTGCGGCTTTTATTATGGCTATTTCACTCTCGGCCTGCTCTACCACAATATACAGAGCCGGGATAGATATGGAACGGTGGCGGGCAGGAATGAAGGAAAAATCATTAGATGTGGACGATTTGCATTTATCCTACCTTGATGGCGGCTCTGGTGGAAATATCCTGATGCTTCATGGATTCGGTTCAAACAAAGACAGCTGGAACCGTTTTGCTCGCCACCTTACGAATAAATTCAGAGTCGTGGCCGTTGATTTGCCGGGTCACGGCGACAGCACTTCAAGCCTTGATAACACATATGATGTCCAGTCCCAGGCACGTCGGCTCGCGCTGTTTGTGGATAAACTGGGCATGCAGCGGTTCCATATTATCGGAAGCTCCATGGGAGGCGCAATCGCGATTCACTATACCCACCTGCATCCAGATCGCGTCATGACCATGGGGCTGATAAGTTCAGGCGGCGTTATGTCACCAAAGCCGAGTGAGTACATGCAAAAACTCGAAAAGGGTGAAAACCCCTTACTGGTCCGCTCGAGAGATGATTTTGATAATATGTTGAAATTTGTCATGGTTGAGACGCCGTATATACCATGGTTTATCAAAAATGTCGTCTATGAAGAATATATGGAGCGAAAGGCGATCAACGAGAGAATCTTTAAGGATATTGCAACCGAAGAGATGGTTAATATGGCTTTCTTACCTGAGATCTACATACCGGTATTTATCTTATGGGGTAAACAGGACCGGGTTCTGGATGTGTCAAGCGTTGGCGTATTTGAAGAGCGGCTTCCCGATACCTATTCAGTAATTTTGGATGATACCGGGCATGCGCCGATGGTGGAAGCACCGGAAGCATCCGCAGATCACTATTTGCATTTTCTAAAGCGATATGAGAAGTAAAGAAACCATTCGTTTCCAACAATTAAACTAACAAGGTGGGACCAACTATGAATGAAAAGAAAAAAACCGCAAGCGCCGCCTGCGCTGCTTGTGATCTGGCGAAGAACAACAGAATCTGCTACAGCGACGAAGGTGCAGCATCAAAGGGCTGTCCAACGTTGACACGCAAAGATGTGCTGGACGAAGCCAACCAGGAGTATGAGGCTGAAGAAATATTTGAATTTGCCAGACAGGCTTCTCTTCAGGAGGCGGATTGTTATGCCAATCGTCATCAGCGTCCCTACATCATGCAACCCAGCAAGACTCGCATTGTCGAGATCTACGAGTTTGCAAAAAAAATGGGGTACAGCCGGTTGGGTCTTGCTTTCTGTATCGGTCTGGCCAAAGAGGCCTGCGTGGTGGAAAAAATTTTAAAAAACCAGGAATTCGAGGTGGTTTCCATCCTTTGCAAAGCGGGTCGGACACTCAAAGAAAAAATCGGAATCAAGGATGAAGAGAAGATCTACCAGGGGACTGCAGAATCGATGTGCAACCCGATCTACCAGGCCAAGCTGTTGAATCATGAAAAGACGGATCTCAATATACTATTAGGATTGTGCGTGGGTCACGACGCCCTTTTTTTTAAGTATGCACAAGCCCCTACCACCGTATTGGCGGTCAAGGACCGTGTAACCGGGCACAATCCCCTGGCGGCCATTTACCTGTCCGAGACTTATTATCGGAGACTCCACACCTGAATCTTGCATGAAAATTAATGAGAAAGGGAACTCAACGCACGAGCAGCAGGCTCAATGCCGGCCAGTAGGTTATGACAAGCAAAGCAATCAGCAGAACCATCATAAACGGCAGGGTCGAGCGGTATATGTCGGCCACCGGCATTTTAAAACGGTAACTGGCAATGAATAGATTCATGCCCACCGGCGGCGTGAAGTAACCGATCTGCATATTGGCCAGGAAAACGATACCGAGATGAATCGGGTCGATGCCGTAGCCGATGGCGACCGGCAAGATCAGCGGGACCATGATGACCAGGGCCGAAAAAATATCTAAGATGGCCCCCAGCACGAGCAGCAGCAGATTCAGCAGGATCAAGAAAACATATTTGTTTCCCACATAGGTTTGAATCAGGGTGAAGAGCTTCATGGGGATTTCGGCATCGATTAAAAAATTGGTCGACGCCAGTGAAACCCCGATCACCAGCAGAATGCCGCCGCACACAACCATCGCCTTGCGCATAATGCCCGGCAGCTGCGCCAGTTTGATTTCGCGGTAGACAAATACTTCGACCGCGATAACGTATATCGCGGCCACCGCTGCAGCTTCGGATATGGCCAGAAAACCGCCGTAAACACCGGCCAGAATGAAAAGCGGCAGCGGAATCTCCCAGAACGCTGCCCGCAGCGCGGCAATGGCCTCCCTGCCCGAGAACTCTGAGCGCGCTATGGGATTGCGGCGGATGGCCCATAAACACCATACCACAAG
>Ga0126332_10000551_pt1 | contig 13196 bp, 8 predicted proteins | sample InaspJWI42metaG_FD_94482 | JGI IMG/M metagenome (GOLD analysis project Ga0126332, IMG submission 94482) | Marine gutless worms symbiont microbial communities from Oahu, Hawaii - Inanidrilus sp. 2 OAHU.JWI-42 metaG | ecosystem: Host-associated > Annelida > Digestive system > Unclassified | place...
AATTGGGTATTATATCACACACATACACGTATCGTTTTTTTTTTCTATCACAGGCTGCGGAAAGGGAATAGCATCATTACAGCGACTGAGCAAGCCGTGCATTCGAAGCTTAGCGACGACGCCATATACAAATCGACATCTTACATTGTTCTGTTCTGTTCTGTTCTTTAGCCGTCCTCGATCCGAGGGTTGGCCACACCATGGACGTACTTTCTCCATTTATCTCTGTCCTCTGTCATTCTGGCTGACTCTCCCACGGGGAGTCCTGGCCACGTCTTAATGTTGTTAATCCAGGCCGTGCGTGGCCTTCCTCGCCTTCGTGCACCTGGCATTGTTTCTTGCATTATCTCTTTCTCCAGGCAACTCCTTTGTTTCCTCATGGTGTGACCATAGTATGCTAGCTTCCTTGCTTTGACAGTGACTAACAGTTCCCTCTTTACTCCAGCTTTGTTAAGAACCCACTCATTTGCTTTCTTTGCTGTCCATGAAACCCGCAGAATCTTTCTTAGTCCTTTCATCTCAAATGCGTCAAGAAGTGTTTCTTCATTCTTCCTGAGAGTACAGCTTTCACAGCTTTCACGTCTTACATTACATCACACATTCTCGTCGCTAAAAGAATCGTCACCAGGTGTACTCAGATGTACCAGCGCCTGCACGATTATGCACTATGCAAATCTACTATTGGCAGTGACACTGACACTGACATCGTCGGCTGGCCATGCACCGTCACACGAAGAGCTCGTGCATGTAACGTTCGGCAAATAACCGTTGTGTTGCTAGGGACTAGGTGTGTTGCAAGTCGGCCCGTCATTAGTTGACAGCTGCCCATTAACAACTCTACACAGACGACAGATGGGTGTTGCGTAGTGTTTCAGATGCATGCATGCGATAACTTCTGACACTGTTATCGCCTACATTGCCCACGACGACCGGCCCAATATATCATCAGCATCAAACTTGTAACAGTTGTTCACAGTGCCGCGACTTAATTGAGATAGACTGGAACTGCACTGTTGTAAACATCTTCAGAACTAATTCATAACATAACATAATATATCCGTTTATTAACCAACCGTCGGAACGCAATTGCAACAATAAAACGCGAACAACGTACACAAATATTATCAGTAAAGTTGATAAAATAGCGTACGAATGATAAAATCACAATCGGTTAAAGGCAACAGTCAATCATGCAGTGTTCTGCCGTGTGTACGTGGTCTGAGACTGTGCGAATTAGTAGACGGGCGGGAGCAGACGGTGTAAAACATCAGTTCCATTCAGTCGCAGCGACGAAGGAGTGACCTTCCCAGACTGCGGGCGGGATAAACCACGCTTGCGTATTCTGATGTGTTCGAAAACCGGAGGGCATTATGACAGGCGTCGCACTTCGGCAATGATTACGCGTCGCAAAAGTAACATTCACAGAATGCGCCCGAAGCGCTGCGCTTCTTGTCGAATGCATCTAGCCGGCGTCGCGGTGTCATGAGTGACAGAGTGTCCACGTCTCAGTGATGAACAGAACTTACAGAACGCAAATGTCGCACAAATGTATCTTAGTCATGATGTACACAGAGTTATAAATGTGTGGAACGATATGCCCACTGATACAGTTGATTTTACATCTCTTACAAATGTTAAGAAATCCATTATGCGTGTTGATATTACTGCACACCTGAAGTGTTTTCCTTAAATATTTCGTCTATTTGATATTATCGCGTGTAACAGCATAAACTGTATGTGGAAATGTAAATGTTCCATATACGTATGTATATGATTCCTGTATTTTTTATTTTCCCCTTTTTATATTGCGGCACCTGTAAGTGTATGCTTTTATGCCCGGCTACAGTCCTGTCTGCATTGTCAAACTCTTGCTGCTTACGTGATGTTTTTCAGACAAATTAAATGATAATGATGATGATACATTCTTGTTCAACGGCTATTCGTTGCCTGATTTCTGGTTCAGACTAGATACGTGGCAAAGCCCAACGTTAGCGCGCCCGGCTGCGCCACTAGCCGCCTGCGTCCATCAACACACACGTACTAAAACCAAAAAAATTTGGTTGTCATGACAATGTCCCTTGAGAGATCGAAAAGCTATTTTTTAAGATTGATCGCCTACGGCCATAGTTCTACAAACCCTGCAAATCTGGCGAAGATCGGTCCGGTAGATGTTGAGATAATTGGTCTGAAAGAATCGTAAAAATACATTAAAAACCGTAGCAGAACATATAGCCTGCAGGCCTGCTTTCAGCAGCCGGGCAGGCTAAAACGGCAAACGGTGGGTCCAGTCCTCCAGTGAGCGTCGCTGCATACACACTTTACATACCTCTGTGACAGTGGCGTGGTGCTCTCCGCTCGGGCGGTCTTGAGCCAGCAATAAGCTTACGCTAAGTATTATGGATGGTGGTTAATCACATCTCTCTTTGCATTACCTGCTGTGTACTTCCCGTTTCTTTTACACCGGTACTGAAATCATACTGCTTGGTAGTAGCTAAATTCCACTACACGGGCCCAACCGGGTACCGGACCCGACCAGACAAAATCCGCGGACTTTGTCTGGTCGGGTCCGGTCAAGCCCGTCTAGTGGAATTTAGCTATAATGAAGTGTGAACAACTTATCAAGAGTTGTTTCATAGCCGAGACGTTACCGGAAGTCGAACTCGTTACATCGGGGTCGCACGTCCAACGCCCAAGCCGTTGCGTCACCACGCCAGCTGTAATTAAACTCTTCCAGACGCACGTTTTATTAGTGACTCGTGAAAAAAATTAATTGTTCCACAACGTCGGCCGAAGAGTTCATGGCACGTATACAGTTGCCGGGCGAATGCGGCTGGCGAAAATCGTCTGAACTCGTGTATTCTTCCAAGCGGTGTTGATGTTTCATCAAGAATCTCAACGACAATATACTCAGCAGGCCGGCAGCGGACGAGAATGCTATCTGCGATCGTGCGGTAACAACATCAGTGTAGCGATGCTGCCAGGCTAACGACTAGATGTAAAACCACTTTGTTCTTTCCTATGGGAAGCCATCCTGCAGACTGTCTTTGATTATAGATCTAGCACGTCGACAGTCTATAACAGGATAGTACGGTGATGCGTCTGTGGTTTTGCCATCCATAGGCGGCTTCTTTCCTTTTGAGAAATCGTAGGATAATTCCTTTTTCCAGTCATCAGTGATGCGACTCAAATCCATATTTCTCGGAAGACTGCTTCTGCTGTCAGCCTGAAAACCTGTCGGTGTGGTATGAATTCAGTGACTTACAATAAATTCACAGTTATTTGCATTTTACACTGTACTATTAATCACCAGAACAGAATTAGCGAAGTACAGTATGTAATATAATTCTTTCTACATGTAACATTTGGGTATTTTATCAGCTGCCACATTACAGTCGACAGCGCATGTGTTTTTTAATGGGAGACCACCCCTTCGCAGATTTAAATGTCGTAATTTACTCATATCTATTCAGTGAACATGACGTTTGAGTACGAAATATATCAGTTTTCAATTCATAATTTTGTACTCAAAATGGAACAATTCTGACAAGTAGGCCTATGAAGAAACGCCTGATGAAACTCTGCAAACCTTTGCAGATATGAACTCCAAATATACACATGGTGTCTCGTTTAAAAATTCGAAGGCACAGATGACATTACTTAGCAACAGCAGCCACAAGTGAAATACATGTACTTCTTGCCTGATGCTGCATATGGAGAGGCCTACGTGAAATGTCAGAAAACCGACGTGCAGTACACCGCCCATCTTCATGTGACAGCTATATCGGCTACTCATCAGTCTGTTGCATGGCGATATGGATTTCGTTTCCGTTGCCACTCGACAACCCAGTCTTTAACAGTCTTGCAACCAGCAAGTAAATCGTAGACTGTGTAATATGAAATTGAGAAATGAGTAAAGTGAGTATGCTACATACTCATCGAGGCAAGGTTCACGCAAATAATCCGCTGGTTATTTGTAGGGTCTTGTAATGAAGAAATGACATAGTGAAAGCAGTTAATCGTATTAATGTAGAGTTGTCGTATCACATGATCTCGTATACATATTGCGCGGAAATTCGTATACGTTTTGATAAGTCGTCGACAGGACCACTGTTGTCATCGATCGGAGATGATCTGTCTTTTCGACGCCATCGGCCGTTGAAGAAGCGAAGATAAGCGGCAGCATGGGACGTCATCATTAGCAATCAGCAACGAAATATCGATTCGTTACGCACCCGTCTCTCGCACAGAGTAGAAAGAAACACGGCAGACAGAGGCAACGTCTAATGTCAGCAAGACAAGACCGACAGTCGGCCGCAATCAAGCCACCAAACAAACATTGTGATTTGATGTTTGTTAGACGTTCCGCCTCCAAGCGAGCAGCCGAACGTTCTTGTGGGATGGCTTGTTGGCTCTGTCAGCAGTCATCTGACCGTTCACTGCTGTGCATTTTCGACAATGAGATGTACGCGATGCGGTCTGCGGGAGTTATATGTATCACATATCACGTATGTATCACAGTGGCGCTATACAAATAGCTTTATTATTATTATTATTATTATAGGTCATCAATTTTAGCACTTGGCTGCTGCTATAGCGTTCGCTCTTAAAGTTGGTTCAGAAACAGACGTGCTTTATGCGACACACTGATTATGTGGAGAACATTTCGAAACGGTCAGTTTACATCCTGGAATCGGCGATCGATAAACCGCAAATTTTGAATCGACAGGAAATACTAGACAACGGTATGCAAGCAGTGCAAAATTTAGCCGCAGTATACGTATCGATGACCAACGGACAGAACAGGCCTGTCGAATTACCAATAGACACTATTTTAGTTTTATAGAAACGCATCAACCTTATTAAATTAAAACAAGCCGCCATGTTGCTTCGCCCCGCGCGAACTTGACGCAGATGTCTGATGATATATTGGGCCGGCCATTGTGGGTAATGTATAGACGATAACAGTATTGCCTATCAGCAGTTATCGCCCGCATGCATCGAAAACACAGCAGCTGGTCGAGGCCACACCCATCTGTTATCTGCGCGGAGTTGCCAGGGGCAGCCATCAACCAATGACGGGCTGACTTGCAACACACCCTTGCATCACAACGGCTAAGAGACAGATAATCCCGCCGACGACGAGGTTTATATACGCAAGTACTTACGATCAAGTAATCCTATCCTCGCTTTGCGACGCAAAAAACCTTTAAGACTGTTTATGGCAATATACAACGAACTGATTAACAAATATTGCCGGTAGTTTGGCCGCGTCTGTCGGCCGCGGCGCCAACCCGCGACATCCCACGACGAGCATAAAGTGTCCGCGCAGCAGGGTATTCTGGTCAGCAACCGGATATCTGCCCCGGGACATTTGCCCCCGGACCTATAAACCCTCTAACCCTACAAAGAGGCAGATGTCCGCGATGGTGATTTCAGAGGGGGACAGAGTTGCTGTTTAGGGTTGCGACAGGGGTTATTATGGTTAAGTTTACGAGTTCGGGTTACAGGTTAGGGTTAGTGTTTGGGGTTACGATTGGGTAATTAAGGACAGAGTTAGTGTTATGGCTAAGGTTTGGGTTATGGTTGGGATTTGAGGTTAACGTTATTAGGGTTAGATAACGTTCATGGTTTAGGGTTAGTCAGGTTAGCGTTAGGGTCGGGTACGGGAGAAAGATGCTTGCGAAGTTGATTTCCGTGGGGATGCAGATGTCCGGGGACAAATGTCCCACATCCATTCTGGTCACTTTACGAGCATCGCGGCGGCAGCCGTTCACAGGGCCGCTGTTGGTGCTATATTAGTGGGAGATACGCGTCGCAGTCGGGAGTCATGCTGTCCGGCTTCGCTCCACAAACCGCAAGCGAGGCCTATATCCTGGTCCGAGCATTCACTGCCCACCGAGCGTTAACGTAATGAAAGCCGTTACTCGGTTGTACGCTGGACCGACATGCGGTCGCAAGAAACAAGTTGTTACGGCAATGTAGCGACACTGCCGCATGCAGCAGTGCCACACAGATCGATCGATCGTATTTGCCAGGTGGCGCCAATGTGCAACTCCATCTAATACGTAGTTTCTTTGGGCCCACATTAGTCGGCCCCCAAACGGCATCTCGATCAGCAAAGCACAGTCCCCCACTCCTGCTGTGTGCCGAACACACACAGAGGCAGGCACATACAAACCAAGGAACGCGCGACATGTGTAGTGATCGGCCGCATCTGCACGCTCCATGCGATGCGGCCTAAAAACAAAATACGACGTCCGGTCAGCATCGTTGACGTCACCGCAGAGAGTACTTAGAACTGGCGGTCACGTCCATACCAGAAGTGCATGTGCAGTCGTAAATCTACTGCAGCACGCACACGCAATTCTCTGACAGACTTCAAGTTAAGTCGATTCGCCGTCGACGAGGTAAATTTGTGCTTCATAGGTTTTACGGTGCATTTCATAATAGGGAAGGCGCAATCGTGTTTGTTATGGACAGCGGACGGTATCAGCGTAAAAAAAGAGAACGTTGTAACTGAAGTGTCAATTCTCGCCCAACCTGACGGTCGTCCGACCTTCGGAGCAGGTCGAAGCAAACAACATACAGACTACAGAGTCGCGGTATGCTGGAGTATATAATAAGACTGACCGCGTGCTCATGGTCGGTGTCGGTTAACGCCGACGCCGAGCCGTCCGTGCTGGCGGACCTCGAACCACACGAGTCTGACTCGACGCTGCCACCACGCCGCACGCCCGGACCCGCCTCGGCCGCCGAGCCTCGCACCGCCTGCCGCAGCCGCCGACGCCGCTGCCTCCGATGAGGGTCCACCTCATCGTCATCGTCATGCCCCGTCAGCTCTTCCCGGAGGATGTTACCGTTGAGGCGGTCTTCTTCGAGGCAGGTGCCCGTTTCGACGGGGCACTGCCGCCAGCCGTTGTCGTCGTCGAGGTCGACGGCGGCCAGTCGACGTCGAGTGTCGTCTAGCTGACGTCGACGCACCTGCAACGAACAGATCTATCATCTGTGAGTGAGTGAGTAGCTTTATATATGCTCAAAGTCCATCAATTACCAGATCACTAATGCAACAAGTTCAAACAACGACGACAACGACAATGACAACAACAACAATAACAATAACAACAAGTTGCTACGGTCAGAGGCGTCCATCCTAGGCTAGGGGAAAATGACGCACGTTGCGTCGTTGAAATTTCAGGGGGAGAGAAAAAATTGCACATCTACTTGAAATTCGAAAGTTACAACTTACAGTCAAATAACCTGGTTCATAAAGGTGCCGATTTTTATGTCCAAAATTCTCTAAAACTGACCTACCAGCATCTTTAATTCCAAAAATTTTCTGGGGGTTATACCGCCGGACCCACGTTAAAAGGGGGAGGGGAGGGAAAGGAGGGCGAGGGTTGCGTCATGGCTGTTGGGGGATGGACGCCTCTGGCTACGGTAATGACATCGACAGCACGTATAGCACCAGTCGAGATCATTTTACTAATTCAATTTGTTGTATAACTTGCTGTGGACATGCAGATTTGTCGAAATGTTGTTAATATGTTGCGGACTTATTGTAAACTTATCGTAGACTCGTTGGCGTCAGTTATCTCCAGCATGTTTAACTGTTACGGACTTGTTGTAGGCTACTAGGCTTTCGATTTATTGTACTAGACGTAAGGCAAATCCACAACAAATCGAAGTAATGGAGTTTGAGCATAGCACATTATCGTTAAGAACCCTCAATCCGCATAATGCATTAGTATCGCGCGAACAAATATGTTTCGAGTAAGCGTCGAAGCGACTACCAGGAGGTCGGCACAAGCGCTACTAGGATGGACTGAAGCAGAACCTGAAGACCTGTGGAATACCACCGACCGAGCTCAACAGCTCCACGACTGCCAGAGGATCTTGGCGATTTCGTTGCCGTGACGCCATTGACGACTTCGAGGCCACACGTGTTGGCGCCATCCAGGCGAAGCGACAAGCCACCATCCGGGGCACTGGACAGTGGGCGCGTGACCGTTGCGATCATGTCTGCGATTCCCGGATCTGTCTATATGCTCACAGAAAATTTCATCGACGAGGAGATCCGTTGTCTACGATGGCTCACTCCATGTTCGAGTAGGGCATCTGAAACAGTCTGTACTGCTCACAGGGTCGCGGAACTAAATCCGGAACAGAGATCCAGGCCATTGGACCGGCAACTGAAAAAGCCATACGGCCGGAAATGTTGAGCCGGAAACGCTGTACGGCAAGTAGATGACGGTTGGTGAAACGCAGATGCAGTACTTCAGGATGCAGTGGGCATAAACAAACCATGGAAAGAAAACCACCAATCAGCTTCGGTAACCTCAGACCAAATGCGAGGTTGGTCTGACGATTCTACACGTAGTTTAACAACACGCTATCAACTGACTGAATTCTGTTGGCGACAGTGCGACTATAGAACTCGCAAAATAAGTCGGCATTGCCCCATTGGCGGCGAAACGATATGTACCCCGCCCGTTTCGACGGTCAGCTACTGCCAGCATGGGGTTTCCTATTAGTGTTCTGTAGTAAACATAACCCTGAAATGCACCGTTGGAGTTGAGCTATGGGCGTGACGGGTCGCAGTACTGCTCAGTGCCTCCTATCTACAGGCGGGGGAATAATACTAAATACCTGCAGTGGCAGGGCGAAGCGCAACGTCGATGCGGTCGAGATGATTTCGCCGGCCGATCGCGACTTACTCAGCGACACGCGACACTCGACCGCCTCGGTCGGACGCAGCGGCGCGTAGTAGAACAGTATCCGGCCGTTGCGGTCCCGCACGGCGCGCCGCTCGACCGGCGGCGCCGGGGCCGTCACCGTGCCGCCGTCGTCGGCGTCGCGCGGGGCCGCCGCCGGGGACGAGGCGCGAGGGCTGGACCGGCGACTGCACAGTCGGATGAGCGGGAACTTGGAGGCGCGGCGGCAGAGCGGCGGCGGACTCGGCCGCTGGTGGTCGCCGCCGTCATCGTCGTCGAGGTCCGCCGAGCTGCGCACGTCACCCATCGGGGGCGAACAACACGGCGGCGGCGGCGGCGCTAGGTGCTAAAATGTGGCGAATGGCCTCAGATGTACCCGAGAGAAATTATTCTCAAGACGAAAAGTATAAGTGCAGTATTGCGTGAGAGGGTGTTCTACGCCTGCACGATGACGCCAGACGCGTCTTATTTCACACACACGCAAGTGTCGTTTCAGCGGACCGCGGCGCCCTGTGACGACAATATGAACCAGTCAACGGTGTACTGCAGGCTCTGCCCCCGACACCACTTCACGACGAACTCTGTCTAGTCTCGGCGCCCGCCGTGTCTATACGATGCAGCAGAGGCGTTGGCCTGCGCACGGCGATGTAACGACGTCACTCGCTCAGTGACGACAATATGAACCGGTCGCGGCCACGCTGCTGCTGCTGCTACGGCTGCTGCGGTCGAACTGGTTGATTCAGCCGTTCGTCGGCCGATAACAGCGCGCCGGCGCGGCCGCTGCAGCGCCCGGTCGCCCGCCTCGCAACCACCGCGTGCCAGCCAACTCACGCGCTCCGTTGTCGCGGGGTCCGCGCGCCGGTCAGCTACGTGGAACGCCGTGCGTGGTCGTATGAACGATCAATACGTATACTCGGCGCGCCGACGACGTAACTGCTGCCAATTAGCGCGCGCCGCTCGTCGATAATACTGTCACGTCGTTATGACTGGCGTCTGCATTTAGTGGAGCCGGTCTATGTTCGTCAGCGCTGCGGAGAAAATCTGAGGCTGGAGGAAATGGCTCTTGAGGGATCAGCTGTATAGCAACAACGACGACGACGACAACAGCAACGAAACAACAACAGCAGCAACAGGAACAGCCAAAGCCACAAGTTGCTAGAGTAAAGATAGCGACAGCCAGCATCACCGACGTAGCACAATTCATTTCATCGTATTTATCAGGTGACGTCTAACACATGACTTTGGGTCTTCGCAAGATTTCACCCCAAACGGCATCTCGACCGGTTCAGCCGCTTTGCAGGGCACGCTGTTGCGCCCAATACACAAACAACGAACTCATAGACGAAAAGATCTCCCCACTGTGCTCACGATGCGGGCTATCAACAACACGAATACATGTAGCGTTTGCATCTTCGCAACTGAGTTCGGAGATACGCAGGCACAGTGTTTTATTTTGCTATGTCGTTATTTACTCTGAAGCCAAATATGCAGAAAGTTTTATCACACCTTGGTGAAATTCTACTCTTGTCCTGCTCTTGCGATTGCCTCGACTCATATCGCCGCAACGAGACGCAACGAAAAAAAACAAACGAATTACCATAAAAGACGCAGGAAAGCAATATCTACCCGCTAATGAGAAATAAATTTAATACTTGAATTCAATCATCATTTTTTTCGAGTTTTATGGTAAAGTTTGCTGACAACGTAACTTCGTTGACGGGCGGACGTAAAGAATGATACCAAATATGACGAATGCAGTAACTTCTTGGTGGAGGAATAATAACAAGTGGTCAAAGTAATCCGGCACAAAGCCGCATCGCGCGCGCCCGATCGTTCAATCGTATTCCCCGGGTGTCGACAATGTGCACCTCCACCTGAAATACATGGTTCCTTGGGCCCGCAGGAGTATGCTCCGCAACCGGCATCTCGACTGGTTCAGCCATTATGCAGGGCTAATCGGTGTGCCCAACACACAGCACACAAACAGACAAGCATACAGACCACGGAATGTGCTAAATGTGTAACAATGAGCCGCATCTATGCAATGCATGCGATGCGGTTCAATAATATTATCCTTAAATGACTGCTTACATACAGAGTGGGCCAAAAAAACAGGGTCAAAGACTCATTACCGTAATTCTGTCAAATCTTAACCGATTTAGAAAAAAAAATTTCACTGGAAGATTCCTTGGTAAATTTGCAGTTAAATGTGCATTAAAAATCCCACCGCACGTTACACATGTTGCTACACTAGCTTGTGAAACATTAATGTCAGCAAAACAAGCCATTAACGACAAATTACAAGGTAGTGTAGCTGTATATTTAAGGTGTGGTGGGGTTGTTAATAACCAAATTAAGAAAAGTTTATTGCTGAGTATGTGATTTAAAATCGATGAATATTCGGCAAAGTTACTAGCAAAAACGTGATAGCTCGTGCACTTTCTTCGTCTTTTAACAGTGTGTTGGCCAGGCGCGCAAAGTGCATGAGACAACCATGCTCTTGCTTGTAAGTTTGCCAAATATTCACCGATTTAAAAAAAATTCACTCATACACTCCTTTCTTAATTTGGTCATTAACAACCCCACCACACTTTAAACATGTAGCTACACTACCGTGTAATTTGTCATTAATGGCTTGTTTTGCTGACATTATGTTTCACAAGGTAGTGTTGTAACATATGCAAGATGCGGTGGGATCTTTAATATCCATTTAACTGCAAATTTACTAAGGAATCTTCCACTGAAAAAAATTGTAAATCGGTTAAGATTTGACAGAATTATGGTCATGAGTCTGTGGCCCCGTTTTTTTGGCCTACCCAGTAGGCTAATTACACGCCACGACCAAGATTCCGCTTTTGCTGACGCGTTTATGAAAATTAGAAATGCAAAAATCTTATGTTTAACCATTAGTCTGTTATTCTATTAACGTCGAACTTAACTTCATTTTGTGATGTCATTACGCATGTGACAGTCGCCATTATCTGTCGCTGTTAATGTTTGTCATGGTCATCTTGTAGTGCAAATGTACGAGCAGATGTGACATCGAGACGATGGCATATGCGGTCAACGTCGGAAAGCGTATAGCATTTTTGACGTCCTGCGTCTGAAACGAGAAAAATAGATACGTGACAGAGAAATGAACCACGGCATATAGACAGGTCGGCGACAGGAGTCTCCCTAGAGTATAACTTGGACTGACAGCCGGCAAATATACAAACAGATGCAACCTCATAAGTCACGACGGAACGTTTCTATGGATGCGGACCGACCGACCGACGGACGGACCCGCGTGGGATGTATAATACATCACACGCTTGGGCACGTCGGCCATTCACGGCGTCCGTCCGTCAGCAAGACAGTCGATTATTAATTCAAGATGGATTATTCGACGACCGTCTCGCGATTACAAGATTGTCTACATCCGCGGCTGCAGCTGACAGCAGCAACAGAGCGAAACATTGCGGCGTCTCTTTCAATCGCGTCTGCTGTCAAACAACCGTCGCCGTTAATTACGTTCTCGCCGACGACGAAAATGAATGAATCTTTTGTAAAAAATAGCAACGAAATGCGATCACGTGATTTTCACATTATATTTGCAACAAGTCTTCTGATTTGCCTTGTCTAAGAGTAGATTTGGTATGATAACGTAGTTTTAAATATCGTTATTAGACGTATATGATAATACAATAAGCATACATGAAAAACAAATCAGTAGAACATAATTTAAAGTTTAAAAAACTAAGTATAAATTAATTATTAGTTAATTAACAGTTAATATTTAATTAATAATTAATTAATTAATAATCGATTAATAACTACTCGGTAATACTTTTTCTGGCGTCAACATTTCCAAGCACAGTCCGTGTCGGCGTCATCCTGTCTGTTCGACTATTCGATCATACTCACTCATGCCGTGAGTGCATGAAAATGCCGAACATATCGTCTCTGTCACATACAGTAGATTTGTTTTATTTTTTTCACTGTGAGCAGTTTATCGAAATATGACGGGTCATCCTCATTGAGTACGTTAAGCTCGTATTATAAATGAAAAATTCGACCAATATCTTTGCTATCTTAGAAACACTGCAAGACAACGACAGAGATACTGTAATTCGTCAGCAGAAAGTCACATTCAATCTACCGTATTGTGGATAACCTTGAGTGACATTTAACAGCTACTGATAACGTATTCACGGAAAAATCTCATAGGATACAGCCAATTACATAGAAAGTCACGACGAACAAATGCGACAGTAGATATAGCGACTCGTGCATAAGCCCTTACTGTCGTGTTCGGACGGAAGACTGTGCAATGATATTCAGTCATGCAAACTCGTAATTTATAAACAAGCGCCATTATCTATAGTCCAGGAGCATTGGTGAAAATATTGGTGAAAAGTGGAAAAAATGTTATAAAGCTGATTTTTTCAGAATAGGCACGTGACATCATATATATTAACATATCAAAAGCCCAAGAAAATCCTC
>Ga0126332_10000552_pt1 | contig 13190 bp, 11 predicted proteins | sample InaspJWI42metaG_FD_94482 | JGI IMG/M metagenome (GOLD analysis project Ga0126332, IMG submission 94482) | Marine gutless worms symbiont microbial communities from Oahu, Hawaii - Inanidrilus sp. 2 OAHU.JWI-42 metaG | ecosystem: Host-associated > Annelida > Digestive system > Unclassified...
CTCGTTTCATTTTCAACCATTTTTGATATTTTTAAAATTAACGAAGATTTTCAGCATTATTTGGATGCTTTAACCGAGAATTTAACGGAGCTTGCACCATTTCAGGGGTGCGAAACTTGAGTCGGTAACACTTAAATGCGGTACAAGGCTGAATTCTTGGTAAACTGTGCGAATCCCCAATTGGAAGGCGTAATGAGGCGACCGAGGCTGAACGGATCTGCCATCCAAAATGAATTTGCCTGCATCCGGCTGAATCGCCCCAGCAAGTATTTTCATTAGCGTCGATTTACCTGCTCCGTTTTCCCCCACGATTGCATGCACTTCGCCCGCACTTGCAGAAAAATCCACGTCCTTTAAGGCCTGGGTGCCGTCAAAGCTCTTTTTAATTCTCTGCATTTGCAAAAAATCAGGGGATTCCATATTGACTTTTACTCCTGTGGCGATGCAGCAGAGAGCGCGTTGTGTACGATTATTGTTTTCTGTTCGGTCATGTCGTTGAGTGTATCGTGAAGTCCTTCACGGCCATGACCACTCAGCTTGATGCCGCCAAAAGGAAGGCTTTCAACTCGAACAGCCGATGACCAGTTAACAATTACACCGCCCACTTCAAGTTTATGGGCAACATCCAGGGCACGGGTTATATCGTTGGTAAAAATTGCAGCCTGCAGTCCATAGGGGCTATCATTTGCCATATTTACTGCTTTATCAGTGGAATCGAACGGAACGAGAGGTACCACAGGTCCGAATGTCTCCTGGCGAAATAGCCTGGCGTCAGGAGAAATATCCGTCAGGATAGTGGGTTCGATGAAGGCATTTTCTCTCTTTCCGCCGGTCCATAATTTCGCTCCCGAATGGGCGGCCTCGTTTATCACGGACTCCACTTGTTGCGCGGCCTGTTCCGAAATCAGAGGGCCGACATCCGTGTCTTCTTCCATCTGGTCGCCAACTTTTAAGGCCTTTGTTTTTTCAGTCAGGATTTCAGCGAACTCGTCGAACACTTCGGCATGAACGAAAACCCGTTTTACGGCACAGCAGATTTGGCCGTTACCACGTGCCAGTCTACCAAGGATCACTGCATCTGCAGCTTTTTCCAGATCCGCATCAGCTAAGATGATCGTAGCATCATTTCCACCCAGCTCAAGATGAACTTTCTTGAGAGTTTCAGCTGCTAATTTTGAAATCTTTATTCCAACCGGCGTACTACCAGTTATCGTAACCATCTGAACCTCTGGTGCCTTGGCTAGATATTCTCCTATTGATTCGCCAGGGCCTGTCATCATTTGATGAGCGGCACGGGGAAGACCCGCTTTTTCCATCAATTCGGCAATTTTTAACAAGGTTAACGGACAGTCGCTAGGCGGTTTTGTGAGGACTGCATTCCCGGCGGCTAATGCTGCGGCGCCTTTATGGGAATAAAGTTCAACCGGATAATTAAATGGAACCACCGCCACAACAACCCCCAAAGGCTGACGAATTGTCACGGCAAAGTGTCTCTCCATTCCAGGTACCGTATCTAGAGGCACCGTACGACTGAAAATACGCTTTGCTTCTTCGGCAAATCCCCTGAAAATGCGAATTGATGCTGCCAGTTCTTCCCGGGTTTGTTGAATTGGTTTACCGTTCTCTTGGGCCAGCAACATACTCAATTCCGAACTTTGTGCCTCCATGGCTTGGGCAACTCGATGTAAAATTGCTGAACGTTCGTGGGCGGCTAAATTGCGCATTCTTTCTTTGCCGTATTGGGCTGCATCTAAAGCCGCTTGGGCGTCATCAGTCGTTGCCTCTGGAACGCGATCGATAACTTCGCCGGTACCAGGATTATAAACCTCTCGATATCCGCCATCAGAAGCTTCAACCCATTTACCGTTAATTAGCATTTTCATGGTTTCCCTCCCGTATGAATATTCGTCGATGCCTATATTCCTGAGGGTAAAAGTGGAAAAGATAAATAATCGTGAATGGAATTCCTAGAACCGATAATTTCAATTAATAAAAAAATAAATCAATTATTGAAATATTCAAAACCGATAAGTTTTGTCAATAATATTCAAATGGATTCTGAAAACAGAAACTGACTGTGAAGATGCAGCAACAGTTTCTAGAATTCGCAATGCCTTTAAGGCGGTAGCGCTTGTATTGATATGCGGTTTTGTCACTTCTCATCCTCTATCACGGCGATTACTTTCATTTTTCCCGAACACTTGGCACAGATCAGAGGGTTAACTTTATTTATAAATTATCAATAAGTTACCATGGCCCGACCCGAATTCTCCCGCGTTCTCGCATTCGAAAAAAGAGAAACATATTGTTAAGCCTCAAAATTGATCAGGTTCGAATTTGCTCTGATATTGCGATCACGCTTTTAATGCAATAGATACATTTACTCTAATATTTAATCCGCTCTGCCCACCGTAACAGTCTGCCGCTTAAGAAAAATTTGACGCCCCACCGTCAGTAAATTTACTTAGTTTTTCATCTCCTTAATTATAACTATCTGAAATTATTATTAAATACGATTCAACTTTATTGGGCATGCTTTTTGCACTTTTGCCTTATCGGTATCAGGAATATCCAAAAGAAAGCTTTTGAGGTAAAGGGCCGCCAAAATCATAAAATGGCTTTGTATTTAACTTCTCGAAAATTATTTTTCTTACCGCAAGTATCAAACCTGCAGGATAAAATCCAGTCTCATAGTCTCCGCCCTCAAGACCTTCGGAACAAATTAAAGGTTCAAAGTCATTTTTTAATATTAAATGATGAGGTCTGAAATAATGTGTTCAAAACGAATTTTAATTTCTTTGATCTTTGCCTTCGTATTGCCGGTGACGATGTTGATACCTCCGGCTCTTAGTGTTTCTCACGAAGAGATTTTCAAGTGGGTCTTTGATGAGCTTTCCATCTCCAACAATTATTCAATGCTGGAAATACGGCTGGTATCAAAAAAAGAACTTCAAATTTTATTTAAAGAGAATACGGGTCAATCCTACCAACGGTGGTCACAAATGTACGGCAACGAAGAAGCCGATCGAATATTGGATTTCTTTCTGAAGGAAGTCATTGGATTATTCAATCCCGACACTCAGAAGATCTATGTGGGAAGCTTTCTGGACGGTTGTAAACAGGAATCGATTGTGGCCCACGAGCTGACGCACTTCTTGCAGTTTATGCAACATGGAAAAATAGATGCCGACATGATCGGCGCGGATCTGATCCAGGTGAAAAATGAAATTCAAGCCGAAAAAATCGAAGGCAAATATATACAAACATTCTGTCAGCCATCTAATTCGATCATTGGGGAATATCCATAATGATCAGAATTTGTCTTTTTTATATTAATAGGGCATTAACCCCAAAAGCGCCCATAGGCGATCAGCCCCCAGATAATAACCGCCGTTGCCATACTGAAAAATGCGGCTGCAGAGCCCAAGTCTTTAGCCCTTCCGGATAATTCATTTTGCTCGAGACCAATACGATCGACGATGGTCTCCAGCGCAGAGTTCAACAATTCTGTTATCAGCACCCCCATAGCTGATCCGAATAAAAGCGTCCACTGAACCACTGTTTCCCCAAGCCAGATGCCGACGGGTATCATAATAGCGATGACAATTACCTGGGTTCGAAAGGCCAACTCATGCTTCCAGGCGGCTTTGATACCGGCGGTTGACCAAATAAATGCATTTATGATGTGACGGAATAGTCCCTCATTCCTGGTACTCATATTCCCCTGCCGGCCTCCTGTGAAAATTCAATATCAGTGTCATAAAAACCTTGTTTTCAGAATTCTCCAAGTTAGTGAAATTATAAATTGCTTTGCGATTGAGAGCAACGTGAAAATGACTGTTGGCTCCGAAAGCAGCCGAGTAACAAAAGCGGGTTTTATTGTCTATATTTAATTTTACACCCGGTTCGAAAAATTAGTTTTTAACGACTTTCATCCCTTCTTGAACGAGCGGCCATATGCATTATATTAATTCCATTGTGGCTGTGCATATCGGCCTCGGAATCGATATGGTGAGAGCAGGATTCATTTCATCCGCTGTACGCAAATGAGATCAGTGAAAAGAAGCTGAAAAAATTGAAGGTTAAATTCGACTTCCAGACTGAAGGCCGGCGACAAATAATACCATGTGGATTAAGCGAAAAATGTGAAATCTTAATATGTTATCTACTTATTACGAATAACCCGGCGATGATGCACCGGGTATAATCTAGGAGAACTATCATGACTGAGAAGAATACAATATTGGTTTCAGGAGCGACCGGCCAACAGGGAGGTGCTGTTGCACGAGAGTTGTTAACCAGAGGTTATCCGGTAAGGGCGTTGACCCGCAATCCGGAAAGCCCCGGCGCTGGCGAGTTGGCAAAACTGGGCGCTGAAATAATTCAGGGTGATCTGGATGACCCGGCTTCACTGGAAAGAGCCGTTGCAGGTGCCTGGGGTGTTTTTGCCGTTCAGAACACCTGGGAAGCCGGGGTGGAGAACGAAGAAGTCCAGGGAAAGCGCATTGCAGAGATCGCAAAAAAGCAGAACGTACAACACTTCGTTTACTCATCGGTCGGATCGGCCCATCGAAATACCGGCATACCCCACTTCGACAACAAGTGGCGGGTCGAAGAGGCGGTGCGCGGCCTGGACCTTCCTTCCTATACCATCATTCGCCCGGTGTTTTTCATGGAGAATTTCATTTCTCCATGGTTTAAGCCGGGAATAGACGATGGAAAGTTGATGATCGGGATTCAACCTGAAACCGTGCTCCAGATGATTTCAGTAGCGAACATCGGTAAGTACGGATGCTGGGCTTTTGAAAACCACCAAAATCTGAACGGTCGTGCCATCGATATTGCCGATGATGCTCAAACCATGCTTGAAGCGGCAGGAATAATCGGCCAGGCTGCCGGAAAGAGCGTGGAATTTGTTTCGGTACCGATCGAGGAGGTTCGCAAATTCAGTGAAGACTTCGCAATCATGCTCGAATGGTTCGATCGGGTTGGATACGAGGCGGATATTGCGAAAATCGCCAATGAGTCTGACATTCGCCCGGTGACCCTCCAGGAGTGGTCAAAGAAGGTCGACTGGTAGCGAAACCGTAATTGCAGTGGGTATCTAAACACTACTCCGGTTTAATGCTCTTCTTCGAATTCGGAAGGCTGTTTTGATACCCATCTTAGGGCTCTTTATCTTTAGGGGTACCTTGAACAGCCAGCAGGGTGATGTCATCACTCTGGGGGGCGTTTTCAGTGTAAGCAACCAGACTGGCTTTGATGCGCTCCAACAACTCGGGTGCTGAAGCTGCCGGCTGCTGCAGGATCGATCGTAACCGCTGCTTGGTGAATAAATCGCCGCTTGGTGCGCAAGCTTCCGTAACGCCGTCGGTATATCCGATTAAAATGTCGCCCGGCTCAAGCTGGACTTGTTTAATTTTAAACTTTGCATCGAGCATCATTCCGACTGCCGGCCCGGTTGGTTGAAGATCCTCCTTGATGCCATCCGGGCCAACGACGATAAGAGGTTCGTGGCCGGCATTAATGTAGGCGAGTGAGCCGGTCTCGGGATCCAAAATACCGAAAAAAAGCGTGGCAAACATGCTCATCCGGCTGTGGTTTTGCTCGATGTAATCATTGGTGAGGGCAACAGCGATAAGGGCGTTGGTCGGATCGACGATGTTTGTCTCCTGCAGTGGGATGATCCCTTCGACCCTGTCCTGGTTGTCCAGGATGAAAGTATCACACAAGTGGGTTTGTCCGGAAAAGACGCGAATGAGGCTGCGGATAAGGGCCATAAACAATGCAGAACCCACACCCTTGTCGCATACGTCGGCAATCACCAATCCCACTGCCTTGCGGTTGGATAGAAAAAAAGCATCGTAGAAATCACCGGCCACCTGGTTGGCGGCTTGGAAGTAGGTCGCGATTTCCCATCCGGGAAGTTCCGGTAAAAGATCCGGAAAAAAGCTGCTTTGAATCTTTCTTCCGATCTCCAATTCCTTTTCCATGCTTTGCGCATAGAGCCGCTCAATGTCCCTCAAGCGCTTCTTTTCCAGACAGGCGGTGACACGCGCTCTTAAAAGCACGGGATTAAAAGGCTTGGGCAGATAATCTTCAGCGCCCATTTCGATACATCGCACCACACTCTCGATCTCACCCAGGGCCGAGATCATAATGACCGGAATATTTCGCAAGGTGCTGTCGGCTTTTAAGTGTTTGAGCACTTCATACCCATCCATCTCCGGCATCATTACATCCAGCAGTACCAGATCAACCGGCCGGGATTTGATCACTTCCAGGGCTTCACGCCCATGTTCGGCCGTTTCGACAGTATAGCCTTCATGTCTGAGACGTCGTGAAAGCATGTCACGATTGCCCTCATTGTCGTCTACTACGAGCAAATGACTCGATGGCCGTTGAGCGGTGCTGTCATCGTCAGATGCCAAGGGGCGTTTTAGGAGTTGTATGTCGCTAAAAAGGCTTGAGGAATCTGCTGTTTTTGAGGCAAGCCGTGCGGGAGCGGCTTGAAACACTACCGGATCCAGAAGATCGTTGATCATATGCAAAAGCTGCTTGCCGGCCGAGTGAATTTTATTTAGATCGGCGGCAAAACGCTCCAATTGCTGCTCGCCGGCTTCTTCCAGCAACATTTCGCTATAGCCAATGATATGGTTCAAGGGTGTGCGCAGCTTATGGCGAATGTTGGCAAGGGAGGCAGACTGGTCCTGACCGTCCACCGGCTTGTGATCATGCTTATCAACGTCAGTCAGTTCTGGATCCTCGGGCTCGGGGCCGGCGCCGCCATGTTCTTCATCAATCACGGTGTCAATCCTTCGCCAAGGCAGCCTCAATTTTGTCCAACAGACGTTTGAACTCGATCGGCTTGGTATCGTAATCGTCACATCCGGCTGCCATTGCTTTTTCCTTGTCACCCACCATGGCATGGGCTGTCAGCGCAATAACGGGGATCTTTTTAGTTTCGGGTGCAGCTTTTATCTGCCGGGTTGCTTCCCAGCCATCCAGGATTGGCAGACTCATATCCATCAAAATAAGATCCGGCACTTTTGATCGAGACATCGCGACGCCTTGTTCGCCATCGACAGCGACGTCCACTTCATAGCCACGCCTCCCAAGGCGTCGCGATAGCATATCCCAGTTCATCTCGTTATCTTCGACCAGTAATATCTTTGCCATTTTAATACTCCTTAACAATATAAAATGAATGCTAATACAGGGCGAGCGGTTGTCAAATTATAGTAAACGATTCGGGTCCGGACAGTTATCGAACCCGGTCCGATTTTGTTATGGCGATATCTTATGGCGCAGGCTGTGACGCAATAGCAGGCCGGGGCTTGCTTGACAACCCACTAAATCTACTTATGCTAATCGGATAGGCCCTGAATTATCATATACTTAGATACTAAACCCATGAAATTAAATTTTTTCAAAGCGCGTTTATCTCGGCACATCGGATTTTGGGTTATCGTCAGCGTTCTGCTAATTGAAGCCATCATCCTGATTCCCTCTTATATGACCCAAAAAAAGTGGCAGTTGGCACAACTGGAACATTTTGGTTTTATTACGGTTTTACCGATTGTGCGTCTGTCTGATTCGGCAACCACGGTCAGCGAGTTACTGACTACGGCCGAACGGGTAACGGCTGACTCACGCATCATCGGCGGGTCAATCTACCGGGCCGAGGATGGCCGGCTGCTCGGTAAGTTTGGTGAACCACCGGCATTGACCTTATCTGCCATGCAAGGCCGTGAGGTCGTGCGTGTTCTCAGTCAGGATGGTCTCAGGTACGATGTGGGCTGGTCGGCATCCAAATCTCAGAGCGCCTATCATGTGATTGGGAGGCTCGATGCGTCATCGGTCAGAAAGGAACTGTGGGCATACGTTGGGCGTATAATTCTTTTTGTCATTCTCATTGTCGCTTTTGTAACGGCCGGTACCATGTTAGCGGTGGGGGCAACCGTTATTACGCCTATCCTGCGTCTTCGAAATGACATGTTAACTGCAGGCAGCGAGGGAAGCAGCGAGAAATTCTACTCCCGTTCTGTCAAACGCAACGACGAGTTGGGTGATGTGATGGCGGCTTTTAATTCAATGTTCGACCAAATCGGCAGCCGTACGGCCAAACTCTTTGCCGCCAATGAGCAACTCCAACGAGAAATTGCCGAGCGAAAGCGGGCGGAAAAAGCCGCCGAAGCTGCCAACCAGTCCAAGAGTGCGTTTCTGGCCAATATGAGCCATGAGTTGCGTACCCCGCTAAACGCCATTATTGGTTACAGCGAGATGTTGATGGAGGAGGCCGAAGACCTAGGCTACGAAGAATTCGTTCCCGACGTGCAGAAGATTCATGCCTCGGGCAAACACCTGTTGGTGCTTATCAACAATATCCTTGATCTCTCCAAGGTCGAAGCCGGCAAGATGGAGCTGTACCTGGAGACCTTCCACATTCCCAACATGATCGAAGATGTTGTAAGCACCATCCAACCGCTGGTGGACAAAAATGCCAATACCCTTAAAGTCAACTGTAACGATAATCTTGGTACGATGCACACCGACCTGACCAAGCTCCGGCAGGTACTCTTCAACTTGCTGAGCAACGCATGCAAGTTCACTGAGCAGGGGATCATAACTCTGGATGTGTCCCGTGTTTTGAAGGACGGCGTCGAATGGCTCGCATTTAGCGTGTGCGACACAGGCATCGGTATGACATCGGAGCAAAAGGCAAAGCTTTTCCAGGCCTTTTCTCAGGTGCATGATCCAGTGGGGTCGAGTTACGGCGGCACGGGATTAGGCTTGGTTATCAGCAAGCGGTTCTGTCAAATGATGGGCGGTGATATCAGTGTTGACAGCAAATTCGGGGCAGGCAGCACGTTCACTATTCGGCTTCCTGCAGATTCTCTGGTTCGTGAGGAGGGGCCGGTGGCATCGGCAGGGGATCGAGCCGAGCCGCTTCCGGAGGAAGGGAGCATCGTGCTGGTTATTGATGACGACCCGAACGTGCAGGACCTGATGCGGCGGCTGTTGAGCAAAGATGGATTTCGGGTGGTAACCGCCTCGGCGGGAGAGGAAGGATTGAAGCTCGCCGGGGAACTACGCCCGGACGTCATCACCCTGGACGTGATAATGCCGAGTATGGATGGCTGGGCCATTCTATCTGCACTCAAAGCAGACCCCGAGCTGGCCGATATCCCGGTGATTATGCTCACTATTTTAGACAACAAAAATATGGGCTACACCCTGGGGGCATCGGACTATTTGACCAAACCCGTTGATCGTGACCGCCTTGTGACCATACTCAAAAAATACCGGCGCGACCTTCCCCATTTTCGAGTGCTGCTGGTGGAGGATGATTTCGAAACCCGTGAGATCTTGCGGCAAATGTTGGAGAAAACCGGGTGCAGCGTGATCGAGGCCGGAAATGGGCGTGTGGCACTGGAACGTATGGCTGACAGCCAGCCGGCGTTGATCCTGCTGGACCTGATGATGCCGGAGATGGATGGATTCCAGTTTATCGCCGAGCTGCGCAAACACAAAGATAGGCGCTCGATCCCTGTGGTAGTCATCACGGCCAAAGACCTTACCTCGGAAGACCGACAACGGTTAAATGGTTACGTGGAAAAAATTATCCAGAAGGAGACCTCCACCAGTGAAAAGCTGCTCGCTGAGGTACGTGACTTGGTAGTAGCCTGTACTCACCAAAGTACCACAGTCAGGCTATAATTTTTGGTGTTCATCAAGAACCTCTAATTTAACGAGGAAATCCTGGTTCTCTGGGCGAGTCGAAGAACCCGCCATCGGGGGTCACAGACAGACGGCTCTGCCTTGAAAAATCCAGGGAGTGGTGGAGTGTTGGAGTAATGGAGTAATGGTCTAAGGCTCTTGGGCTCCAAGGGAATAAAATCCCGTCTATCTCGGGTTTGATTCCAGGCAGATGTTTGTCATGTGTTCGGTTTTCCAATACTCCAACACTCCAACACTCCAGTAGAAGGTTGAAATCAGCTCGGTCACAGAGTGCCCCCTTCCAAAGGTTGAACCAAAGCCGGGTCCTCTGGTCCCGGATCTTTACTTCTCTTTCGGCTCTGCTAAGGCATCAAGGATCTTTTCAGGCGTTATGGGCAGTTCCAGAAAGTCAACGCCGATGGCATCATAGATGGCATTTACAATGGCCGGGGCCGGTGATAATTGGGTGCCTTCCCCGGCTTCTTTGGCTCCGTAAGGCCCGATGGGATCATCGGTTTCGACTTCGATGGCCTCTATTTCGGGCATTTCCAGAAATGTTGGAAATCCATAGTCTAAAAAGGAAGGATTCATCACCTGTCCTTTCACAACGATGACATCTTCATAGAGCGCCTGCCCCATACCGCCGACGACGGAACCCTCGAGCTGTCCCTCCACCAGCATAGGATTGATGGGCCGGCCGCAGTCATGGGCGGTTACCATGCGCAGAAGCTTTACCCGGCCGGTGAGCAGGTCCACTTCGACCTCGGCTGCCTGGGTCATGAAAGAATAGTTGGGGGAGAAATTTCCGTCCTCTTTGAACAGAGTGGTCGGCTCGGTGGCCGGCGCCATCCATGACCCTCGGCCCACGATGGGCATGGGAAGATCCGCATACTGATAGGCCTTCAGAGCCTCCAGGAAGGTCAATCCTTTCTCCGGAGAACCTTTCACAAAAATCCTGCGATCTTTGGCAATCAAATCGGCAACGTTGGCCTCGAGTTTTTCAGCCAGGAAGTTGAAGAGTTTCTGCTTGGCGGCAATCGCGGCCAGTCGGGCGGCATTGCCGGCGCGAACGGTTACACCGCTTCCGAAGGTTCCCGGATCCAGCGGCGTGATCCCGGTGTCGGCTGCCGTAATGCGGATGTCCTCTAGCGGCACACCCAGTTCTTCGGCCACAATCTGGCTGATCACGGTTTCCGCTCCCTGGCCGATATCCGCAGCGCCGGACAGAACATTGACCGCCCCATCGCGGCCCACCTGGACCACCGCGCCGGAGCTGATATGACTCATATTGCTGACCCCGCTGGGAAACGAGGCGCCAGCCAGGCCGACACCTTTGCCAAGGGGCAACTTGCCGCGCTTTTCCTTCCACCCGATGGCATCGGCCGCTTTTTGAATCGAATCGGAAAATCCGCAGGTATTGATGATAAATCCGGCCGCATGGGGCTCCCCTGCGTGAATGCTGTTTTTAATGCGAACCTCGGCCGGGTCAAGGTTCAGACGTTCGGCAATCATGTCCAGCTGCCGCTCGACCGCAAAGCGCGCCTGGGGAATCCCGTGTCCCCGCATGGCCCCGCCCACCGGTTTGTTGGTATAGACATGATATCCCTCATAGATCAGGTTGGGAACCTTGTAGGGAATCATCAGAAAGAAGCAGGACAAGGCGATCATGGTCGGGGCCGTGCTGTTGTATGCACCGCCGTCGGCATGTGCCAAAAATTTTTGTGCCAAAATCGTTCCGTCCTTTTTCATACCGGTTTTGACGGTGATATACATCGGGTGTCTTTGCCGGGTGGATATAAAGACCTCTTCCCGGTCGTAAACGAATTTTACGGGCCTGCCTAGACGCATCGCGAACCAGGCGGCGCAAAAATCCTTGGCGAACATGTCAATTTTCTGGCCAAACCCGCCGCCGACTTTGGGTTTGATGACACGCACCTTGCTTTCAGGAATCTGTAAGGTATTGGACAAATTTCTTCTCAGAAAAAACGGTATCTGGGTCGAGGACCACAGGGTCAGTTCCCCGTTTAACGGATCGAACTGGGCCAGGGCGGCATGCGGTTCAATGGGGGCATGATTGACCGCCTGGGAAAAGAAGGTATCTTCATAGATTGCGTCACATTCGGCAAACGCTTTTTCAACATCACCGAACTCTTTATATATGGCGAAAGAGGTGTTGTTTTTTATGCCGGCATGGATTTGCGGAGCCCCCTCTTTCTTGGACTCCAGTGGATCGAATGCCGCCGGCAGTTCCTCATAATCCACCTCGATCAGCTCCAGCGCCTCCTCGGCTATTTCAGGATCGATCGCGCAGATGGCCGCCACGTCATCTCCAATGTAGCGGACTTTGTCTTTGGCCAGGGCATACTCATCTCTGGCCTTGGGTACGATTCCATACTGTCGATCGGGGATATCGCCGCCGGTGACGACACCCTTTACACCCGGCAGTTTGGCTGCTTGCGAGGTGTCTATATTCAAGATTTTTGCGTGGACAAGCGGGCTTCGCAACACCTTTCCATATAGCATCCCGGGAAGGACGAGATCATCCGTAAACAGGGCGCTTCCCTTGGCTTTCTGGGCGGCATCCATCATCGGTAATCTGGCGCCAACGACGTTGTACTCTTTTCGCATTTATACCTCCTTGCCGGATGCGGCGGTAACACTCATCACCGCTTCAACCACTTTTTTGTATCCGGTGCAGCGGCAAAGATTACCGGCCATCTTTTTCTTGATTACTTCTTCGCTGGGATGCGGTTCTTCGTCGAGGATTGCTTTGGCGGTGAGAATCATACCCGGGGTGCAAAAACCGCATTGCAGTGCACCTTTTTCAACAAATGTACTTTGCAGGGGATGCAGCTCGCCGCCTTCCGACAGTCCTTCAATGGTCAGAATCCGTTTACCGCGCGCATCGACCGCAAGCATTAGGCATGACAGACAAGTCTCGCCGTCAAGCAGTACCGTACACGCCCCGCACGCTCCCAAATCACATCCGCGTTTGGTGCCCGTTAAACCCAATTTATCTCTTAAGACCTCCAGAAGGGTGTCGTTTGGCGAAACAAGCAATGCGTAGGTGTCGCCGTTGATATGCAGTTCGATGACCTTTTTCATTCGCTGGCTCTCCTTTTTACCTCATTTACCGCGTTTTGCAGCAACAATCCCATCATCCGTCTTTTGTGCGCCGGTGAATACACAGAAGTCTTCAGCGGTTTGGCCCCCTCGGCGGCCAGTTCGGAAGCGGCTGTTACGTTTTCCGTACCCAATTTTTTACCGCTTAAAAAGTTCTCGACCTGCTTGCCTCTCAGAGGCTTGCAATCCACGGCCGTAAATGCCACCCGGTATTGTTTTTCCTTATCAGATGCCCACAGGGCGGTTCCGACGATGGGAAAGTCGATGCTGCTGCGGTTGGCAAATTTGATATAGGTAGAGATTCCGTCGGCTGGCGCTTTGGGTATAATGATTTCGGTTAAGATCTC
>Ga0126332_10000554_pt1 | contig 13172 bp, 8 predicted proteins | sample InaspJWI42metaG_FD_94482 | JGI IMG/M metagenome (GOLD analysis project Ga0126332, IMG submission 94482) | Marine gutless worms symbiont microbial communities from Oahu, Hawaii - Inanidrilus sp. 2 OAHU.JWI-42 metaG | ecosystem: Host-associated > Annelida > Digestive system > Unclassified | place...
ACGTTGGCACCATTTGCTGGGTGCGATGGATAAATACCTACGCTGCGGCGGCGATGCGGCTGTCGTTACCATTACTGCAGCACTTGTTTTCGTATTCATTCCACTACAGCAGTTTCGGTTTTTATACCGCTGTAGCGTAGACGATTGTCGCGTTCTGCAAGGGTTTTATACTCCCTGTGTCGTAATACGAAAATTGAATATTTAAAAAATAAATTTTAAATCACAAGTCACAAATTCTCGTTATCTCCGACGCAAACATCAGGGAGCAATGGCGTAGCCAGAAATTTTCGACAGGGGGTGCGTCAATCTGTAGCATTCCTTTCTGTCTATTCCCGTTCAGCTGGTCTACCAAGTCAGCCGTACAATCAAAAAAACGTCATAAATAAAGTAATGGTGATGCACACATTGTGTGCAGGATTTGTTTGGAGTCTATAGTCTCAACTTAGCGTAATTGAAAAAATATTGGCACATCCGCTAGGTTTTACGCGTAGGCCTATAACACTGAGAAATCACATACCAAAAAAATATGTATTTTCCTGACGGGGTGCGTACGCCCCTTACGCCACTTGTATAGCTACGCCACTGTCAGGGAGTTGGTCACTGCAAGTCAGCAGGTGCAAATTACTATGGGTATTCAGTAATGATAGGCTTGTCTGAAACTTGATGAAGTTTCAGACACTTGTCTGAAACTTCGCTAAATGCCGGCGGATTTTCAAACTTTCGCCTTGATACCCAGAAGTAACTCGTCTAGTCTCAAACGTGTCGCTACTGTACCTTGTCATATATTTGGAACCCATTTCAACCAAAGTGGCCAAAGCAAAATGGCCTTTTTGCATCATTGTGTGTTGTTGAAAGAGATGCTGAAAACGGTAATCTAAATGTTCTGTACTTTCGTGATTGTTGCGTATTCTATCTATGGGATGGGGCGCGCGGCTCTCTTGTCTGCTAATGGCCGTCTCTGTAAACTAGACTGTATAAATGTTTATTGAATACTGTGTTATTTCCAAGTATTGATCTGCTGTATTATATTGTATTACTGGTAATTATTTACGGTAGGCCTACTGCTGTTTCGTGCCTTTTGTTCCTTTGATGTCTGGTTTTTATTTTGCTAGCTTAATTCGTTTGCGTTTCGTCAGTTAGGCCTATAGTTTTAAGTGACTTTTTCCTAGTCCGTTGGTTGTGTGTATGAGCTTTCGACAGCGCTGTAATACATAGTCTTATTTGTTCGTTGGAATGAATGTGTTCAGTGTGTTTATCGTTCAACGGTTTCTGTTATGCCCAGTGAGTTGCCCGACGTAGGATAATGTGTCGTCAGAGTCTGTCTTATGCCGTCTGCACATTTAACGTGAAATGAAATAAATGTTTTTTTTTGCATTTATTTTTATTTTATTGCAGTGCTGGCTGAAATAAAATAAAATAAAATAAATGTTTCTTTCTTGTTTTGCAACATCAATATTCACGAGCAAAAGCTGCTGCAGCGAGTGATTGTTCCTTCATGCGTAATGATCGAGGCATGTCATGTTGCTGCGTTCAACTGCGTTGCCTGCTTCACGTCATCGAAAATTATCATACGCCACGCCCACTTGCAGCATCTATTTTATTTCATGTTGTGCTGACGGCATAACGCCTAAATCCATTTAAAAATGCGGAGCTATAGGCCCATAAAACGCAACTGCTGCTCGGTGATATTCGTAAACCAGTTGAGTGATGTTGCTCGTTTGCGTCATATTTGTTTCTGGTGAGCCTGAATGTGTTGGTCGATCGCATTTTTTGCAAAAAAATCCACTATTGACACGTCGCTTTATCACATGTTCGCGTCCGATTTTATTCGCGTCGTTTGTCACTTGGCGTCCGTTCTGCGAGTGACGTTTTTATTGTTGTCGTCATTTGATGCTGCTTGTGGCTTGCTCTTTTGTTTGTCGCCGATTTCAATGCAACATTTTGTGAATAATAGAAATTGTATGATACTATTGTACGCGTGCTGTAGTTTGACGGATGCAGTTTAGGGCAAGGCATTTCGTTACAATTTCTTGTTTGACAAGGCAGTGCTGTGTCGCAGACGTCGCCTCCGCTCCGGCACCGCTTGCACGATGCACTCGTCTAGTCTCGGCGCCCGCCGTCGTCTACGACACGACGCAATCAGTGTGACGAAGCAAGGGCGTTAGCCCGTTTACGACGCCGCAGCGACGTCGCAGACACTTTGCGTGTCAACATGCGGAACACTTTCTGCAACAGCCGCGTTTGATCCGACTGTCTGCCTACTTGTAAGATCTTTGGCGTGAGAAAATCACTAGAGTCCCTAAGCTATTCGGGGATGCTTGCGGCATTAAATTTGCACTGACTCGCGATCTTTCTAGACCAAATGAAAACTAAAAAAAATAATAACTTTATAGATATAGGCTGCTACATCATTTGCTTGGAGATTGTCGTCTTGTACGACGACGTCGTCGTGCTCGACGTAGTCGTGCCATTTTAACGCAGATTCGTCATGACACGACGACGTTGTCATGCCGTGATTACGACAACGACTTCACGACACGACGACGACGTCGACGTCTGGTCATCAGCGTCATTCAATGACTCCCAACACCCGTAACACAACACAAAGAAAATGTGCGTTAAACAGTGGCGGCGTTAGGCCTACACCGGGTCGCGCTCCAGGTCAAATGACCTTGCCCCGGCTTAGTGAGTGAGCAGGCCCAGGAAAGTCAGAAATCCTTAAAACTTAACAACAAAAACGTATTAAAATAGCTTAAATGGTTAGGCCTACCGATAATATACCATTTCGATTAAAACGTGTATACATAATGTTATTTGCTAATTTGGACAATCTGGTGTGATCAGACATCGCACACCTCGGTACAGTGAATATGACCACTGACCAGCTGACCTCTGCCTTGCACCTGCACTGACCTGCCTGTCTTGACCGCCTGGCGCCGCCACTGGCGCTAAAACCGCAATGCAATTTTAAAATATCAATCGCAAAGTTCCAGAAAAAAAGTACTACTGTTTTTGGAGATACCCGAATTTTCTTATAACACAGTGTATAGGTCGAAGTACACCCTGACATGACTTTATGGCACATAAGTCGACCACGGTTCCATCTAGACCCAATGTCACCATAGTACAGTAATAGAAAGGCATAGTTTACCAGTCAAACAACCATCGGGGTGCTGTTTCGCTAACCGGAAGTGCCCAAAATAGCCTTCAACGCCTACTGACTTCGGCGCTCGATGTATGTCGACGCCGTTATTACCTACACTGGGTCTCGTTGGCACTGCCCGGAGGGTCTATGAAACGGTACGGTGTCCGTCCGTCACCCTGTCTGTTCCATTCGCCCGTGTGAGGGCGGCGAGGGTTTGCTGCTGTGGGCCAGGCTGGTAGGAGATCTCGATCGATTGTTGCACGGCCAGTGCCGCAGCAGCACGGCGCGCAGCAGCAAATGCGTTGGTATGCAGCTGAGCAGAAACTCGTTAATTATTGGCCAGTGAAGTCGCGCGCCGTCGAGAAATCGACCCTGCCGCCACCGCGCAACTGATCGGCACAGCTGATCGCTATCATGAATCGTCTCGGCGGACATTTTACACAGTTGATATTATTCAGGTAAAAGTATGCCGATGCAATACATCAGTCTTTCTTTGTATACCCGGCAACCGGTATATTAAATAGTATTTCTTCTATGTTGTGCCTTCAGTGCTTTGACGCTGTTGGTTGGGCGGCAGGAAGGGCATCCGGCCTGTAAAAAACTGAGTGGTGGGGTGCTGGCGTGGTTATCTGCCTGGAGCGAGGTGCAGACTTGCGTATGGCCCAGCTGATGCCACTGCCACTCACTGTCTCTTGCTTCAGTGAGATCCAGATTGGTTTTACCTTTCTGGTGCTGGCTCACCCGGGTAGTCCCGGAAAAAGGCCGTTAAACGGGTGTGTGTGTGTTCTATGTTGAGAAATGCGGAGCTCGCTAGTTTTAGTACTGTTATAAAATTCAGTTTTGCTCTTCCTGCAAACCAGCAATTAGAATTACATAGCAGTATGAAAACTAGCGAGACTCATATCCATCAGAATAAAATCATCTACAAGTAGGCCGCTATAACGACTAACATCGCATGGGGTTAACGCTGAAATCAGTGATTAATTTTCACTCCCTGGTATGCTACTGCTGGTTAGTGGCTTAACTGTTACTTCAGTGAGTTGTTTACCCCGGCAATAATATTAGCGATTTTTCAGATTTTTTTTTTACTTCCAGCAATTAATGCAACTTTACCAAGGGGCCAAGAAACCTATATATCTTCTGCAGATTCCACCAGTTTGACAGTCTAATGCAACATTCCAGAGCCCATTTTATTCCAGTTTACGGTACTGTTCGCTATTATATGAAAGTGTCTTCAGGAGAACTGAAAATTAGTGTTTGATTAATAGACCTCTAGCTGTGATGTTAAAACTTTTACCAAATTAATCGGTTCGTGCAGCCTTAAGTATTTGAAATAAATATTCTATGCGTAGTCATGTTATGGGGCGTCATTAGCAGCAAATAAGTTGTTTTTATCATAGTTTCTTGTAAAGTAACGTTGTTGTGCTTGCGATGGTTCGAAGTAAGTTGTTAGTATAGTACTTGTGGGGAATGAGTAAATCTAATACAGTGCTGACTGGTGTCCTTAAATACTTTACAGACACTCCGCAAGATACAACTCAGTATAAATATCCGCAGTCGGATTTTCTCCATAATTGTGTCAGGCAATATGTAGATATTATGCTTTATTAACTCTGATCCTAAATGACTGAACCATAAGCCGAAAAATTTCCAGTTCCTGCGATATAGGCTTCTGGACATTATTGGAAACGAAAGAAAATACTTAACTAACAACAATGAAAATCAAAAGTTTACACGACAGCAACAAAATTCCTATCATTTTAAAGCGGAATTGAGACAAGTTACTATTAAATATAAGATATAACAGACTTTATAAACTTGATTTAATGTATTGAGATGACACAGACGATTATTGTTTAACTTGTGGTTAGGTTTATCAGTGTGCATGCTTCCAGATTAATTTCTTAGATCGACAAGAGGGTTTGGCAGTGTAGAAAAGTCTGTAGTCATTGGCATCAAAGATGGCATGCTGTAGCTGGGGAACCTTTTGCTAAATGACTGACTAAAATGGTAGCTATTCCATTTACTGATTTTTGAAATTTAATAAACAGTTACAGAGGAGCTGATCCGAAAGCGCTCAGAGCACAATGAAGGTCTAATATCTACACTGGAGGAGCTTTCTCTCCACCAACAAGATATTGAAAAGTAAGAAAAAGAACTGTATTTTTGTATGATTTTTAGAGCTGTTGCATTACCGTAATCTGTATAATATTCATACATGCATGGCGAACATTTGCTGAAAGGACTGTTTGGCTTTTGTAAAATCATTAATAAATGTTTCTTAGTTGATTAAATTAGTACATAACTGTAGTTTTGCTGATTGTTTTAGAATAGAATATCTGGACAAGTGGTGCCGTGATCTACGTATCTTATACCTACAAAGCAATCTTATTGCAAAAATTGGTAATTAGTGTTATGTCTCTTGCAATTGAGTGTACTGGTGTCACAAGGTTGCATTTCGCATTCTGGATGTGTAAAAATGCTACAAAATGGCATAGGCTGTAGCCAGAGTAATGAAATCATTCGTGAGATGTTGCACTATTATGAAGTCACTTAAGCTGCAAATAATGTTAATCTGTATTTTTTTTCTTTATGCAGATGTGACAAACTACAAATATGACAGTGAGTGTAATAGGATGATTGACTTGTTTGTGTTTATTGTTTTGATTGACATTTAGTTTGGATTGTTGTGACTTTTTGACAGAAAATGTTGGCCGACTAAAGAAACTTGAATACCTCAACTTGGCTCTAAACAACATTGAAAGAGTTGAAAATTTAGAAGGTAATTTTGTATGCTAAACTATTGTATATGCATCCAATGTTAGTGTGTCTGTTAATTTGTTTGTATAATTAATATGATATTGTATGTAATGTATAGACTACACACCAAGTGAAGTAGGCTACAGTTTCTTATGTTGAAATAACAAGTGTAGTATAGCTATAATAAGTCTGTAATTCAACTCAGTGGTGTAACTAATTTGTATCATTAATACACAACAGTCTAAATCAATATGGTGACTGCTGAGACTATATTAAAGTGATAGACACTTCAGATCTTAAGGCAAGCAAAACATATAGCTTCAGTTTTTGATTGCATATGCATTTCAGCATAATGTGCTTAATGTGATTTTTAGTTGTACAATATTCAGATGTATTTTCTTTTTATTTATTGTTGTGGAATAATATTCTGCAAATTGTAGGATGTGAGTCATTGAGAAAACTGGACTTTACTGTTAATTTTATTGGAGAGTTAACAAGTATTGAAAATCTGTGCAGTTTAATCCACCTCAAAGAAATGTAAGTTATGCAAAATGTCTACTGTTTATTTTGTCATTATATATACTATACCTCACAAAAAAGATACCATACACAGCTTTTTAGCTGTAACTTGAGCAAGCATTGTTTGATTATAGTAGGATGTGTGGCTATTTGGTTTATATATGTCGTGTTTACCAATAAGGACGTATCATTTATTATGTGAGGAAGGTTGTACAGTAGCTGTGTATGAAGCAGCATGTTGAAGGGAAGTGAGCCTGGCCTGTAAGGAAAGAAAATGTGGTGGCACTTCGGCGAGCAGAGATGAGAATGGTCAGGTAGATGTGTGGCACTAAGCTAAAAGACAGATTCCCAAGTAGGGAACTGAGAGAGACTAGGTATAGCTGACATAGCATTGGTATTACAGCAGATCAGGCTGCGTTGGTATGGGCATGTGCTGCGAAAAGAAGATAATGACTGGGTGAAGAAATGCATGGAGTATGAAGTAAAGGGTCCAAGAACAAGAGGAAGACGAAAGAGGACCTGGAGAGAGGTTGTCAGAGAGGATTGTCAAGCACATAAACTGAACACAGAGGATGCTATGGATCATAGTAAATGGAGGAAGTTGATAAAGGATGTCCGATGATCAGGATGGGTGTGAGTGGGTGAGTTTCTTCTGGTACCGGCCTACCTGGGTAGTCCCGGATCAACGGCTGTTAAACGGTTGTGTGTGTGTGTATGTCGTGTGTTTTGTGAAATAATGAAGAATGTCATTACAGATTTATCTGCAAAACCACCATATGTTTCATTTGGTCTATAGAGAATGCAGTAGACTGTGTGGCATTTGTGGATGAATGACTGCTGTATATGCAGATATCTGACTGGCAATCCCTGTACAGAGTATGAAGGATACTGGGAATACGTTATTGCCACTTTACCTCGACTGCAGGTTTGACCTTAATGGTCTTTCATGTCTTCTGTTTTGTAGCAGTGAATTGCACTGGTGTTAGTTTAAATGCAAATGGATATAAAAATTTATGTTTTGTATGAAATGTTTTATTGTTAATTGGAATTAGCATCATTGCAGGTGTCCTGTTACAGTTTGCACTTCTGCTTAATTAGCTGCATTAGTGAGGCTAAATTTACAAGTGTGAATTGTTGTGTCCAAGCATTTAGATGGAAAAGAAATTGAGAAGTCGGACAGAATTCAAGCACTGCAGGTTTATATTACTCTCTTATTTGAGATGTGTGTATTCTTCAGACTTTTTTTGCATTTTGTTATTTTTGCTAGTTTTTGTCAGCTGTCATAATGCACTGTGTTTTTTAAATGTAAGTTATGTGATGTACGACATTTTGCTTGTTAGGTTTTGCATGAAATTCGTCCTGAAATTCTTGTTCAGCAGAAAAAATATCAACAAAAACGGGTATTTATGTATTCCTATTTTTCCAGTTGTGTACATATGTCATATTTGATCATAAATTATAATGAACGTTTGTGAATCCTGGTAGAATTAATCTACTACATTGTTGTATGTATTACTGCAGCAGTTTAGACTGTGTTATCTCTAGTTAAAGAATTTTATGATTGCTGTACTTTGCTAAATTTAGTACAGATGTGCTTTTAATACTTTACATATCATAATGCACATGCTTGCTTGAGGTAGATTATAATTTGCTGGCTATTCATACGTACTGAGTTTTAAGCTGTTATATGGTACAAGTAAAAGGCAAGCATGGCTAATTTTACTAGGAGAAAGAAAAACGTGAGACTGAAGTTGGATTGGATAAATCCATCACAAAGTATGTTGCTCACTGTATCGATTTTTGTGCACCTGTCAGTTACAGTCTACAGGTGATATAAGTCACCTCACAGATGCATTATAAACTGTTTACTTGTTTCATTAGAACTGAAATTTAATACTAGACATGTACTGAATTTCAGTTTATTGTTAATTGTAATTGCCAGTAAATGCTCAAATGTGTTTATTTTCATACTGCTTAAATTAACTGTTAGTGCTAATAACTATGCAAATGTAGCCTGCTAAATAATCAAGTATATATTTGTGTACTACAGTAGTATTACTGGTAAACCACAGAGAGAATTGCAACATGTAATAATAACTGACCAATTTTCTATATAGGTGATGTGTAGTATGTGTAGTTCATTGTATTCAAATGTTACCAAAAATTTCAGATGCATGGAACAGAACACTTAATTGAACTCTTGAAGTGAGTGTAGTGAATGTTGGCAAATGTGACGTTTAGAGAGAGCAGCAATTCAGACTCAACTGGACGTGAGGATAAGGAGCAGGACACTGACGAAGAAGAGGACAGAAAGTATGCAGCTTTTTAGTTATAACTGAATGTCTGGTGTTGTTGTTTGCCATTGTAATTTATGTTTTTTGCATATTTTCACATTCGACAAGATGAGTAAATCTAATACAGTGCTGTGGACTGTAGTAAATGGAGAAAGTAATTTGAAGGTATTGTACATTACTCACAGAAAAAGTGAGAAGGCAAATGATTTTCTAGTACTATCTCACCCGAGCCGTCCTAACTAAAGAGCCTTTTAAATGGGTGATTGTTGTTTTGACCACTATCAGTAGTATTTCTTACAGGATCAACAGCACTTGATTGCCTACAGGTTGTTCTCTTGACAGTCTTGTATATCTTAACTTATGTTGTTGCAAATGAGGAATATCGCATGTGATTAGTTTGCAATGCTGTGGCACAGGTTTTGGGAAGAGAAAGTGCCATACACTCCCGAGTCACGACTCAAAGTACACGAATATATGAAAGCAAAAAGAGAGAAACAGGAAAAGAAAGAGTAAGAAAGACACTGTTGCGAGTCAACCAGATTATGTGCTATTATTTTTGTTTGTACTGGTTAATTTATTATTTTATATTTGTTGCTACTTTAACTAGTACTTTGTATAGGGAAATAGCCAATCATTTTATTCTGCTGAGGATATGCAGAAGTATGTGTCACTGTATTTTTGTATTTTCTGAATATCTATATTGTGGAGTCTCCTTTCATTTACAGCTTTTTGTGCAACATATTTTGTATGTTATTGATCAGTCTTTTGCCAAACGAACACTGTGTTTCACAGTATTTTTTTCTAATTTTTTGACAGCATTAGATAATTACATGCAACACACACAGTAGTAGTGAACTGACAGTTAAAGTGTTTCTTGCCTTGTGAAATATTAATCCTCCTAATGTGATCAATTAGTGGTTGTATAGTTCAGTGAAGTTTGGCTAGCATATTGGCATGCCTATATGCCTTGTTTGTATCTGCTGGTAATGGTATTGCCAGTAATTGTAAACACAGTTTATTTGTGTTTTAGTTCATCAGATAATACTCCTGTAGTCTGGAGGTTACAAGCAGATGATGGTCGAATGCTTAATGTGAATGAAGCAAAGTGAGTGACAAATCAGCATTTTACTTCTGAGAAGTTGTAATTTTGTAGTTTGCTTTTATTAAATATTTCTGTAAATTTGTATTCACATACATATTTTTGGACATTAGTACATTTGAGGTTATGTAATTATAGCACTATACAAACCTGTTTATTGTTCATGTATGTATGATTATTATGAGAGTGTCAGTGATATGTGTCAGAAATCTAGCATAAACTGAGATATCCCTCCTTTAGTAAATGGTAAATGAAAATGAAGAGATGATGCTAGGCCACTGATTAGGGTCAGTATATGATTTTTTTTTAGTACTTTGACACTGTTGGTTGAGTGAGAGGAAGGGCATTAAAACTATGCCACTTATTCATAAAAGCTCTCTTCCACAAAAAGTGGAAAATAACCAAATGGAACCAGCTAAGCCAAATTCTATGGAAAATGGCTGTTAGAACTTAGAATGGTGGTGGTGGTAGTGGCATTAAGAGGCAGTCAGTGATGATTTTGTAGTTTTCAGTTTTGTTTTTTTTTATTCTGGGATAATCAGTCGGTTATCTTCTTGATTGTAATAGCAAGATTACTGCTGAATTATTAGCCGATTTCTAGTGCTGTTATGATGTGCACACACAGAGTTGATTTCACATTGACTGAATCTGAAGATAGAAATTCATTATTATTGGATATTACAATATTCAGGTATGAACTACTTTAAAGTGTAGCATAAGTAGAGAATATAATTTTAGTGGACATATGTTGTTATTTTGTTTCAAGAAGGATAAGGTTAAAGGGTGATTTTGCCTGGTTGGGGTCAGTGTTTTGTAATCCTGTCGGTGTTTTGGCACCTTTGTTTGGGTGACAGGAAGGGCATTTGCCCCCACCCCCTCTAAAAATTTGTCACTTATCTTGCTGTATGCTGTATGTTGTTGTCGTTGTTGTTGTTGTTGCTGTATGCTGCAACAGATAACACATCATGCCGCATATACCCTGCTTTGGTTATTCCAGGCAGACTTCATGTTATCAGCAATCACCCTGTAGGGCGACCGTTTACCAAGCGATTGATCATGCCTTCTTGAGTTGCACATGATGGGGCCATGTGTTCAGTATCAGTAACCTTAGACCTGATACACAGTGGACACGCCACGTGTTGTCCCATCCAACTATCAGTACGTCGTCACTTTATAACTGTGCTGTTGCAGTTTTGAGCCAGTACTGGCTGGGCAACTGATCATGTAACTACAATGCTGGTACTCACAGTATGTGTTGCGTGTTCTGGGTGATGATTACATATAAGTGACAAATTATTCTACAGCCTTGGTTTCTGATTATATTGGTATGCGGAGGCTTGTACTGTGCTTGCTTTCCACAATCTCAAGGATTCTCTGCTGGAACATGTGGAGAAAGAAAACCAAGAGACATCTGGCTAACCCGCCTGGGAAATGGCTGTTAAAACAGAAGAGCATTTATGTTCTATGACGATGTCAGCAGTTGTTGCGACCTTTTCGTCGATAAACTGATTTATTTGGATTGACTTAGTTGGATTCTAGTAGAGACTGGGAATCACAGATGCCACAACTCCAGCATGCTAAACTGGATGTTGAGAGAATTCAGTTTCTTGAGTTGACTACTTTATACAGTGCTGTTTGCACCTTGGTGTTGTTTGATGGTTTCAGGTTTTTAGACACATCGCTGTGTGATGTTGATGTTCAACCTACATATGTTCGTGCCTTCATCAAAGGAAAGGTTTGCGTCATTTTCTCTGTCATTCGCTCTAGGCTAGTTTCATTTTGTCATGTCTTGAACTGACATGACTCAATGTGTTTTGACTTGAAGCTCATAAAATTCCTGTAGCTGGTGTAAAACAGTTTCACATGGTGGTCCATAAAATGTGGCACTGTATGACTTCTGATCTTAACTGTACCACATGTGAGTAGCCGGGAGCGTTTTTTACCTCCATATTTTATTTTTAGCTGATTGTATACTTATGTATTTTATGTTGACTCCTATTAGTATGAATACAGTGATCAAATTGTTTCAACTGTGCTGTTACATCTCAACTTTGTCTTCTCTTTTATGGCAAAATATTTTCTTTGAAAATAAGCTGGAAGTTTCCAGTGGGATATGATGGCACTACCTCATCTGAAAAATCTTTTTTGTGCATTTTGAGTGATAAATTCGCTTCTGATGGCAAAGATTACTGCAGCATAAGATTAAATTTTCGGATCTTGCTCATTAGGTGCTATATCCCACTCCAGAAATTCCAGATCAGTCTGGGCTGTGTGTGTATGTGTAAAACAACTTGTGATCTTGACACCAAGGTCTTTTCTCACCTTACTTAGACAGTGCTGTACTATCTGACAATACCGGCAACACTTTGAAACTGACAACTTGCATGTACATACACACTCATCACCCTCCATTGGCTCCGTGGCCAGGAGAGAGTTCGGTTCAAGATGGCCGTGATCATATATACAAGGCCACTCATATACATGTGCCGTCATACCTGAGTCAACTAGTTCGTGTCGGCGTTCCCTTCATTCTGCTTGGACCACTCGTCTGCTGGTGCCATTGGAGGTGGCAGGTCTGGCATGTGACTGACGGTTGGTTGCTTGTAATGATTGGCAGGTGTTTCAGTTGACACTGAGTGAGGAGGTGCAGCCGTCACTCAGCACTGCCAGGCGCTCACAGACCACTGGACACCTGCTCATCACTATGCCCAAGGTACTACCGTAGTTCACAAGAAGTTCCGCTTTAATCTGCTTGATTACTGTACACTTTAGTGGTCCGTGTACAGCAATCAGTCTGGGCTGTGTGTGTATGTGTAAAACAACTTGTGATCTTGACACCAAGGCCTTTTCTCACCTTACTTAGACAGTGCTGTACTATCTGACAATACCGGCAACACTTTGAAACTGACAACTTGCATGTACATACATACTCATCACCCTCCATTGGCTGCGTGGCCAGGAGAGAGTTCGGTTCAAGATGGCCGCGATCATATATACAAGGCCACTCATATACCTGTGCCGTCATACCAGAGTCAACTAGTTCGTGTCGGCGTTCCCTTCATTCTGCTTGGACCACTCGTCTGCTGGTGCCATCCGTCAAACTGTCTACCATTGGCGGCCAGGCCTTCCCCCAGTCGCCAGTCCCGCCATTTGGAACAGTCTTTCGGACAGTGTGATCTCTGCTCCATCTCTGTCGACCTTCTGTCAGCATCTGCTCCATGTAAATCTAGATTTGTTGGCTACACATAGAGAAGATCTCTCTCGGCGTTTTTTCTGTGATATTATGGATCCTGCATCATGTCTCCACAGCCTCCTTCCTCCACCCAGATCCACCGCTATCACCTCTAGGCTCAGA
>Ga0126332_10000556_pt1 | contig 13163 bp, 11 predicted proteins | sample InaspJWI42metaG_FD_94482 | JGI IMG/M metagenome (GOLD analysis project Ga0126332, IMG submission 94482) | Marine gutless worms symbiont microbial communities from Oahu, Hawaii - Inanidrilus sp. 2 OAHU.JWI-42 metaG | ecosystem: Host-associated > Annelida > Digestive system > Unclassified...
TCGATTATGGCCTTTATCGTAATTATGTTATTAATTTTCAAATGGTTATGAATTTTTTCAATATTTTAATGGGACAGCAGTGTCCTCGGATATAATTTAATTTATACGCTAAGTAAGACCATAGCGGGCGGTAAATGCCTTTTCATAAGCGCGGAGCAGGGTATCCGTGCTTTTTTCCCAGTTATAAATCAGTTCAGACCGCTTTCGGGCCTTTATGCCAAGATTTCGACGCAGGTCGTTATCATCCAGCAATTTCATAGCAGCTTCAGCAATTACCTCGGGGTCACCGGGATCTACGAGTATACCAGCTTCGCCGAGCATTTGGCTGACCTCCGGGAGCTTGCTGGCAACTATCGGTTTCCCCGATGCCAAGTATTCAACCACCTTGAGCGGACTTTTACAACGGGACTGACTGTTGTCATCGAAACTGGCTACAGCAATATCCGCAGCTGCGATAAATAATGGTATATCATTGTGCGATACCTCACCGGTAAAAGTTAATCGTTCTTTCAATCCTTCCTTTTGTGCCAGTAACCTAGCTTCAGGGAGACGGTCTCCGCCGCCGACAACAACAAATGATACATCATTTCGAATAGACAGGACTCTACTGGCAGCCTTTATGAAAAGATAAACATAATTGGTCCCGCTAATCTGGCCGTGATACAGAACGAGCTTTTTATCCCATCCGTACCTTTGGCGCACGGATTTGCCATTGACTGCAGGAGAAAAAGCAGTTAAATCCGCTCCGACCGGTATATAATACACACGATCATCAGGAAAATTAAGGCGTTGAGTTAATTGCTTTATTCCATTACTGGCTACAGAAATAGTATCAACTAGATTGGGTAGCCAGCGCTCCATCTGTTGGAAAAATATCCATGATCCGATACGATTTTGGGCGCTTTGTTCATAAATTTTCTGTTCCCAGTCATCCCAGTCATAATGAATCGGTCGATTATGAGAATATGCTGCAAAAATGGCCGGGATGGCCACATAGAACGTGCATTTCTGAAAATGGATGATATCTGCCCAGGCGGCCAATGCTTTGATTTTAAAGCATCGCTGTGACAATCCGGGTCCGATTCGATTGTACGGTATGGTTTCAAAAGGAAATTGCTCGTTATTACCGCCATCTCGTGAGTTTCTGTTCGGTTCAAAATTATGATAGACCAATTTTATTTGATGGCCTCTTTCTACAAGTTCACGCGCGAGATAGGTAATGCGGACCGTCCAGGGTTCAAGATCATGATAAATATCATGCGGATGCATCATTAAAATATTCATCCCCGCCTCCGTTGATGTCGCATCCAGATGAAATAGAGGTATTGCCCAATACTGGTGATTGTAAAGAGATATAAAAGTATCGGCACTCCAATCAACAGACGTTTCATTTTCAACCACATAAGCGAACGTGATTTTATAACAGCAATACCTTTGGCACGCTTGTGAACTTTTCCCATCAAACTGTTTTCTAATTGAAGGTTGGTGATGAGCTTTTCATGTTTAACTATTGTCTTGTTCAATTTGTCCAACGTTATGATGAAGGGAGAATGGTGACGATTTTTAAAAGGATCATTGCAGGAAGTGTTCAAAGGCGCAATGGTCTTATCCCATGTCAGATGATTAGAAGCGAGGCTCTGGGCATTAAAACTTTTTTCAACGATCTTGTCAGGGGCAGTTACCAACCGCCTTACTAAATCAGAAAGGACGCAGCTTTCACGTGTATCAACTGTCCAGCCAGCATCATAATGACGGATCAATTTGGCTAAATCACCATTGGTGCTGCAGATCACCGGCAAGCCCGACCACAGGTAAACAACCGTTCTTGTTGGGAAAGCAAGCTCGCGTTCTAAATTCGGACGCCAAACGTCCAAAGCAACACTGCAGCGACTGAGAATTTCGGTTAACCTGCTGAAACTTACAGGTTCCTTTCTCACTGTTCTGTGCATGTCTGCCACGTGGAACATGCCTGTCAAGTTTTTGGATGAGTCTTCACCGGGTAGAATATCCGTGTACGGTGGAGATTCTGAATATATTTCAAGCTTTCCCTTGCCCAACCTCTCAAGTTCCTGACCGACGATTTCAACCGCTTTTTGCCCGTCGAGCCAAGGCCATTCGTAACCGGCCATTACGAAAATCGGCTTTGCCGGTGATCGCCGTTCGGGCATCCGAGGAGATAAAGAAAAGGGAACGACTGCAATAGGCAAAGACTCGGGATTCATTCCGGCTATGAGGCACCAGGTGATGAGGTATTTTTTCTGAGTTTCGGATCCCGTCAAAATCAAATCCACCTTTGACAGTGCTCTTAATTTGGCTAACGCGTCAACGGATATATCGCTGTGTCCCCGGTAAAAATTCTCCAGCACAAGAGATCCGTTCATGTCCACAACAACCGGTAGATCCAGTTCGGTTGCATGCAACACCAAACCCCAGTTACAAAAAATCACGATATCGGCTTCGGCGTCCGCGACAATTTCTTTGATGTTATTCACCCTGTGGGCATACCGGTGAATCTCATTTTCGTACTCTGCCGATACATCGATACAATTTTCAGGTATCGAGTAGACAATGGAGTGCCCACATTCTTTCAAGGCTTCACCCAGACTATAAGCCCTTAGACTGCCGCCTGTTGCGGGTCGATCCGATCGGGGTAGATCCTGGTAGGTTACAATCATTATTTTTTTCGAATAAGTTGAATTAGGCATCTTTCTCAATGGTACCGTCGCTTTTTCACAGTAAAAAACAGATTGTTTTCGTCATAAGGCAAATCCATGTAAGCGAATTTGACCTGTCCATTAGTATTAAAAAACGTCTTTTTTTCTATTTACCGGGGCATCATGAATATTTAGTCTTTCCGCTGGAATAGCTCAAATTTTATCAATTTTAGCAATCCGGACTTTGACAGTATTTTGCGGTGCACAACCATGTTGTGCATCAAATTATCGCAGATGGCACAACCGGTATTGTTCGTAGGATTATTACCCATAACAGAAAAATATGGTGCCGATTTTTTCAATATCAGCCCATTTTGCCGGAAGCGTGTGTACTTTTTGGTGAGCCATATATGTTTGAACCGGTTATTGTGCAAATTACCCATCGGCAAGCGGTGACCTTTGCAACACGGCACGACATTGCCGTCCGCCATTATCCGTGTAAATATCCATCCAATATAACATGGGATTTTATTCACTATTTTAGAATCATATGCTCCGCTTCGGCCTTGAAATTGAGAAAGTTTTCTAAATAATTCATGAAAATTAGTGATACGAATGCATGATCCGGTCTCGGGATTTGTATATTGATTAAAAGGATTGACGTGCGGTTTGATGCGGTTCAATTTTTCAACGAGAATCAATCGTTCCTTCTGGTTCAAGAGCAGGTGATCCGTTTTGCCCGGTACAGGATCCATTAATACATAGCTGATTTCATCTGCACCGATTGCAAGTGCCAATTCCAGCATTGCCAGAACATCCTGATGATTCAGGTTCATGATGACATTGTGGATTGAAATACTCGGGAACTTTTCTTCAGAACGTTTCCCCAGCGCTTTCAAACGATCGACGATGCAGTTGAAGGTTTTTTCGCTCTGGTTGGGGTGTGTCTTGACATAAATGGAAGGATTTCCGGCCCAGAGGCTGACTGTAATGCGATCGGCACGGTTTTGTAAAATGTGGTCGCAGAGATCTTCATCAAAGAGGGTGAAGTTGGTGTTGATGTCCAAATATACATTTTGATCTTTTGAGCGAATATAAGAAATGATCTCTTTGAAATGGGGATGCACAGTCGGCTCTCCGCCCCCTCCGAGTTTGATTTCCTGTAACCCGCCTAACTCGATTAAATCATCAATGAATCCGGCTGCCAGCTCGAATGGCAGTGATTGGTTAAGATGCCGTGGCGTTGGTTTCCCACCGACAATAAAAGGGGAACGGTCCCAGCAGGCGATACAATTTAAGTTACAGCGATTGGTTAGATCCAGATGTACTATTTGAGGACCGGTATATGCATCCGTGACGCTGTCTATACCCTTTAAGATATCGATATCATGTTCTGCTGCTCTGCAAGATAATCCTCGATTTCCAAAATATCTTGAAAATACCATCGTAGAAAAACGCTCAGAAGCAGGTACACCTAAGTCCTGAAATGCTCTTGTTTGGCGGGAAATTTCTTTCAGCTGAGCAAGCGGTTTTAAAGTGTGTTTGAACTCTTTGGCCAATATATCCAGCGGCTTTCCCGGCTCATCCAAAAATGGATGACCAATGGCAAGTTTCAAGTCGAGTGCTCGTTGGATCAACTCCAGTTGGCGTCTTTTCCGAACTTCAAATGTGTTGCCGTCCGGTATATACCATCGATCCCAAGGGTCCTTTTGCGGAAGGATAATTCCATATTGTGATGCCGAACGGTAAAGGTGTGTGTCAGGATACAATCGCAGAGGTGTAACTCTATTAAGGCGATGGATCGCTGGTTGATTGCGCTCTATAAATGCTAAAGTTTCTTGAAACTCGCCGGTATGCTCACTTGGAAATCCGGTCAGAAGGTTGATCGCCGCATGGATTCCCGCTTCATGTACCTGCTTTATTTTTTCCTCTGTTATTCTGATACCTGTGCTTTTTCCCATCTTTTTTCGCAGCATGTCCGAAGCAGTCTCAACCCGAAAAATAATGGTATGGCATCCGGCTGTTTTCATTTTTTTAAGAAGATTCGAAGACAGGGAAGGTGATTCAATGGCTTTGGCGATCCAGGTGATACGAAGGCCTGATTTAACTATCGCTTTGCATATATTACCGAGATGTTCGGGGTTGGCGTTAACGACGGTATCCTTTATGGTGAAACTGTTAATGCCATAATTTTTTATGATATAGTTCAATTCTTCGATAATTTGGTTTACAGGCCTTGCATTATACCCATTGAAGTAATTTCGCTTTTTATAAAACCAGCCGTCTTCGAGATCGCTATCGTCCCATAGCAGAGCCAAATGTTTCCTTCCGTAAACCTTTAGATTGAAATCGTTGTAAGTCGGAAATGCTACGGTATTCAAATCCATCTTAATCTGAGGTGTAGGATGGATTGAATGAACATCAACAGGATTGATACCATATGTTTTTGATGGCTCGGTGCCGGATTTCAAGACTTTCAATTCGACTGCCAGATTGAGCTCGGGACCACCGGCTTTTAAGAAACTGATCGACCGGTTAGTCTCGGCGATGTTTATCCGTTCTTCGTTCGGTGAATACACTCCAGGGCCAAAACAAATGATCCGTGGCGCCGAATTCTGCGTATTAAGGATCTTAGTTATTCTGTTGGTGAATAAGTGGTTGGAGGGATAAACAATAAAAGCGATTAGGGGCGCATTTGTGAAAACGATCTTGTCGATGGCTCTTTGAATATTCTTTTTATGATTATGAAAAATATCTCTTAACAGATGGTTTGTTTGTTCCTGTGAAAGATTTCTCAAGCACCAAAGGTGCTTATATTTGCGTCCGAAAGAACGAAACATGTCTGAGTTGATATCATAGACGCGTACCGACATTCCCAGATGCTTCAGGTTCTCTGCTAAATATCCAAGCTCCAAAGGAGGCGTATCAATTCTCCCGCTTGTGTTCACAAGCTCCCACGGAGGACAAATCGATAGTATTATGTCGGGATCCTTGCGTCGCATTATTTTGTTTCTTTTATCAACCAGCTGTGGGTAATTAAGTTGTGCATCAAATTATCACAGGTTTTATAGCAACCGATTTTATCAAAAAAGGGATTTGGGTTTTGGCTACTTAACGCCGTCTTGCGAAAATTATTATATTTTTCCGAAAACCATATCTTCTGAAACGAACTTTTTTGTATATTTCCCATCGTAGCGTGAACTCCGCGACAGCAGGGAGCAACATTGCCATCAGCCATGATACGGCAGAAAATCCATCCGATGTAACAAGGAGTATCATATACAGAGCGCCAATCGTAATATCCTTTGTCAGCCTCATTCTGTACTAACCGCTTTTTAAATCCTTCAAAATTATCCAGATATAATCTGCGGTGCAAAGAAAGCATATTATTTCTTTTTTCGATGACCAAACATTTTGCATATACTTCATGTCGTTGCTTATCTGATAAAAGTAACGAATCCGTGCTGCCTTCAATGGCATCTACCAATGTATAATAAATGCTATCGGCGCCCACACTCAGTGCATAATCATACATGGCCTCTATGCTTTTATAATTCAAGTTGCAAATGACGTTTAAAATATTTACCCGTGGTGTTGCCGGTTTTAACCAACGTGATACGGAAGTGATACGCCGTATTTGCTTCATATATTTTAATTTGCACAAGGTTTTGGTTATGCGGTTGTAGGTCTGCTCGGACTGATTGGGATGCGTTCGGACGTATTCATTTGGGTTGGAAGCCCAGAGACTGATAGCAAGCTCGTCCAAACCACAATCGGTTAATTTGGCTGCGATCTTGCGACTGGCCATGTTGAATCCTGTCGTAACCGCGCAATAGATACCCCGAGCTTTTACCGCTTGAATCAGCTTGAATATGCCTTTATGCAGCAACGGTTCACCACCGCCAGTGAAACGGATTATCGATGTGCCAAGATTATGGAGCTCATCGATCAGATTCAGCACTCTGTCTAACTTTAATTCTTTTTTATGCCAGTCCTCATCGTGTGTGTTACTATTCAATAATGGTGACCGTGTCCAGCAAGCGATACAGGAATTATAGCAACGGTTGGTTAAATCTATGACTACATGCTCTGGTCCTGTAAATGCCGCCATTCCGTTTTTAATGCCTGCACGGACCTTTTCACGATGATTTGATTCCTTGCATTCTTTCAAGGGTTTCATTCTATTTTAGAAAGTAGCTTGAGCAGCGCAAAAGCATTTTCTGGGCCCATGATTTTTGTTTTAAACGGCGCCACAGGCGATAGTTGCGTTCCATATCGTCACAGCTTCTGTAGCAGCCTATTTTTGCAGAATCATCATTGCCGATCTTTGAAAAAAAAGGGTCGTCTTTATTTCTCTTGCGGGTTTTTCTGCGAAAGTTACGTTGTGAAGGACCATTCCAGATCTCTGAAAACGAAGTTTTATAGATATTACCAACGGGCATTCGATGGGATTTCAGGCACGCATTTACATTTCCATCGGCTAAAATTCGTGAGAAATTCCATCCGATTAAACAGGGTATCCGATCTATTGCATCAATGTCATAATTTCCCGCAGCTGTCCCATCATTATTTATCCGGCGCATAAAATCGTCGATCCGGATATCGATAGTTTCTTCAACTTTCTTGTGCGAATACGTCGTTTTTATTTTCTTGCAAGCCTCATAAACTTCGGATTGCTGTTTTTTATTTAACAGCAGTGAGTTTGTGTAATCGGGTATGACATCTACCACCGTAAACTCAACAGCATTGACGCCTGTCGCAGCTGCCAACTCAACCATCGCCTCAAGTTCCTGATAGTTCAGATTCATGATCACATTATAATATACAATATGCGGCGGACTTGCCTGTCGGAGTTTAAGGATATATTCAATTGTATCCATTAGTTGTTCAAAAGCTTCTTCCGTTTTGTTCGGGTGGGTGATACCATACGTTTTCGGAGTAGCCGCCCACAGGCTTACGATCAGATGATCGATTCCCATTTCCACTATTTTTCTCGCACGGGCTTTATCTACCAAAGTAAAATTGGTATTGATATGGCAATATAGCTTCAATTCCTTTATATACGCGAGAATCTCCATGATTTGCGGATGCATGAAAGGTTCTCCGCCCCCGGCAAGATATATATTGGTGGTCCCCATTTCAGCGCACTCTTTTAACACCCTTTTGACCAAATCGACAGGCAGAGTTTGCCTTTCAATTTCTGCAGGTATCAATCTGTCTTTAAGCATTGGTGAGCGGCACCAACATCCGATACAGTCGTTGTTGCATGAATTGGTGAGGTCGATCTGGACAAGCTCCGGACCCGTATAAGCGCTTTCTCCATCAAGAACCCCTATTAAGTCTTTGTTATCAAGAATAAAATTTTTCAATTTGGTGAACAGCATCATGTTGCAAACAATCTTTATTTGGTTTGGTCGAAAAAACTAACATGGGCAACAATTGGGGTGATTGTATCTGTTTTATTATAGATAGCGGTCGGTGGCGGGTGCCTGCATGAAATAAACGCAATACAAACAGGCGGGTAATCGGATCAAGGATCATTGAAATCTAGAAAATAGCCGCAGCTCTGTAAATATTGCACCATATCCAGAACGACTGTTTCAATCCCAATTTTCTGGCTTAAAAGAATCAATTCGTCATATCTAGAATTCCATAAGTCCGTAATTTCATTCGTCGAAAGTATATGAAAAATGTTTTCGTAGGATTTATCGGTCTCACGATCCAAATAGTCGTCATACACCTGAAACAAAAAGCCGAAATGGTTTCCACACGTTTTTGCTGTTGAAAAAAGAGAATCAGCGACAAAAGGAAGGCCGAAAGATAAACTGAATAAAGAACCTGTTTTATAAGCAACCATTTCGTCATAATTGTAAAACAAAGGTTCATTAGGAAGTACATTTTGTTCCATAATGACGCCAGTGACCAATTTTTTTACCGCATCAACCAGCAATTCAATAACTTTTTCGCTGTGTTTCATATTTAAACTGTGATTTATGACTTCACACATCATATAATCACCAACGAGTACCGCCTGGTTTCTGGCAAAAGTATTATTAAGTGTAGGATAACCACGCCTGAAATGGTGTCCGTCGATAACATCATCGTGAATTAGAGAAGTAAAATGTAACAACTCCAATGCAACATCATTGAAAACACAATTCTCACGATCCAGCGACAGCGTTTCACCAATCAGAATTGGTATAATACTTCGTATTCTCTTTGCATCTGGACTTAAAAGAATTTTATTCGTTTCATCGACAAAGTCTGATAAGGCTGAATGGTAAGTGTTACGAATTACAAATTGGGAAAGTTTTTCATTAATGGTATGTTTTACAGTCTTAATTTTCTCAAGCACATCATCGGCGCATGAATCTCTGCTAACATTATTTTTAAAGGCTGCGGAAAGGTTTTTAGATTTCATATGATTGTTCTCATCAGAATTGTGGTTCGACTGTGATCAACTTATACCCCATCTGAAATCAATTTATATAAATCATAAATGTTTGATAATTGTTATTGTTGTGGCATTTGCACAGGCTTATTATATCCTCATGGGCATATTTCCTCCTGTAATGAAATCTTATTCAAACACACTAAAAATACAATAATAGAACTGTCAAAATATATTGAATTTGTCAAGGTAACAATTGGTTTTTAAATATGCCGTACAAGAATAGCTAAATCTCTGCGTACAAACGGATTATCCGTATAGGTGTGGGAGGCATGAGTTGCAACATATTCCTTATTCCAATTGCTGAGGATGGTGTTTCTGAAAAAATGGTAGATTCAAATGTGGTGGGACATTATTGGATGGTATTTTTGGGATCTGATAAAGGTTGAGATATTCGTAGAGATGGGATGAAAATCATTTATCAAACAGCTACGGTAGCCACATAGCATAGCTTACTAATAATAGTGGCGATTCATCGGTGTTTTATACCCTGTTCTGATTCAAAACGGATTCGAAAAGCGGCATCATCTTATGTTTTTTTTGCTCGGCTTCCATTTCCATTCTTCGTAATATTCCCAGCTGACCATGGTATTGAGTTGGTCGAGTTCTTCGGTTTTCTCCTGGATGGTGGCTTTCATCACGTCGCCGGTGGAGAGCATACCGATATATTCACCGTTTTTTTCAACCAGCAAATGATTCACCCGCAGGCCGAGAAATTTGTCCATAAGATTAAAAGCCGTATCCGTATGCGGTGCGGAAAAAATGCTCATGACCATATATTCCTCAATGCGGCTGGTTTTGGGATCAAAGTTTCAGAAACCGTATTGCGCATCAGATCCCGGGAAGTCCAGATACCGATAATTTGATTTTCTTTCTTAACAATTACAGCCCCGACTTTTTTTTCGATCATGAATTTGAGAGCCTCATGGATGGTCGTATCATGCGTGACGCTGATAATTTCGCCTCCCTTTTCATTAAGGATATCTTCTGCAGTTTTCATGATGCACTCCAAGTGATTTATGCCTGAATCGGAAATCCGTTACAGGCGGTTCCCAATAATATATGTCATTTCCGGCAGCAAACCCAGCGATTGTTTTGACATTAAATCGGCGCAGCCGGTAAATCTGAGTGAATGCGTTTTAGGAAATATATGGGTAACATAAGTCTGTCGACAAAATGCGTCAATGATGACACCTGACATAGTTCAGCTGGCGCCGACGCTGAATGTGTCAATCAAGATAGGTCAAACCGCCGGTTTGCCAGCTATTGGTATGGCGCTTCCGATAACTGCGCTTTTTTTTTGAGCTGCTCGGTTGTGGGTGCGTACGGCTTCGTCAAATTTGAGTTCAACACTGAAATAATCTATACTGACAGCAATTTTATCTTGTTTTTTGATTTTTACTGGTCGTCCTCTTTGTTTATTTGCATAATTACCCGCGATCCCGTATGAGTCGATAGTAAGTGCTGGTTGAAAAAAATGAACTCAATAAGCTCATAAGATGAAAAAGATTAGAAGATGAGCCATAACAGACTGAAACAGATTATCCGTCAGCGAATTAAAAGATCGGGGCCAATCACATTTGAGACTTTCATGAATATATGTCTCTATCATCGCAAGTTTGGTTATTATATGACGGAGAAATCGAGAACAGGTCCGGATGGTGATTACTATACCTCACCGCACCTCCATCCAATTTTCGGCTGGCTCCTGGCAAATCAACTGGATGAAATCAAACGCATTATGGGAGATCCCATTGAATTCATGGTGCTCGAAATCGGTGCCGGCAAAGGATTCCTGGCGGAAGGCATTTTAGATTTCGTTCAAAGAAAACTAAAATGGAAAGGAGACTGGAAATACATCATCGTCGAGAAAAATCGGCACACCATTAAGAAACAGATGAAACAACTGAAGGCTCACATCGGACGGATTGAGTGGAAGACTTCTATTGATGAGATTGACCCGTTTTACGGGTGCGTGATCTCTAATGAACTTCTGGATTCCTTCCCCGTTCACCTGGTTGAGACGAATGACCGATATCAGGAGATTTATGTTGCCTTGGATAGTGCCGAATTCGAAGAGATAAAAGGAGAATTGAGTACGGCCGATCTGCAGAACTACATCGACCGCTATCAAATCCCGGCCATAAAAGGCTATCGGACTGAAATCAATTTAAACATATTTGATTTTCTCAACCGGCTGGATAATATTCTGTCGGAGGGGTTTGTGATATCCATAGATTATGGATACGCAGCGCGTGAATATTATGCAGCAGAGAGGAATCGGGGAAGCCTTTTTTGTTACCACAGACATACGGCCAATGAAAATCCCTACCGGCATGTTGGGGATCAGAACATCACCGCCCACGTAAACTTTACTTCTCTCAAAGATTGGGGGGCAGAACTGGGTATGAAGTCTCTGGGATACTGTCCGCAGGGGATATTTTTGGCTTCCCTGGGAATCGATGAAATCGTCTCAGACGAATTGGCAGCAAGTCCGAGTTTTCAAATTGAAATGCTGAAGATCAAAGAACTACTGTTTGGAATGGGGGACAGTCACAAAGTAATGATCCAGTATAAAGGCAAAAAGGATGTCGAAGGGCTGAGAGGTTTCAAATTTAAAAATAGCCTGGATCGGCTTTGATGCCCCTACTCATCCAGGTTAAAATCAATAAGCTTTTTTGAACTTTTCGCTTTATTAAATCTATCCCAGAGCCAGCCTAAAAGAGAAAAGTTGGTTGTGGCATCAAACGGAATCTCCTGTCCGGATTGATCGGACGTCTTGTTGTTGCCGGGAATTTGTTCGTTCTGATCTTCCATTTTTAATTTAATAGGGGTTTAATAGCCTTAACTGCCATTTCTATGAATGGTGCCGGATAAATACCCGGAATCACGGTTCCTGCTGCAGCGATCAGGAGCACGGCTTGGCCGACAAGACCCGTTCCACTCAATTCAAGTGATCCATCCGGCTCTCTCATATACATATAGAATATAACCCGGGCGTAAAAAAACAGGGCGACCGCGGTGGTTATCACCCCGATGATCGTCAGCCAATAATATTGGGCCTCAATCGCGGAAGCCAGTATGTAAAACTTGGCTACAAATCCCGCTGTGGGCGGCACTCCGGCTAAAGCCAGAAGATAGAGGGCCATAAAAAAAGCAAGTAAAGGATGTTGGGTGCCCAGGCCTTTATAATCGCTTATATTTTCCCCTTTCCCGTCACGTCTCACAACCAGCGTCACCACGGCAAAGACTCCAATATTTATAAAGGTATAAACCAGCAAGTAATACAGCATGCCTGAGACCCCGGTCTGATTGAAAACCAGCATTCCAATCAGGATCATACCGGCATGGGCGATACTGCTGTATGCCATCATCCGGATAATGTTGCTTTGGGCAATTGCCACAACCGTGCCGAAGAGCATCGTGGCGGCGGAAAGCAACCATAGTAGCTGTGACCACTCCGGTTGAAATTCCGGAAACGCGACGATAAAAATCCTCAAAAAAACTGCAAAGGCCGCTGCTTTGGATCCTACGGAAAGCAAAGCGGCAACCGGCGTCGGGGCACCTTCGTAAGCGTCGGGTGCCCACAGATGAAACGGAAAAAGCGCCACTTTAAATGCAAAGCCGCCGGTGATTAATATAATTGCAAGCATTAGAAAGGGTCTGCCGGCCTGGCCGCTGACGGCATGTTGCGCAATTTCCTTCAAATTCGTGGTCCCGCCAAAACCAAAAGCAAAGGAGAGGCCGTAAAGCAAAATCCCTGAGGAAAGGGCGCCCAGTACAAAATACTTGAGGGCACCTTCTGCGGATCTTATATCTCTATATCTCTGGGCCACTAGAATATAAAAAGACAAGGCCATGAGTTCCAGCCCGACATAGACACTTAAAAGATCGAAAGAAGAAGCCATCACCATCATTCCAAGAACGGCAAATAGAATAATATCAGGAAACTTGATCTCCTTAAATTGCAATTAGGTATTAGAACCGTCAATAAATCATAATAATTCAAATAGTTGAGGTATTTTTTGTGAGATAATAAAAGTTATTGCAAGCGGAAA
>Ga0126332_10000558_pt1 | contig 13138 bp, 10 predicted proteins | sample InaspJWI42metaG_FD_94482 | JGI IMG/M metagenome (GOLD analysis project Ga0126332, IMG submission 94482) | Marine gutless worms symbiont microbial communities from Oahu, Hawaii - Inanidrilus sp. 2 OAHU.JWI-42 metaG | ecosystem: Host-associated > Annelida > Digestive system > Unclassified...
CGGATCAACAAAGATGTAAAAGAACCAATAATGTTAAAGGGTAACCATAAAAAGTGTCACCTATGTCTCTGAACTTTTTGTTACCGAAGTTCTTGACTTGTTGAGCCCTGTGTTGCGGCCCTGCGGGCTGCCCTGCGCTTCTCGGAAAGGGCGCGCTCAGCACAACTCGCTGCGCTCAGACAAGCACTTCGCTTCTTCGCCCTTTCCTGCGATGCTCGGCGCGTCTTAAAGGGTAGGGTAAACCCAAAATGAAAATCAGCCCCCTTTGAGGGGAACTACGGGTGACTTTTGCTCTGCGGGAGGATCATCGCTTGCGATCGGGTTGATTCAATTCTTGAGATCACCCGCCAGAAAGCTTTCCAGCCGGTCGCGGGCCTCTTCATCGCCATATTGCTGCGGCGGGTGTTTGCAGAAAAAGGCCGAGGCGGCATCCAGGGCGCCGCCAATCTGGCGATCGAGGGCAGCTTTGCAACAGCGGATGGCGTCAATCACCACGCCGGCCGAGTTGGGTGAATCCTCCACGTTCAAGCGCAGTTCTATATCAACGGGGGCGCCTCCGAAGCCTTCCCCTTCCACCCGCATGAAGGCGACCTTGTTGTCATGCAACCAGGGCACATAATCGCTGGGGCCGACATGTAATTTATTTTTTGGCAACCGGTTGGTAAAGCGGGCCTGGACCGCTTCCGATTTGGAAACCTTTTTGGAGACCAATCGGTTTTGGTTCAACATGTTGAGAAAATCGGTATTGCCGCCGACATTGATCTGATAGGTTCGGCGGATGTTGACACCCCGCAGGCGGAAAAGATCCACCAGCGCGCGATGCAAAATCGTGGCGCCGACCTGGCTCTTGATGTCATCACCGATAATCGGCAGTCCGGCGTGTCGAAAGCGCTGCTCCCATTTTTGCGAACTGGCGATAAAGACCGGTATGCAGTTCACCATGCCGACGCCGGCTTGCAACGCGCAGCGGGCATAAAAGCCGGTGGCTGCCTCCGACCCCACGGGCAGGTAGTTGACCAGTATGTCCGCCCCGGATGTCCGCAGCAGGTCAACGATGTCGCTCTCCACGGCTTCCTGTTCCCGGCTGAGCACGACGCGTTCGTCTTCGGCGTAGTTCTGGGTATGGTTGGAGACGCCGTCGAGAACCTGCCCCATGACCACCGGTACCCCCGCAGGCGCTACCTCCTTTTCTATTTCAAAGGAACAGTTGGGAGGGCTGTATATGGCTTTGGAAAGGTCCTGACCGACTTTGCGGGCGTCGATATCAATGGCGGCGACGAAGCGTATGTCGGACGGGGTATACCCGGCCAGATTCCGATGTAGCAGGCCCGGGGCAGTCTGCTCTTCAGCCTGGCCGTAGTGCTGGACGCCTTGCACAAGCGCACTGGCACAGTTTCCAATACCCACAAGGGCAACGTTGATTTGTTTCATAGCATTTCTTTTAGATTGAGAGACCGCGTTTACTATGCCTGCATATCGATAATCTTGGGAGACAGCAGGATAGCATCAATACCCGGCAGTAGAGATTAATATGTTTTCCCGGTCGACCCTTGTCAAGGGCAAATCAAGATGACCCGGGCAAGCCGCCGCGCAACACTCCCCTCAATTAAACCGACTTGAAAGCGCTGGCCGTGAAAAAGCAATAAGGGCATTCATCCGGCGGCTCGTCCCCGCGATGGACATAGCCGCAGACCCGGCAGCGCCATTTGGGCCCGGCCGCATCGGCTTCGGGCGGCACCTCTCCATGGGCAAACTGTTCAATGGCCAGGTCCTCCAGAGGTGGCATTCTAGCCTGGTAAGCGGCCAACACATGCCCGGCCAATATGATCCGTTGCACCTCGCTGGTGCCTTCGTAGATTCTGTACAAACGCACGTCGCGCAGCAATTTTTCGATGGGAAAAAAGCGGGTGTAGCCGTAGCCGGCCATGACCTGCAAGGCCTGGTCGACCACCTCAAAGGCTGCTTCGGTGGCATACATCTTGGCTATTGACGCACTGATATTCGGATCGATACCATTGTCGCATTCCCAGGCGGCTTTCCAGACCAGCAGCCGGGCCGTTTCAACTTTCTGGTACATTTCCGCAAGTTTGAACTGAATGGACTGAAAGTTGGCGATTTTACTGCCGAATGCTTTCCGTTTTCTAGCGTAGTCAATGGCGAATTCCATGGCTGAGCGGGCGGTACCCACCGCAAATGCCCCGATAGACGGGCGGGTGCGGGCAAAGGTTTGCATGGCCAGGATGAAGCCCTCGCCCGGAGGGGCCAGCATATTTTCCTTGGGAACCCTCACATCTTTTAGGTTGATGGCGGTGGTATTCGAGGTGCGCTGTCCCATTTTAGGGATGGGTCTGCCGGCGCTGACACCTTCCCAGGCGGTTTCGACCAGGAAAGCACAAATGCCGGCATGGGCACGCTTCGGATCGACCGTGGCAAATACCGAGACATAGTCGGCCAGGCCACCATTGGTAACCCAGTACTTGGTTCCGTTCAGGATGTACGCGTCTCCATCGCGCTGTGCCCGGCAGCGCAGGCTGGCGACATCCGATCCCATGGTCGGTTCCGACGTGGCAAAGGCAATGTATTTTTGTTCATTCAAAATTTTAGGGAAATACCTGGCCTTCAGCTCCTCGTTGTTGCAGAGAATAAGCGGCTCCATTCCCAGCGCATTGTCAAAAATGCTGGTGGCCAGCCCCGCACAGGCAGCGGCCAGTTCCTCGGTCAGGATAACCGCTTCCAGGCATCCGAAACCCCTGCCCCCATATGCCTCGGGAACATCCCCATTGATCAGACCGGCCGCTTCGGCCTTGCGGATAATTTCCTGAGACGTTTCGTCGCGCTGGTCATACTGCCAGGCCAGTGGCAGGACCTCCTGCAGCGCAAAATCACGCGCTTTTTGCTGCAGGGCGACCAATTCAGGACTCAGTTTGAAATTCAACATGTCACAACTCCTTTCAGCCTGTGGGTCATTTATGGAAACCGGGTATCGAACCCGGATTAATATTGAGATTCTCGAGAAGAACCAGGAAGCTGCCGACGCAAATGGTCTACCGGTGGGTGCGGGCTGATTTGGGTTATCAAAAGCATAGCATATCAGATCGGGCAGATAAAGTGGCCTCCCGCGTAGAGCCAGTTCGGCGAGTTCTGGTTGGTTTGGGGTACTCCGGCATAACTTGCGTCCGGGGCTGACGTGACTTATGGTCAAGCAAAGATGAACAGAAACACGGCCCAGGAGCTTGCGATGACGCACGCAGAGTTGCCGGTCATTATCGTTGGTGGGGGTATCAGCGGGTTGGCTTGTGCCCGGCACCTGCATAGCTGGGAAATACCCGTCCTGGTCCTCGAGGCCGGTGACCGGCTTGGTGGCCGCATCCAGACGGACCGCGTAGATGGCTTCCGTCTGGATCACGGTTTCCAGGTCCTGCAGACGGCGTACCCAGAGGCCCGCCGAATGCTGGATTACGGGCAGCTTGAATTGCGGACGTTTGCCCCCGGTGCCCTGGTTCGCTACCGGGGTCGTTTGTATACCCTGGCCGATCCTTTACGCAGACCCGGGGCCCTGGTGGATACCATCAGCGCGCCCATCGGCAACCTGGCTGATCGCCTGCGGTTGCTAAAACTGGCCTGGCAGGCTTGTCGAGGCCCGCTGGAGACGCTTTTTGACCAGCCGGAATCGACGGCCATGACGTTTTTGCAGACCGCGGGCTTCTCTAAGGCCATGATCCGGCGTTTTTTCGTGCCTTTTTTTGGCGGTGTCTGCCTGGATCCCCGGATTGAGGCTTCCGGTCGGGTGCTGCAATATGTCCTGCGCATGTTCGCTGCCGGTGACGCCGCCCTGCCGGCCGGGGGCATGGCGCAGATCCCGCGCCAATTGGCCGCCGGCCTGCCCGGTGACTGCGTTCGGACCGGCTTGCGCGTGCGCCGGATTCACGGCGACGGGGTTTCCCTGGATGATGGGACCCGCATACCGGCCCGGGCAGTTGTTGCCGCCACCCAGGCCCCGGAAACCTCGCGATTGCTCGGGCTGCCGGCCGGCGGTGGTTCCTTGGCTGAAACCTGTCTTTATTTCGCCGCCGACCGGGCGGACTGGCATTCTGCCTATCTCATATTAAATGGCGACGGGCATGGGCTGATCAATAATATCGCTATTCCCAGCCGGGTGTCGGCCCGCTATGCGCCGGTGGGCAAATCATTGTTTGCGGTGGTTCTGTTGGGGGAACCGGAGTTGTCTGCGGGAGAGTTGATCCGCATGGTCAGGGCTGAGTTGGTCGATTGGTTTGGTTCCGAGGTCGAGCAGTGGGACCACCTTATGACATATCGCATTTCGCACGCGCTGCCCGATCAAGCGCCGACCACTCACAATCCCTACCGTCCCCCCAGCCCCCCGGGCCCGGGAATCTTTATCTGTGGCGAGTACGGCAGCCTCCCGGGTATCCAGTGGGCGTTGCTTTCCGGACGGTACGCGGCGGAGGCCGTCAGACAACATCCGGGTTAAGGCAGCGGACATAAGCAGGATCGCCGACCAGAAAGTGCTTGTCGAACGTACGGAAAATTGGTTATATGCCGTCAGGCGGTGCCGAACCTGCCGCGTTCGCCTTTACATGCAGGCGTTCAGCCCCTATTGCCGTGTTGGTGACTTTCATTCTCCCGAACCTGGCCTGCCAGGCCTCTGGTAAAAGGGCTTTCACGCGGATGTTTCCGGCTGTCGATGTTCTCCCCACTCGAGCGAGTGCACCCCCGGAATCAGGTACAGGCTGAAGCACAACTTCCGCTGGTAACATCTTTTTTGGGGGTGTGTCCGCATTGGCCGGTATTTTGACCCGAAACCGCGGGCAACCCGGGCCCCGACCCGCTGCCCGCCGCACCTCTCCACCTGGTATCTAACCCAAGGAGGTACCCGTGATTCACCAATTTGATACGGTGATCGTCGGTTCCGGCGGCGCCGGCCTGTATGCGGCCCTGGAAGCCAGCCAGAGATCGAAGACCGCTGTTCTCTCCAAACTCTATCCAATCCGCAGCCACACCGGTGCCGCCCAGGGTGGCATCAGCGCCGCCCTGGGAAACGTCGAAGAAGATAAACCGGAATGGCACGCCTTCGACACGGTCAAAGGCGGCGACTACCTGGTCGATCAGCAGGCGGCCCAGATTCTGGCCGAGGAGGCCATCCAGGCTGTTTACGATTTAGAAAATCGGGGGCTCCCGTTCAGCCGCACACCGGAAGGGCGCATCGATCAGCGCCGTTTCGGTGGACATACCCGCAACTTCGGCGAGGGGCCCGTGCGCCGGGCCTGTTATGCGGCCGACCGGACCGGACACATGATTCTACAGACCCTATACCAACAGTGCATCAAGAATGAAGTGGCCTTTTTCGACGAGTTCCAGGTGGTGGACCTCATTCTGGACGGCAACACCGTCCAGGGTGTCGTGGCCGTGGAACTGGCCACCGGTGAAATGCATGTTCTGGCCGCCAAGGCGGTGCTGTTTGCCACCGGCGGATTCGGGCGCATGTTCAAGATCACCTCCAATGCCTTTGCCAATACCGGTGATGGACCGGCCGTCTGTGCCCGGCGTGGCATTCCCCTGGAGGACATGGAATTCTTTCAGTTCCATCCCACCGGGATCATGGGGCTGGGCATCCTCATATCCGAGGCCGTGCGCGGGGAAGGGGGCATTTTGCATAACCGGGATGGCGAACGTTTCATGGAACGCTACTCGCCCACTTTGCTGGATCTCGCGCCCCGCGACATCGTCGCCCGCTCCATCATGACCGAAGTGCGCGCCGGCCAGGGCATCCGGGGTGATCGCAAGATAGACGATTATGTCCATCTGGATGCCACCCATCTGGGTGAAGCCATTCTGACCACGAAACTGCCCGACATTACCAGCTTTTGCAAAACCTACCTGGGCATCGACCCGGCCGAAAAACCCATACCGGTGCTGCCCACCGCCCATTATGCCATGGGCGGCATCCCCACTGATGAACTGGGACGGGTGGTGCTAGATGGTGCGGGTACCGTGGTGAACGGGCTTTATGCGGCGGGAGAATGTGCCTGCGTATCGGTGCACGGCGCCAATCGTCTGGGTACCAACAGCCTTTTGGACCTGGTGGTGTTCGGACGTCGGGCGGGTCAGCATATCGGCGAGTATATTAAGCAGGCCATCCAGCCACAGCTAGCCGAGGATGCGGCGGACGAGGCCCGCGCCTGGATCGCCCGGCTCACCGACGGCAGCACCGGACCCCATGGCGGACACATTACCGAGGAGATGCAGGTCACCATGATGGAAAAGGTGGGCATCTACCGCAACGCTGGTGATATGGAAGCGGCGGTCAACGAGATTCAGGCCCTGCGGGAGCGCTATCGTACCCTCCGGGTTCAGGACACCGGCAAAGCCTTTAACACTGATCTTTTGGAGATCATTGAATTGGGCAACCTCCTGGACCTGTCCCTGCTGACCGCCGCCTCGGCCCTCAACCGCACAGAGAGTCGGGGGGCCCACAGCCGGGAGGACTTTGCCGAAAGAGACGACGACAACTGGCTCAAACACACCCTGGCCTATCTGGACGGCGACAGGGTGCGAATTGACCTTAAAGCGGTGGATACCTCCATCTGGGAGCCCAAACCGCGCACATATTGATGACAAGGAGCCGATCATGAACATCATCCTCAAAGTGCAGCGCTACAACCCCGACACGGACGAGGCGCCCTATTTTCAGGAATACGAGTTGGAATCCGATCCGAACGAACGGCTTCTGGATGCGTTAATGCAGATCAAACGTTTTCAGGATGGGAGTCTGGGATTTCGGAAAAGCTGTGCCCATGGTGTCTGTGGTTCAGACGCCATGCGGATCAACGGTCAAGACGGATTAGCCTGCAAGACCCTGATTAAAGAGGTGGCCCCCAAAGAGGGGGGTACCGTTACTGTAGAGCCACTCAAGCACCTGCCGGTGCAGCGGGATCTAATCGTGGACCAGGCGGCGTTTTTCAAAAAATACCGTTCGATCAAGCCCTTTCTGATCAACGATGAGCCGGTTGACGCCGGTGAACGCCTGCAGTCTCAGGATGAGAGAATGCAATTCGATGATACCACCAACTGCATTCTCTGCGCTTCCTGCTACTCAGCTTGCCCGGTCCTGGACGGCAATACCGCTTTTCTCGGCCCGGCAGCCATTGCCCAGGCTTACCGTTTTCTGGCGGATACCCGGGACCGCGGATTGGAGGTCCGGCTTCCGGTATTGAATCATCCTGATGGCGTATGGCCCTGCGAAAATCACTTTAAATGTACCCAGGCCTGCCCGCGTGCAATTTTAATCACCAAACGCATCAATCAGACCAAGCGCCTGCTGGAGAAGCACAAAACGAAAGATTCCGCTTCCTGATGCGGCTCCATCAATGCGGCGTTTCAAATGCGTCCAGCAGTCCCTCCGGATGATCGCTTTCGCCTCGCGCCTCCGGATGGCTGTTGATGAACCGGGCGCATGAATTCCAGCGCAAAAGGGCATCCTGGTTGTCCGGGTCACAGCCCGCCAGAGCTTCCGCATAGGCTTGCATGGCCTTGACGAACCAATCATAAGCGACGTTACCCGATCCCGGGCCGCCCTGTTCAAAATGATATTTGGCCCGCCGTTCGTAAAGGATGCCGGTGTAGTAGGATTTGCAATAGCTCGTATCCAGACGTTTCACGATGTCACGCGCTTCTTCAAATGCGGGGTTAAGCCCGGTGTGGACGAACTTATCCGTCAGGGCGAGCAGGCGCAGGATGAGGGCATCCTGGTGGTCCGGCTCAATCGCCAGGATATCGAGGCAGATACTATCGGCCTCCTCGGGATCATTCAGCAAGCGGTAGTGTGCGGCCTTTTCCAACGCGCTCGGTATGGCTTCGGTTTTGAGGGTTTTCAATTCAATCATAGCAACCTCGCTTTGTGGTGAGAGAACAGGGATATCGTTCCTGTGATCCAACGTTGCAACTGGTCGCCACTCACCTGTACCACCCTTTGCCGCTCGGGGGAACGGGCGTGTGTCTAAATTATATGCGCTTCTGTTCTACCTTTCTTCTATTCTTCAGTAGGTGCTTCGCAGAGCCCCGCGAGCCGGTCCGGAATTAAATTAAGTATCAGCAGGCAAATTTGCAACCAGTCCTCCCAGGCGCTCGGTAATGATATCCGCCATTTCCATAATCGTGAATTTATCATTGTTGATCAGCAGATGGTAGAGGTGAGGATCGGACAGATCCATTTTGGTAAAATGACGGGTGAAGTCATCCCGTTCGGCCTGACGGGCTTCAATGTGTTCCCGGGCCTCATCTTCCGTATTCCCCATGTAGGCCATGATGGTTTTGATTTTGAAGGCCATGGGTCCGGTCAGACGGACGTGCAGGACGTGGGGCAGGTCCTGGGTCAGACAGACACCGCCCCGGCCGACGATGATGCTGTTACCGGCCTTGGCAAAATATCGCACTGTTTTTTTTATATAGAAAAACACCTCGAACGGGTCGGCATGTTCGCGACCCATAAAGGTGGTGAGCATGGATTGGAATGTGGGATCGACGTGGGTGATGTATTCAAGTTCGGCCTTGGCATAGCCTGATTTCTGGGCGATCTTTTCCAGGAGCAATCTGTCCAACACGGTCCACTCCGTCTCGTTGTTTGCCTCGGCATTCAAGCGGGCATGCAGCGTTTCCGCCAGGGGATAAGCCTGACAACCGAACTCTCGGGATATGGTCACGCATGGTTTGGGCGTTGCCTTTGCCTGCGTCTGCCGGGTTGCCCATTCGTTCCAGGCACTCAAGCGTTTTTCGATTTGGGGTATGAGGCGGTAAGGTGCTTTCATAAGGCATTCCTCCTTTCGTTATGCAAGGGGGTATCGATGAAGGTCGGTCTTGAAAGCAGGCTGGTGGTGAGATCAAGGTGCAGATGGTGCTGCAGAGGTCCAGATTTCGCGCAGAATAGAAGCTGACTGAAATCCTCGCAAGATACCTAAAAAATAGGGCGACCGCCAGGGGTGTCAAGCCTTTATCCGAGGCGTTTTTTTAATATTGACGACCTATGAGCGACCGTGATGTGCACGGAGCGCTATGCCTGGTAAAGGTGGTCCCGGGTTATCGGCAGCGCGTTGTTCAGACCATTTGAGAAGAGCACCTGGAAAAGTCGGGACTCACCGTGGCGAAATCCGACCATGGCACTATTGAGAAAAAGGCGCCAGCATCTAACCAGCCTGTCATCGCCTAATTCTCTGATTCGGTCACAGTTGCGTTCGTAATTCTCCGACCATTTCGAAAGCGTTTGGGCGTAATGCAGCCGCAGATTTTCCACGTCCAATACACAGCCACCGATCTTGGAAAGTCCCCGGCAAATTTCGGTTAGGGTCGGTAGGTAAGAGCCGGGGAAGATATACCTGAACGTCCACGGGTCCCTGCTGGAAGGGGCATCCTTGCCGATGGTGTGCAGCAGGCCCAGCCCGCCGGGTTTCAGCAGCTGCGCCACGTTGCGAAAGAAGACCGGAAAGTATTTTTTCCCGACGTGCTCGAACATGCCTATTGAGACCACCTTGTCGAATGTTCCCTCCAGTTGCCGATAATCTTTATATAGCACCTTCACCCGGTCCTCAAGCCCCCTTTGCTTCACCAAATGTTTGACGTAACTGTATTGGTTTTCGGAAAGGGTATTGCCGGTGCACCGCGCCCCGTGTTGCTCGGCAGCATAGATGAGCATACCGCCCCAGCCGCAGCCGATGTCCAGCAGTGTCTCGTCCGCCTGCAACATCAGCTTGCGGGCAATGTGTTCGTATTTGTTGCGTTGCGCCTGTTCCAAGGAATCATCCGGTGTCGTGAAATACGCACACGAGTAGGTCATGGTGTGATCCAGGTACTGGGCGTAAAAGTCATCGCCAAGATCGTAATGGAACGCAATGTTGGAAGGTGCGCATCGCCGGGAGCATCGCTTGAGCAGGGCTTGGAGGCAGCACCACAGTTTATGCCGGCGAGAAAGGCGGTGGCGGTCGAAATCGATGGCCAATCCCAGACGGAGCAGCTCCGGTAGGTCTCCTTCCACCTCCAGGTTGCCGGACATGTAGACCTCGCCAAAACCCAAAAAGCCTTTGGAGATGATTTGGTCGCCACAGGTTTTCGATTTCAGGCGCATGGTGACCCTCGGCGTGTCTCCAAACCGGATGGTATCCCCATCCCAGAATTCAAACGCAAAGCTGGCCGCCGGGTCGGCCTGGTGCATCAAACGGGCGATGTGTTTCAAGAAATCTTTTCCCATGGTAGCTTTCCTTTCAATAGGCTGAATTTATAAACAATCGTGGCACTATCGAAAAACCGGGAAAGGTCTGGAAAACAGAATGCTGAAATCACGGACCGAATCAGGATCGGGAAGCAGGCGTGCGATTTTGCGGGGTACATCCGTTTGAAGGTGGAATTGAGTCGCATCGAGCGTCAGGATGCCGTTGGAAATAATATATTATTTTAACTCGAAGTTTTCTTAATATCAAGTTTTTACCGTTTTATGAATACATTGCCGTAGAGCCCATCCACAATGACAGCTAATGAATAACAATTGCTACACCTTACGGTTATTGCTATACTCACCTGCGCATTTTGAGATAAGATCTTTTAGAAATACATTCGATTTTCATGATCAGTTTTGCCCCGGAGGATGCCATGCGAAATATCAGCCTGCTGCTTGGTTTATGCCTGTTATGCCTGTTACCTGGAAGCCTGACCGCTGCGGAAATACCGATGAGCGATGCGACGTCCGAATGCCTCGACTGTCACGCCAGCCTGCATCCCGGGATTGTCGCGGATTGGCAAAACAGCCGCCACGCCAAAACGACGCCCCAAGCGGCTATGGCTGTAGAAGGCCTGGGCCGCAAGGTCTCCTCGCGGGAAATCCCCGCCGAACTCACCGGTACCTCCGTCGGGTGTGCCGAGTGTCACAACCTGCGGCCCGCGGCACACACGGATACCTTTGAACACAACGGCTATGACGTCCATGTAGTGGTCAGCCCCCGGGACTGTGCCGTCTGTCATACCGAAGAAGCGGCCCAGTATTCCAAAAACCTGATGGCCAACGCCCATGCAAACCTGGCCGAAAATCCTCTCTACCAGAAACTGCAGCGCAGCATTATCGGGACCAAGGCAAGAAAAGAGGGTCGCATCACTTTCAAGGCGGCCAACGACGATACCCGGGCGGAGACTTGCTACTACTGTCACGGAACCCAGCTGATGGTGACTGGTAAAGAGATCCGCGATACCGAACTGGCTGGTGAATTGGAGTTTCCCGTCATCAAGGGCTGGCCCAACCAGGGCGTCGGTCGTGTCAACCTGGACGGGAGCCTGGGTTCCTGCTCGGCCTGCCATACCCGGCATGCGTTTTCCATCGAGATGGCCCGCAAGCCTTACACCTGCAAAGAATGCCACGTGGGTCCTGATGTACCGGCAGTCAAGGTCTACGAAGCCAGCAAGCACGGCAATATCTTTTCCGCCATGCATAAAACCTGGGATTTCAACGCGGTGCCCTGGAAGATCGGGGAGGATTTTACCGCTCCGACCTGCGCCAGCTGCCACATCAGCCTGCTGGTCAATGCTGATGAAGAGGTGGTGTCCGCAAGGACGCATCAAATGAACAACCGTCTGCCCTGGCGCATTTTCGGGCTGGTCTATGCCCACCCCCATCCCCGGGAACCGGACACCTCCGTGATCCGCAACCGCGAAGGGCTGGCCCTACCGACCAGTCTCGACGGCACGTTGGCCAAGGAGTACCTGATTGGGCCCGAGGAACAGGACAGACGCCGTCAGGCCATGCAGGCGGCCTGCCTGAACTGCCATGACACTTCGTGGGTCAACGGGCACTGGCGGCGTTTTGAGAACACCATCAGGCAGACCAATGCGGATGTCAAACTGGCCACCGAGATCATGGGCGAATTCTGGAAGGGCAAATATGCCGACGGGGACGGCAATCCTTTTGACGAGGCTATTGAGAAACGGTGGATGGACATCTGGCAGTTCTATGCCAATACGATTCGGTTCGCTTCGTCCATGGCCGGGGGCGGCGATTACGCGGTGTATGCCGATGGCAATTACCATCTCTCTCAAGCGCTGCTGGAAATGAACGCCTGGTTGGAACTGCATAAAAAGCCCGCCATGACCGGGAAATGATGACAAGGTGAAAGGAGTGGTTGCATGGGTGTGATCCGCCCGGCGTTCGCGCTGATCGTTCCGGAAATAACCAGCCCGGAGGGCGCGGTCGCGGAAAACGACCGGACCCCTGGACGACTGGCCGGCTGTCCCCGCAAACCCAATTGCGTCTCCTCGGAAGCCGCGGACAGCGGGCACAACGTGACGCCCTTGCAGCTCAAAGGTGATCCATCCGCTGCCTGGGAAGGTATCCACGCTATCGTCGACCGCCTGCCACGCAGCACGATCGTTGCACACACCGCGCACTACTTGCACGCCGAGGTTAAAAGCCGGTTGTTCCGCTTTGTTGATGATCTGGAGCTTCTCTGGGATCCCGCCACAGACCGGGTTGCCATACGCTCTGCTTCGCGCTTAGGCTATTCTGACCTGGGTGTAAATCGTCGCCGCGTTGAGGACCTGCGGCGCGAATTCAAACGGGCCGATCTTATCTGCTAGAACCCATCTCGAAAACCGGATTTTGGTTCAAAATCCAGTCTTCGCTCTACGAGCTTCCGTCTTCGATTGCCAAGCTTCCGACATCGCTCTAGAGCTTCGCCCGACATGACTTTGGACAAGACACCCGACAAGCAAGGCGGCTGTGAGGGCCCCCGCGTTGTGGGACTTCTGCTAATTCATATTAGCGATGCTCCTCCCGCAGAGCGGGAGGCATCATGAAGCCCCCTCAAAGGGGGCAGACTTTGGTTTCTGGGTTTGAACTCCCCTTTAAGACGCGCCGAGCATCGCAGGAAAGGGCGACCAGAGTGAAGTGCTTGTCTGAGCGCAGCGAGTTGTGCTGAGCGCGCCCTTTCCGAGAAGCGCAGGGCAGCCCGCAGGGCCGCGTCTTAGGGCTCAACAAGTCAAGAACTTCGGTAACAAAAAGTTCAGAGACATAGGTGACACTTTTTATGGTTACCCTTTAACATTATTGGTTCTTTTACATCTTTGTTGATCCGACAGATACGGGTAC
>Ga0126332_10000559_pt1 | contig 13137 bp, 15 predicted proteins | sample InaspJWI42metaG_FD_94482 | JGI IMG/M metagenome (GOLD analysis project Ga0126332, IMG submission 94482) | Marine gutless worms symbiont microbial communities from Oahu, Hawaii - Inanidrilus sp. 2 OAHU.JWI-42 metaG | ecosystem: Host-associated > Annelida > Digestive system > Unclassified...
ATGCCGAAGAAAAATATCCCGGAACAGATTTGCGACTGGTCTACGAACTCGGGGGATATACATCCCCCAATTAAGCCAAAGGTGTCAGTTATTCTTCCCAGAGGTAAGGTGTCCTGAGGTTACGCATCTTATCGAATGTAAACGCTGTCCCCATACGTTCTCTCCTCTTTGATTCAATCACGCCCCTGATAGCGATACATGAAACTATCGCTTTGACCGAATTGTCCAAAGCGAGCTTGCGCCGAACATGAAAATACAGGTATATTTGCAGTTATGTTGTTTTATGCAAATGAAATCTCGAAATATAAAAACCATATTTACATGATCGTATAAATTGCATTATATATTGATAAAAGGTCCACAGTTACACATAAAGCACGATTAAGCTGAAAATGAAAACCGAAGCAACACGGACCGGAATTTGTTTTCCATACCAGTAAATTATTTTTCGGCGCGGTCGGTGTAAAAATGGGACTAACCTATAGTTTTAAAAAAGCTGGGAAAATAATCACTCAGCTGAGCCCCGGCGATTTAAAAACCTTAGAAAAAATCTGCCAGGAAATCCAGACGGCGGAAAAAGCGCTGATTAGAAAGGCGGAGGAAAATTTAGTAAGATGCCTTAAAAAATGTGAAGGGCTTTGCTGCCGCAATATACGGCTCGATGAAATTATCAGTCTCTATGACTTTATATATCTTCTGACCGTCCAAAATTCATTGCGCTCAATAATTTCAAAATGTCTTGAAAACGAAGACCCTTTATATCCTGCGGACTGTATCTTTCTAGCCGACGGCAAAGGGCCTTGCATATTCCCTTCCAACGCAAGAGCCGCTATTTGCATCACGACTTTCTGCAATAATGAAGCACCCATAAAAAGGGAAATTCGATGCGTAAAACGGAAATTTATGAAACTAAACTGGTTTATTCTAACCAGAAAACCGCGAGCGTTGATCCATTCTTGGTTGGGAAGTAAAAGAATCACCAGAGTTAAAGAAAGTTATAAGTGAATTCCGCCGGTGGCGGGATTAAGGAATGCGCTTTCAGCGCAGTTTAATTATAAAAATATAGCTACCTCAATCCGCCGCAGATTAAGGTATCGCTCCACTTCATCTTTTTGTATAAAATCGACAGAATTCCATAATCCTGACCCAGACCGATCACCGTTAATGTGCAATCAAAAGTTAGGTCTTGAATGACGCATAGGCCGTACCTATACACATTAACAAATCGCAAAAGGGCGGGCTTTCGTCACTTCGAACTTTTCAGTTTCTAGAAATCTGTCGTCGTAATTATAGATGCCTGAACTCTGTCCGTAAGTCTATTTGAGTTCGCTTTGATACTGGCGGTACAGACCGCGAAACTGGTGATAGGTCAAACCCATTTGTGCCGCCGCTTTTCTTTGATTGTATTTTGCTGCCTTTAGAGCTTTTTTGAGTAATCCCAACTTGAACTGCCAGACGGCTTTTTTAAAAGGCTCCTCCACCAAAGCTGATATATCCGTTTCCGGCGATGGTGGCGCCTGGGATGAGGCTTCTTTCGAAAGCGATACATTTTTTTCAAAAGGCGATCGAAAAGGATCGAAAATAATATCGCTGATCAGGGGCGAGTCTGAAAGATACACGGCGCGCTCGACGACATTTTTCAGTTCCCGGATGTTACCGGGCCAGTCATAGCTTTGCAGGGCTTCAGCCGCCGGCGGGCTGAAATGAGGGATATCATCCCGACCCAGCTCAAATGCCATGCGGGCCGCGAAATGATTGGCCAGCAGAAGGATATCCTCCTCCCGCTCTCGCAGGGGCGGCAGGAACAAAACCTCGAATGAGAGCCGATCGAGCAAATCCTGCATAAAAAGATTCCGGTCTGCCAGGACGATCAGATCGGCATTGGTGGCGGCAATGATTCGAACATCCACCACGATGCTTTGCGAGCTGCCGACCCGCTCAAAGGAATTATACTCTACCACGCGCAGGATCTTTTCCTGGACCTCCATCGGAATGTTGCCGATTTCATCCAGAAACAGAGTACCGCCGTCAGCGGCTTCAAAGCGGCCCGTACGTTGTTCTCCGGCTCCTGTAAATGCCCCTTTTTCATAACCGAAAAGTTCCGATTCGATCAAGGTGGGTGAAAGGGCGGCACAGTTTAAGGCCACGAACGAACCTTGCCAGCGGCCGGAAAGATAGTGAAGGCGCGAGGCTGCCAACTCTTTGCCGGTACCGCGCTCGCCGATTAAAAGCACCGGACGATTGACCGGCGCAACCCGCGAAAGTCGCTCCTGGAAACTTAAAAAGGCTTCAGACTGCCCCAGCGCCTCTCGTGTTTCGATCCCCCCGGTGCGCGACAACGACTTGGGTTTTCGTGCGGATGGATTCATGGTATATTTAACCTATAATTAGTATATTTATTCATAATTTGGTATTTTTTACTATAAATATTTGAGCAATGTCAAGGGCAAACTCCTGTAACCATTTGATACCGCATCATAATTTAAATCTGGCACGATATATGCTCTTTTGAAACTGCAAATGAAACGTAAATTGTTCACGCAGGAGGTGTAAAATGGGTATTTTTACAAGATTTCGCGATATTATCAGTTCAAACATAAACGCCATGTTGGATAAGGCCGAAGACCCGGAGAAACTGATTAAACTGATGATTCGAGAAATGGAAGACACGCTGGTGGAGCTCAAGGCCGCGTGCGCCGGTGTGATGGCCGACAGCAAGAAGATCCAGCGCCAGTTGGACGAGGTAGCAGACCGGGCCAAACACTGGGAAGAAAAGGCCGCTTTGGCAGTCAGCAAGGGCCGTGATGATCTTGCCCGGGAAGCATTGCTTGAGAAACGCCGCTATACACGACGGGAAGATTCTCTGACCGAAGAACATGCCGAGCTCAGCATTATAATCGATCAATACCATGATGATATCCGCCAACTGGAGGAAAAACTCAAAGCGGCCCGCGACAAACAGCGTCTTCTGGTTCAGCGCCACATTCATGCCAGAAGGAAAATCCGCGCCCAGCAGGATATCCGGCGGATGGATAGCAATGACGCCATGCTGAAATTCGAAGAACTCGAAAGCCGAATCGATCGCATGGAGACCGAAGCGGATTTGGTCAATTTCGGTAAAAAAAGCAATCTTGAAGAACAGCTTGACAAACTTTCCGTTGATGATGAAATAGAAGCCGAACTGCATGCGCTCAAAAAGCCCCCGACGACAGATGAAAACCAGACGGCTTAACGCCCGTCTGCCGGAACTGGTGCCGCGGGCGATGACTGTGCTGAAAAAGGCGGTTTGCGGTCAAATAACACTCTTGGAAAGGAAGGACAACACGGCATGCATGGCGCTTTCATCGTAACCATCGTTTTCGGCGGTATTGTTCTATCGCTGGCGGTTATCGGAGCTACTATTCTGATGGCCATCCGCATCCTCAAAGGCGGGGTAACCCGAAAACAGCAACAATACGAAGCCGATGAAGCTAAAATGATTCAGGAGATTTATCAGGGATTGTCGCGTATGGAAGAGCGCGTCGAGTCGCTGGAAACCATTCTTCTTGATCGCAAAAAAGGAACCGCTGGAAATGAAACGAAAAGATAAAATGCTGCAAAAGGGGTTGTACCGTTCGCGCCAGGGCGCAATTTTAGGCGTTTGCCGCGGTATTGCCCAATACTTCGATTTCTCCGTTTTCTGGACCCGGGCTATCACCCTGATCCTGCTACTTGTCACCGGATTCTGGCCCATCACGGGGTTGTATCTTCTGGCAGCGCTGCTTATGAAACCCGAGCCGGTCATACCAATCCGGGATGACGGCGAGCAAGAATTCTATGACAGCTACACTCACTCGCGCCGCAGTGCAGTTCAACGCCTGAAACGTCGGTTTGAGAAACTGGAACGCCGGATTCAACGTATGGAACACACGGTCACTTCATCGGAATTTGACTGGGATCAACGGCTAAACGGCTGAAGTAACGCGCCTGCCAGGTTTCTCACCCTAACTGCCAGACCTGCCTGCGACGATTTACTAACCGCCCCTTTTCCGGGCTCCGACGCGTCTTAATGGTAGGTCACAAAATCATATCCCGTATCGGCCTTGAAACCTCAGAAAAAATAGTATTTTGAATTTTGCATGAAGACGAGCTAGCGGTGGCTGTGCCCGAAGTACAGGACTTCGAATTCCTGCAACAGGACCCTGAGGGTCTTAACATGTCCAGGATCCGTGGTCTGTTTGCACTTCATTGCCGCTATCAGCATCTTGTGCAACACAGTCACTTTCTGGCTATACTTTGCGGCATCCGGTTTGATCCGCTGGGTCATGAAGTATTGCCAGACAATGTGCTGGATCTTTGCGGCATGCTCATCCTTGGCGTTGACCCAGCGCACAAGCTGATTGTAGTTAACCGGATTTGCACTGCTGAGCTCCATAATTTTTTTCATCGACTTTTCAACCGTGGTGGCGTGTTCGGCAATCATGTCCGCCCGCAATTGATCGTCGTAAATGCCGCAGGGCACCTCACAGTGGGCGGCGGCAAAAGAGACGGTCAGCAGAATTGCAGACAGCGCAATGAATAAGGTAAGTAATCTTTGCAGCATCATAAACATCCTCTCTTAATACGAAACCGTCCCGGGTTGCGCGTCTTGTTCCGGCTCGCAGCTGAGATAATCAAAGTCTGCAGCAAGGTCAGAAAGTTTGTTCAACATTTTTTCGCGCTGATTGGGTGTCAGCTGTCGGTCAATGTCCACAAACAGGACAATGGTCTGCGCAATGTTGTACTCAATGTCAGTCTGGTATGTCGGCGATCGAAAATGTTCCGGATAAACGAGCAATTCGTGCACTGTGCGTCTGAAATAAACCTCGTCCTGGCGTTGCTGGAAAAGTTGCCGGTAGAAATTTTGTATCTTACGACGATGGGCCATCCAATCGTCCGCGGTGAGTCGCAAACGGCTATTCCACGTGGCCACCGCTTGTTTTTGCTCCTCCGAAAGCGGTCCAATCCAGCGTTTCATTCTTTTGATCATACGCTTTTGCCGGTTTTTGTCGGCCGTCTCGGCGGCCACATTCACGTACTTTTTCTCCATTTTCCGGTTTTGATTTTCAAGATTTGTGAAAAGTTCTTCAATCTGATCATCAGACACGGTCAGTAGAAAATCGGTAATGTCCGGGCTGATTTGATTTATCAGCGCCTTGCCGAACTGCTTAATTTCTTTCCAGTAATTTTCTGCCCTCTGATAAGTGATCGGATCATTCGGATTCTGCAGGTCGCGGTGCAGCTCACGCAGCCACCGGGCGTAGTTTTTCAACTGGGTGCTGCAGTGCCAGCGTAGCTGCTGGCGAATACTTTCTTTGACGTAAGAGCTCTGGCGGCTGTTGAGTGAAAAATAGTCGTTCATGTACCAGGGAATCAGCCAGTCCAGATGCGGATAGAGAATACGCGGTCCGCATCCCGCCAGCACCAGACTGATACATATTATGGCAACGATTTTCTTCATAAGATAACCATAAGAATGCGCCCGCACTTTTCAACTAAAAACAGCACGGTTAATTCGGAGAAAGAGAATTCCATTGCTCGGTGATTGCACAGCAGGATCAAGCTGGTTGAAGAATTCATTTGACTTCCGACAGGTTTGTATTACCAATATAAATAACACCAGAACCAAGGAGATTTCAGCATGCTGATCGACCGATTTTTTGACAGGGGCAGAAAATTTCTCGGTTGCCGGTATCCGATCATGTGCGGTGCTATGACCTGGGTAAGTGATCCGAAGCTGGTGACCGCCGTGGGCAATGCCGGAGGATTCGGGTTGCTGGCCGGCGGGAATGCACCGCTGGAGGTTCTGGAAAAGCAAATTATTGAAACCAATCAACTGTCGGATAATCCTTTCGGCGTCAATCTCATTACTCTGGCCCCGGTCTATAAAGACCAACTTGATCTGGTCTGCCGCATGAGCTGCGGCTTCATCGTATTTGCTGGTGGAATCCCCAGACAAAAAGAAATGGAGCAAGCCAAAGATGCCGGTGCCAAGGTGATCTGCTTTGCACCGACGGCCCTGCTGGCCCATAAACTTATCGAAAGAGGTGCAGACGCGTTGATGCTCGAAGGTTCGGAGGCCGGCGGCCATATCGGTCCGGTGGCACTGTCCATACTGATTCAGCAAATATTGTTCGAAGTTGATAGTGTGCCGATTTTTATTGCCGGCGGCATAGCAACCGGGCGCATGCTGGGTCACCTGATGATGATGGGTGCCGCCGGGATACAGATGGGCACCCGATTCGTTATGGCTGAAGAATGCAACGCTCATGACAACTTTAAGCAAGCGTTTAAACGGGCGAGGGCCCGGGAAGCAATGGCAACGCCCCAGTTTGATAGCCGGCTGCCGGTGATTCCTGTGCGTGCGTTAAAAAATGAAGGCACCCTCGAGTTCGGCAAGCTCCAGCTGGAACTGCTCTACAAACTGGATAATCAACTAATGGAGCGCGAGGAAGCGCAGTTTGAGGTTGAAAAATTCTGGGTGGGTGCACTGCGCGACGCTGTGGTTGACGGCGACGTGCAGCGCGGCTCGTTGATGGCCGGACAATCGGTGGGGCTGGTGGACAAAGTTCAGCCTCTGCAGAAAATCATCGCCGAAATGGTCGACGAAGCTGAGGCTGAATTGCAACGACTCAAGAAAATCATCGATTCATAAGGGCGCGTAGAACAATCAGCGTCTGGCGCGGGGAATCGAAACCATAGTCGGATCGTTTTGCACCGCCGCCTGCCGCCATAGTCCCCCGATTTCGTCTGTTTAAAAGTAAACCTCTCACCAGGCCAGGTTCTATGACCGGCAGACTGCATTTCTCCCAAAACGAATAAAGCCGATGAATATAAAATGAATAAAATTAGGTTTAAGGAGATTAACGATGATAAAAGTCAAAACCTTCACAAGTCCGTTGAAAGTGTTTCATGTAAAAGAAGAGCTCGAAAACCTGGATCAACATGTAAACCGTTTTATTGAAGAGAACAATGTACAAAAAATAATCTCGGTCAACGATGCCACAACCACCGATGATACCGGCGCCAGCATCGGCATCATTCGCGTGGTGGCTTACGAATAAGCCGTACCGGATGCCATCATTCAAAAAGAATGGGCGATTATAACAGTTTAAAAAAATGTTCCGATTATCAGTGGCGTGTGTAACAATAGAAAATCCCTCCTGGCCCCCTTTTTTCTTAAAGGGGGGAATGTTCATGCTCCGGCACTGCTCGTTGTCTCTATAGGCGATTTTATATCACTTCAAGCCTTCCCCAGTCCCCCCTTTGACAAAGGGACAGGGGGAATCAATAACAGGGCTATTCGGAACAGATTTCTGACAATTGCTAAAATGCTCACCTGGCTCAGCTTAGCTCGTCGCAGGCAGCCCCAAGTCCTGAGGACCCCGGCAGCCTTCGCCTTGAGTCCTCGGCGTGCCTTGGACATGAACCCTCGACATGCCTTCGACATGAGCTCAGGCCGAATGTAGGCCGGTCGAACCCTCAGACCGAAGGGCGCTCGAAGTCTAACTGAATACGTTATCGTATTGATGAATCTAAGGACTTGGCAATCTCTCCCCGGCCTCGTCATCAAACCTCACAGCAATCATTAAAGTATTCCAAGGCCGCTTCCACTGTATCGAAAATCAACCAATCCAGCCATATCGTTTTCCCGGCTTTTTTACGGATCCGCTTGATGGTGGTGCCGCCCTGGTATTCAAAATAATCGTGATATGTGGCATAAATCTCAAGTTTGGTCATCTCGATTGCCCTCCTATTGAACGGGAAAAATTTCCCTATATTGCCAGATGCCACCAATAGCCTGAAGCCAATCAGCGAAGTTCGTCGATACTTAATGGCTTTCCGCAGGACGGGCATCTGCTCAACTTAAATCCGTTGCGATTAATGGTGGACCAGAAAACCGTGTGACATTGTGCTTCGGAAAACAAATATTGAACCCAGATTGGGAATCCGCATTTACAGAAACGCTGTTGCACAACCTCCTCCTTTTGTTAATTATTATGCTTTAATGTTTAATTTACTAAACATTTCAGACAAAAAAATTTCCTATCTGAACTCTCGACCGAACCAGATCACCTTGCCGATAACCCGAATGCTTTCGCAGTCGCTGCTCTGAAGGTAAATCGGCGCATAATCTTTGTTGTCACTGAGCAGCACCAGTTTGTTGGGATGCTTTTCGATTCTTTTGACCAGAATTGTGTCATCGACGCCGACCGCAAATACAGCACCGGCAATGATATCTTTCTGGGATTCATCGATCAGCACGGTATCACCATCTTTTAGCTCGGGCTCCATGCTGTTACCGAATATGTCCATCAGTACCATCCGATTCGGATTCCCCTTTGACCATATCCATTCCTTTTGAAAGGCATAATATCCCTGTATTTCAGATCCGACCTCAAAAGATCCGCCGCCGGCACTGAGCCTGGCTTTGACTTTGGGGATATTTTTATAGTCGGTTTCTTCGTCCCCGGCAGGTTTCAGGTGCTGGCGTCCGTGGCCGGTTTCAAGCCATTCCGGGTTCAAGCCAAAGGTGCGAAAAAGCTGTAGGACCCACTTGGCTGGCACGGAATTTTTCTTGCGGGCCTGGGTAATAGCCGACCGGTTGATTTGCAATATCGACGCCAACTCTGTTTGGGAATGAATCCCCGTGGAGCGGTAAACGCGTTGTAGAAAAGGTTCAAATTTATTTTTTTTCATCGTGTTATCATGTTTTTAGAAGAATGAACTTCTCCGCGGCAAGCCACGGGGTATCCATGAATGATACATTCTATCCTAACGCAGCAAGCTGCGGGGAATTAAACCCGGCAGATTTCGCAATCTCCGCCACACATTCATTGGTGTCTGTGTAATCTGCCTGCCCTGTGAAATGCGTAGCCTATTTCTCTGGGGCGAAATCTGTGGATTAAGATTCAAAATCAGCATGGTTTGTTTAAGTTCATTAACATAAGATTTTATCTAGTGCAACACTTTTTTTAAAAAATCATTGTGTATAATTAATTGGTTTCAGCACTTGCATTCCCAATTGCCGCCGGCACAGCTAAAACCGGATAGTATTGTCTTTTGTTTCTTCAGTGGTTAGTTTGATTTAATACCGCAATATTGCTGGAAATTTTTTTGTCATGCCATACATGAACCGCAATGATATCAGACCCTGCGCATCGGAACTATCGCCGCGTACCGGAGGCGATGCAATGGCACGTGCACGCGACACCGCCCGCAGGCTGGGGATCTGGGGCCGAAGCCAGCAGATGGGCAACCGGTGGCCTGTGGGCTGCATCGCACTTGAGATTACCCAGCGCTGCAACCTGAACTGCACGGCGTGCTATCTCTCCGAAAACGCAGAATTCATCAAAGATCCGCCGCTGGAAGAAATCTTTTCGCGAATTGATCAGATCTACCGGTGTTATGGTAGAAAAACCAATGTCCAGGTCACCGGCGGCGAGCCCACCATGCGGATCACTGCCGAATTGCTGGCCATCGTGCGCCGGGTGCACGAACGGCACATGCACCCGACGTTAATGACCAATGGTATTCAACTTACCCGCCCAGTGCTGGTGGATCTGGTAAAGGCGGGTCTGACGGATATCGCCTTCCATGTCGATATCACCCAGCAGAGACAAGGGTATCCTTCGGAGACTGCTCTGAATCAAATTCGCCGTCGGTATATAGATATGTCTCGCGGCCTTCCGTTGGTCGTTTATTTCAACACCACCATTTATCGTGACAATTTTCACGAAATACCGGCCCTCGTTCGTTTTTTTCGCCGCCAGACCGACATCGTTCGCATCGCCGCCTTCCAGCTTCAGGCGGATACCGGTCGCGGAATCCTCGGCAAACGCGATGCCGCCATCACCCAGCAGGCGGTTTTAAAGCAGATAGAAACAGGCGCTGGAACAACCGTAAATTTTAACAACCTGATCATCGGAAACCCGCGCTGCAACCGTTGCGGAATATGCCTGGCGGTCAATGGTAATCTTTACGACCTGCTGGATGATCCGCGTCTGGTGAAGCTCATTCACGTTGCAACCCCCCACATCGCATGGCTACGGAATCGCCCCATGAAAACCGTCGGCTTATTCTTGCGCTGGCTGGTTCGTCATCCGTTTTATCTTCTACCCGTGGGTCGTTGGGGGCTTCGCAAACTGTGGTCCTTAAAAAAAGATTTGCTGGGTGCCGGCGGACGAATTCATGCGCTGACATTTCTGGTACATGGCTTCATGGATGCCGACGCATTGGTCCGCAACCGGGTGCAATCCTGCGCATTTAAGACAATGACGGCGGCCGGTCCGGTTTGCATGTGTGTGTACAACGCCAACCGTAAGGAGTATATCCCAAGTTCGACCAAATAAGCAGATGATGGTTTCATGCACCGGCAGTCTCTGGAAGCTAACTGCCAGGATAATCCTTAAACCTATCACGCGACAACCCCACCAGAGAAAAAAGTTATTCAGCGCGTGTCAAATGAAAAGAAGATTTACATCCGTGGTCATGCTGGCAGTGCTTTACGCCTGCACCCCATCAGCTCGTTTACCGGATTCCGAGCTGGTTGAATCCAGCAAAGCCGTCAGGCGCTGGGCCCGGGTGTTGAAAACCTATGTCGATGATTGCGGCCGAGTGAATTTTGCAGGCCTTGCGTCTGATCCGGCTGACCTGTACAGCTATGTTAATTATATCGCCCGCGTCAGTCCCGATTCACAACCTGGGCAGTTCCCGGACCGGCCAGCCAGGCTGGCGTACTACATAAACTCTTACAATGCATTGTCCATGTGCAATGTGTTGGAATCCGGTATACCGGACTCGCTGGCCGGATTTCAAAAGATCCGCTTTTTCCTTCTCCGGCGGTTTACTATTGGGGGCAAACCGATGTCGCTTTATACTTATGAAAATAAGATTATCCGAAGCGAGGGTGAAGAACGGGTGCACTTTGCGTTGAACTGCATGTCGGTCAGCTGCCCCCGTTTGCCGCGGTTCCCTTTCACAGCAAACCAGCTCGATGACCAGTTGAACCAGGCGACATTTGAATTTTTTAACGCACCGCGCAATCTGCAGCTGGATCATGATCGCAAAATCGTTCACGTCTCGGAGATTCTGCGCTTTTACGAGGAAGACTTTTTAGCTCGCAACAGTTCATTGATCGGGTATATCAACAAGTATCACCTTGAAAGAATTCCTCAAAATTATAAGGTTGCGTTTATTAAATATGATTGGACGGTCAACCGGCAATAATCCGGGGCTGTGACGGGTTGGTGGATCGGTGTCGCAGCGGTTTTCGCCTATCTGTTGCTTGAAAAAAAATTTGGAAAATCTATAAACATGGATTCAGGCAGTTCAGGAATCTTCTCAATTCAAACCAGCGCCTTCTCGATTCCGATACTGGCGCTGGGCAACGGCTGGCTGGTTGCGGACAAGCCCTGTGAGCTGAGTGTCCACAAGTACCCCGGCCATGACCTGTGCACGATCCTTTTTTAATCGCTTGCAAAGCATTCCCGGAGTCAGGCGGAATCTCGCTTGTCGGCCGGAATATGGGCTGCATGCCGTCAATCGGCTGGACAAGCAAACCAGCGGTGTTATCTTAATGGCATGGCGGCCGGACGTATTTCGCGATTTAGCCGAGCAATTCGAATCGCGCCGGGTAAAAAAGCATTACCGGGCCAAGCGATCACCATCCACCCGCCGGGTGATACACAACCAAGCACTTTTCAATCTATTTTGCCGTCGCAAATCCGACGACTTCTGGACAAAGATCTGGAGATGGCGACCGATGGGGAGCAAACCCACCTATAAAGAACTGGAACAAATGGTTCAACGCCTTGAATCAGAATCGCTTCAGCGTCAACGCGCCGAGCGCGCGCTGCGCCAGGCCGAGGCCATGGCCCGCGCCTTGTTGAACGCATCGGCTGACGCGGCAATTCTCATAGATGCCGCCGGTGTCATTTTGGCCGCCAATGAAAAGGCCTTTGAATTACTCGGCCGCAAAGATGTAATAGTGATTCGACAGAATCTATACGATCTTCTACCGACGGAAGTCGTGGCGGAAATAAAAACGCGGATTAATGCAGTGGTTCAAACCGGCGAACCGGTGCAATTCGAAGGCAATCTTAGAGACCACCTGTTTCGCCACACCGTCTATCCGGTTTTCAATCGGCGCGGGAAAGTCAAAAAGCTGGCTATTTATTGCCGGGACATTAGCGCCCAGCGGAACGCAGCAGAGGCGCTGCGCGAAAGTGAAGAAATGTTCCGTCGTATCAGCGCCTCCGCCCAGGATGCAATTATCATGATGGACGGCAGTGGCAAGATATCCTACTGGAATGAAGCCGCCGAAAGAATATTCGGTCATTTCAAATCGGAAGTGATCGGTCGGACACTGCATCAACTTTTGGTACCGCAACGATACCGGCAAGCTTTCCAGAAAGCGTCCACCAAGTTCAAGGAAACCGGCCAGGGGGCCGCCATTGGAAGAACACTTGAATTAGAGGCGCTGCGAAGAGACGGTGAGGAGTTTCCGATCGAACTTTCACTTTCTTCGTTCAAACATAAGGAACAATGGCATGCCCTGGGCATTGTCAGGGACATATCCGAGCGCAAGATTGCCGAAAAAGAGCGCCTGCAAAAAGAAAAACTGATGGGTGTGCTGGAGATGGCAGGCGCGGCGAGCCATGAATTAAACCAGCCCTTGCAGATCGTTTCCGGCTACGCCGAACTCCTGTCGGAGAGCATTATTGAGGACCACCCATTTCACGAGCCGATAAAAACCATCAAAAAGCAGTGCGAACGACTGGGTGACCTCACAAAAAAAATCATGCGAATTACAAAATACGAAACCGTAGAATACATGAATGGATTGAAAATCATTGATATTCACAAAGCTTCCAAAAAGAAGTAATCCGAATTGAAGGCGATCAGATGAGGACCGATACAGGATGCATACGGCAGCAGGCGCATCCTGAAATGATTGGGATTTTCGAAGATGATGACTTATAAATTCATCAACCGTAGATTCAGGAAACTTGATCTCCTTAAATTGCAATTAGGTATTAGAACCGTCAATAAATCATAATAATTCAAATAGTTGAGGTATTTTTTGTGAGATAATAAAAGTTATTGCAAGCGGAAAAT
>Ga0126332_10000561_pt1 | contig 13129 bp, 6 predicted proteins | sample InaspJWI42metaG_FD_94482 | JGI IMG/M metagenome (GOLD analysis project Ga0126332, IMG submission 94482) | Marine gutless worms symbiont microbial communities from Oahu, Hawaii - Inanidrilus sp. 2 OAHU.JWI-42 metaG | ecosystem: Host-associated > Annelida > Digestive system > Unclassified | place...
GGGTGCTCAGGTCCAAGGTTTTAACGGTTTGTTCGCTGGCCTGCCTGCCGATAAACACATCCTTTTCCGTGTCCGCCTTCAGCGTGGCGGCAATGCTGATGACCTCCTCGCGGGTATCCGGTAACCGGTTGAGCATGCTGATGTCGATGGAAGTGATCTTCTTCTTGTCAATCCGCCCCGCTGCGGTAACCCGGATACCCCGCATCTGGATGGGGGCATTGCGCATGGCCAGCATTTGGGGTTCTTCGGCTTCTGCTTCAGCTGCGGCCAGCTGTTCCTGGCTGAAATAAGGATCACCGAAGCCGGCATAGGCCCGCCGCTGAGTCTCCTCAGGCCGGATGGATCGCAGGTTGACCAGGGCGGATACCGACGGCAACACCGTGACCGAATGGGTTTTGATCAGCCAGTCGACACTCTTGTAGTTCGAAAAAACAGGCTGCCCTGATCAGATTTAGTTTTGAACTTTGGTGTCGTCGGCAGAATAAACAACGGGATCTGACCGATTGGGCCCTGGGTGACCACCATTAAATGCTTGGCCCCTTTCCAGCCGTCCTCGACTGGTTTCAGCGTCTGTTCATACAAACTGTAAGCCAAGTCTAAGTCAAAGTGCGGCAATTCCAAGATACCATACACCTCTCCAGGGTTGACGGCTTTTCTTAGCTTGCCCACCATGGCGGCTATCTTGTCTTTGCCTACCGGCACTTTGGCCAGGGCAACCGATCCGATTTTCGGAATCGCCCAGACAAACGAGTACTTGCGGCCGGAGAAGACGGAGATCAGGGCCTCGGAACTGTCCAAAGTTTTACGCGCAAGCGCCACATCGGCGTTTTCCGGGTCTACGATATTGGCATATTCGGGGAAACGATCTTTGATTTCCTCTTCGAGTGTTTTGGAAGCCAGATTGAGAGTTTCCACCTGGCTGCGAAGTTCCGCGATAACTTTCGTGTTAATTAACTCGGGAGGTGCATAAAGGGCGTTGTTTAGCCTGTTTTTAAAGGATGACAGTTTGAGTTCCAGATCCTGGCGCTGCCGGATAAGGTCAGCGAGTGCCGGGTCTTTAACCGCAGCACGGGCCGAGTTTAAAGCCACCGCACGTCCAATGATTTTGTCCTGTAGGGCGATGGCAAACTGAAAGCTTCTTTCTGCATCCTCAGGTTTGCCGCTGTCGGCCAGGAGTGTGAGGTAAGCTTCCAGGATTAACCTGAACTTGAAAGGGCGGGCGTTCTGGGAATAGCTGCCTTCCGTTTTGCTTTTCCAGTTTTTCAAAAGCATGGGAACATTTTTATCAAACGCCTCCCGGGCACCCACCTTTTGCCCGGATTGAACCAGTGCCATGGCGCGCAGGGCCTGCAACTCCGCCATGGCATAGGTGTCTGGCCCCGTAATTTTTTCACTCTGCCGGGCGGCAAATTCCATTTTCTCAATGGCGGCCTGTGTATCGCCATTCATCAGCAAGGCCAGTGCCCATAGGGCATTCCCCTTGAACCGGCGGTTAAAGGTCTCCGGGTCGGTTTCCAGTTCTTCCTTAATCAGGTTAAACTGTTCCAATGATTCCCCGTATTGTCCAAGCGCAAAAAGTGCCCGGGCATAAACCTGTCGGGCATTCGCTCGTATAAATGCATCAATTGGCGCCCGTAGTGACATGGCAGCGTGTAAACCCGTTCGAGCACATATCCGGGCATCTTCAAAGCGTCCCTGTTCAAAGAAAATGCCGCTCAAAGCGATGAAGGCATGGGGCAGAATATGTGCATGACCCAGCCGAATCGCCTCACGCACTTGTATTTCTGCATCCGTAGCACGCCCCTGAGCCAGCAGCACCCGAGAAAGATAAACGAGCGCTTCAGGTTCATGAGACGTGGGCTCGGCAATTCTGCCATTATGTCGAAAGGTGTCAAGTTCATCCAAAAGCTTTCGATACGCCTGTTCAGCCGCAGCTAAATCACCACGGGCAAAATGAATAGCGGCTCTGGATCGCGTAAGGATCGCCTTTAGGAGAAGGGACCTTGCGTGGACCGTGTGGTCTCGCCCACGCCAGGATCTATATTGACTGTAATAGCGGTTTGCGGCTGAGAGGGATCGTTCAGCACCGTCGTAATCGCCAGCCTCCGCCAGAATCAGTGCTTTGAATGTATACCCTTCGCATTTATTGCCGACGTAATTATCGGGGGCACTTGCGATCGCTCTATCAGCTAGCCGGGTTGAAAGCTTGAGATTGCCCAGAAGATATTCGTTATAGGCCATAGTGGCAAAAAATCGCGGTTCAACCCACAATTCACTCTTTCCCCTGTCTTTAAACAGGTTTTTCAATTCCTCATCACTGTAGTTCTTACGGGGCACCAAGAATTCTACAGGAACGTTCGGGGGATCCTGGTAGTAAGCCACTTTCCTGTCGATCATTGCCCCCAGTCCTCTGGGGGAACGGTCTTGTATGTTTCCTGGAACCCCAGAGCCACATCCTGGGCCTCCTGGACTGACATGGTGTTGGTCTTACAACCATTGATGATTCCCACCATAGTCATGAATACAAGGACCCTGACCAGCCACGCAGCAATCGTATGCATATCACTTCCTTTCCATTGAAAAAGTGATGATTGGGGTTTGTTGATACCAATGCAAAAGTTGCAGAGGCACCAAAGGTATGCTCAGAAAAGGGTGCCCCTTTATACCAAAAAACTAACAAATGATCAATTTTCCAAAGTCTACTGACAGGTGGATGTGGCCGCTATTGAGGCACCGATTTTTCCGGATACCGTATAAAACCAACCTTTTTGCACTTTTTATACAAGACCATAGAGAACTGGTTAGGACAGAGATATCTGGATATTCCAATCTCAGGTAGTGGGGTTACGGGTCCAGGTCCTGACCTTGGCGGCCACGTCGGGGTGGGTCGGCTTAGGAGGCATAGTCAGCCCTCATGCGGATGAGCCCTTTCTGCCCGCACTAGCGACGTGGTGAGGTCCACCTGCGACAGAATGTGGTTCGCGGAGCCACTTTCTTTGCTCCAAGCTACCAATTACACTGGTTATTTTATAGCTATTTACAGCGAAAAACAAGATAAGTCCGCGATCAGTGACCGCGGACTTTTATGTAATAGTTATGGTAGGGTGATCAAGACAGCATGCAGGCGCGCGAGCGTTTTCCGCTTTCGCGGGCCACCTCGCGAGAACACCGGTGAAATTCATCGTAACTCGTTGAACTCATATCACACTTGCGCAGCTCTTCAACGAGGCGCTTTTTTTCCATGCTGCAACATTTGGCACTCTTATTTGAAAAAGATTTCATAAACTATACCCCCTCTGGGATATCGGGGTAAACCCCGGTGAACATTGATCAGAACCTCACAACCAATCAAGCGGAGGCCCATTATTTAAGCTAAACGTATCCAGCCCAAAGTCAATTGCAGCAGACTGAGAATCAATCACCTTTCAGCCGAGCTTTGACCAGGTTCAGCACTCCGCCGGCCAGCACGATATCCACCTGTCGCTGGTTGAGGTGATGTTCGGCGGCGTAAGTGTGCCCCCTGGTCCTGTTGATCACCTCACAGCTTGAATCCGGTTGCAGGGATGCATGGATGTCGGCAATTTCGATCTGATCGCCCTGCTCAACAGACAGGTAGTCGGCCGGATTGGCAAAGGCCAGGGGCAATATTCCGAAATTAATCAAATTCTGGCGATGGATACGAGCAAAGCTTTTGGCCAGAACTGCGCGCAACCCCAGATAGCGGGGCGCCAGGGCAGCGTGCTCGCGACTCGAGCCCTGCCCGTAGTTGTCTCCGCCAACCCACAGAAAACCGCTTTCCTGAAAATCTCGGGAACGCGCATATAAAGATTCATCAACCCGCTGATAAACAAATTTACTAATCTCCTCGATATTGCTGCGAAATGGCAATACAGCCGCCCCGGCCGGCATGATCTCGTCGGTGGATATATCGTCGCCCACTTTTAAAAGCACGGGGCCGGCTATAGAATTAGGCAATGTGTCGAAAACTGGCAGGGGTTGGATGTTGGGCCCCATTTCCAGTTCAACCGGGCCACTGCCGTTATCCGGCGGCGGCGTCAGCATCTTGGTGTTGATGCGCAACGTTTCAGGTTCCTCATAAGATGGGTAGGACATTTCGAGCGTACGCGGGTCCGTGATAACTCCGGTAATGGCGGATGCGGCCGCCGTCTCCGGGCTACACAGATAGACCTGGTCTTCCTTCGTGCCGGAACGTCCTGGGAAATTACGCGGTACTGTACGCAGGCTGATCTTTCCGGTAGCCGGTGCCTGGCCCATGCCGATGCAGCCGTTGCACCCCGCTTGGTGAAAACGTGCCCCGGAGTGGAGCAACTTTTCCACCATGCCGGTATTTATGAGGTTTTCGAGCATTTGCCGTGAGGTGGGGTTGATGTCGAAGGAGATGCGTTCGGGAATCTGTAGGCCGTCCACCATCAGGGCCGGAATAGTAAAGTCGCGTTGGCCTGGATTGGCCGAGGAGCCGATATAAGCCTGGAATATTTCCCGGCCGGCAACTTCCCGCACCGGTACGACGTTGCCCGGACTGCTGGGCAGAGCAATCAGGGGTTCGAGCATACTCAGATCGATAGCATCCGTATAGTCATAGCCGGCATCCTCGTCGGCTTCCAGGTTACGCCAATCTGATTCGCGCTCCTGGCTGATTAAAAACTTTTTGACAGCCTGATCTGATGGAAAGACCGTGGAAGTAGCCCCTAGTTCTGCGCCCATATTGGCAATGACATGGCGATCCATCACCGTTAAGTTGTCCAAGCCCGGGCCGTAATATTCGATCACCTTACCAACGCCCCCATCAACACCATGCCGTCTGAGCATCTCCAAGATGACATCTTTGGCACTGACCCAGGCGGGCAGGTTTCCTTCCAGGCGCACGCCCATAACGGCCGGCATGGGGATGTAAATGGGCTCGCCAGCCATAGCCATGGCAACTTCCAGACCACCGGCGCCCATGGCGAACATTCCCAGGGCACCGGCCGCCGGGGTGTGGCTGTCGGAGCCGAGCAAGGTGCGCCCCGGAATACCGAAACGTTCCATGTGCACCGGGTGACTGATGCCGTTGCCGGGACGGCTGTACCAAACACCGAACTTTTCACATGCGCTGCGCAAGAACAGATGATCGTCTGCATTTTTATAGCCCGTCTGGATCAGGTTGTGATCGACGTATTGGACCGAAACCTCGGTCTTTACCCTGTCAATGCCCATGCTGTTCAATTCCAGCATGACCATGGTGCCGGTAGCATCCTGGGTAAGGGTCTGATCGATCTGCAACCCGATTTCCGTTCCTATTTCCATGCTGCCATGCATTAGATGGGCAGCGATCAGTTTTTGAGTAAGGTTTGCTCCCATGTTCACCTCTCGCGAATTATATGTATGCCACAAAGGTTCGGTCCGGATATCATTGCCCTTTAGAACCGAATCGGCAGTCATCATGTCCGCATGGAAACTCGCATTGGGAAAATCGGATCTCACTAGGATCTTTCATGAACGAATTTTCGGAAACGTCAGTGCAGAACATGCGGGACAAGAACGGGGATTCGCTTGGTTTTACCGAGGACGAACCTTTGGTAATTTTTAGGAAATGAAAGATCTGCTAGAAAGTTAGAACCCCGGCACCAAATGTCAAATTGCTTTTTGTATAAACCTGGCAGCCTTGATCGCAGAAGACAGGGTTTAATAAAGGAGCGTTGTATTGTTGATAGTCTTCACCGGGCATACTTGCTCCACAAGCGTGCATAATCCCCGTTTTGCTTGATTTGATCCAATGATTCTTGGAGGCGATTCACAAGCACATTCTCAGTTTGGGAGTTGATGGCCAGATGGTAATCGTAACGATCGTCCAGCAGAATCGTTTTTGCGACCACTGATTGGTCGAGTCCCAGGTCGCTGAGTCTAGCGGCCATGGTAAGTTCCAGGGAGGGCATCAATTCAATGCGCTCCTTGACCAGCATCTTGGTAATATGGCGCTGCGCAGGAACGATATGTACATCAAACCCCAATTCAAGCAGATATATGGTATCCGCGGATCGGTTGTATCCCCCGACTTTATAACGTTTTGCATCGGCAAGGGTATGCAATTGGATATCCTTACGCTTTTTGAGCTTGTACAGCCACATCACCCGCGGTGCCAAGGGGCCGACCCATTTGAACAAGGGCTCTCTTGTGCGGGTTCGCACGGTCATGAATACCGCGGTATTCTTTTCTTTCAACACCTTAGCGTAAGCTCTGGCCCAAGGATATAGCCGAATCAGGTTCCTCTTAATCTCTATATCCGCCCCCGCAAAGATTTTTTTAACCAGCTCTACCCCAAAACCGGTTAACACCCCCTGGGCATCCTTGTATTGAAAGGGTTTGTAATCTTCCGTGTATACAGTGAGTTCCTGTCCAGGACAGTTTGCAACAAGACTCAACAGTATTGCTATTCCAACGATAAACGTCTGCAGGAATCTATTCGACATGCGAAATATCCACGCAATTTGATTAAAAAATGGATAAATATTTTGGAGAGAGGGGCCGATTGATGAAAACATTAGTTCATAACCGCCAAACAGGCAAATCAATTTTTGCCCGGACGCTTAGAAAACCCTAAAGGGAAAGCGCATCTACCATCCCGGAGGACAGGCCATTTCGCATGCCCGGCAATAGCTGATCACGAGCGCGCGCTTGCCATTCGGGTGTTTCTGGCCTTTCGGAATCGGATTTTCCAGGTCGGCATTCATCTGGGCATTGCAGCGCGGACGGTTGCAGGCACCCTTGGGGAAGGCTTTTGGGGGACAGGCTCTTTGGCAGTACACCTTGCAATCACGGTAGGGGCAAACCCCTTCAAATCTGTAACGGCCGGGAATTCACCTACAAGCAATACAGCCCGCAGCCTGATGCGCGGACCCCATTCAGGATGTATCAGCAGATTGTGGCGACCGATAATTCCCAATCCGGCCTTTTAAATCATGACCTAACGGTAGTCGCCGATAATCTGAAAGGCCGCCCAGAAATAGGGGTGCTTGTATTCCGGGTGCCCGATCATTTCGATCTGGGCTTGCCGCAGGGCGGCAAACTTGTCCTTGGATTTTAGATTCGCGTAAAAGTGTTTCATCAATACGCTGGTGGACTTATCGTTGACACTCCAGAAGGTGCTCATGATCGAGGGTGTCCCGGCAAACATGAAGGCCCGGGTCAATCCCATAAGCTCGTCGCCGCTGGCCATTTTGCCCATGGCGGTATTGCAGGCGCTGAGCGTGACCAGATAGGCATTCAAATTAAGATCGAAGATTTCGGCGGTTTCCAGTCGGCCGTCCTCCTCGTTGCCCGGGGCCAACCGCAGGCAAGACAGCAGCGGGGTGTCCTGATTGAATTCCCCGTGGGAAGCGATATGCAGGATGTCGTAAGCCCCTGCTTTTTTCTTGAAGGTTGCCTCTGACGCCTGATGTTGGGTCAAAACGGTTGTCTGGTTGAAAAACTGTTTGATATCTCCAACTTCAACCTCAGCATAAGGCAACGCCATTTGAGGTGTACCCAGATCGGGATTTCCAAGTGCCAGAACCGCTTTTTTAACGGTCTTCTTTCTGTCAAATACATGCCGGAGAACCGAGGCGCTGGGTGAATAGCCAATCTCGTAACGCTCAATCAAATATTTGCCTTCCAGGGTCAGGGCCTGAAAAGGCAGGTAGTGGAGAATGCCGTGCGGAATAATGTATATTTTCCCGGATGGGATGCCCGATATAATATCCTCGACCAACACGTTTTCCAACTGTCCGCTGATGGTCGCCAGGCTTACTTGTACTTGGGTCTGACGCGGCGCTTCCTGTTCGGCAACTTTAAGCCCGCGGACTGTATCCGGCCGACTGATAAGGTCGCGGTAGGACCTGACAAGTGCAAGCAGCCCGCCTGCGTCTACCTGTTTCTGGACAAACCGCAAAGAATGCGACCCTATGATCCAGGCATATAGATGCTTATCCCGGAAATAATATTCCACCAGGTGGGCATCCGCCGGAAGCAGTGCCTGGACTTTTTCAATCGGCAGGGTGTCCGATGACCGCAGCGATGCAAAGTCTTTATTTCGGCGAAACCAGCGCGAAAAGAATTCACCCAGGGCACCCCGGGCCGCCGCTATTTCACGGTTGTTATCTATAGCCGTGCCGCGTTCCTGGAACATACGCGTGTTCATCTCCGTACGATACTGAACGTTCAGGAGGTTCTCCCGCAGCCTTTTTTCTTCTTCCGTTATCTCCCTGAGAGATTCGTTTTTTTGACCGATGATTTTATCCGTGCTGGCAATCAAATCGAGAAAAGCGCGTGCTTTCGATTTTTCGACATAATTATAGGCTGCGCTGGTGCGCTGAAGCAGGACCAGGCACTTCACCATACGGGCGTAGGGCTCCTGCTTGTCCGACATGAAATTAATTTTCAGACCGTGCGAAGTAAGCCGCGCCCGCGAGAATTCGATGGCATCAATTGCTTTTTGGTAGAATTCCACAGCCTGCTTCAGGTTGTCTTCGGACTCGGCGATCATGCCCTGCAGCTGGTAGGATCGCCACAAGAATGCGTTGGTCGGGGATTTTACGTTTTGCAAGATCTCGCGTGCCTGCTTGTATTGCCCCTGGTGGTAGAGTGTTTTGGCGATACCGATTTGAATGGTGATCATCTGGTCGTGGTATATGTCGGGTCGGATCTCGTAGCCAAGATATTTTTCAGCCTCACCATATCGCTGGAGCGCCGCGTCATATTCACCGCTGCGCAAGGCAGCATCACCCATGGTCTGATAGGCAAGCGACAGGGGCACAAATTTGCCGATCTCTGTCGTGCGCGTGTTGTAATGCGCCCAGGTGTCGTCAAAATTGTTTATAACCCGGTAGGCAAAGTATTCAGCCTCGGAGGCATCCCGAAGATGGTAGTGATTAATAGCCAGGTAGGCGCTCAAAAGAAATTCCAGGTGATCTGCTTTGCCGGTGAGATGTTTGGGCACCGGATGCGGCTGGCTGGCTCTTACCTGCTCGATCTCCTGTAGGGCTTTTTCACATTCGGCTACCGAGCTGTGGTAGTCCCCTACAAAATTATAAGCCAGCGCAAGGCCGGCACGCACTTTGGGCGTCAGCAGGGTCAAGGGCATTTCCGCCTGGAGCCGGCTGGCTTTGCGATGGTAGTCCAGACTCTTATTGTACCAACCGGTCCAGCGATAGTAATCGCCAATGCGGGCGTAAACATAACTCAGGCTGTCGCCGGCCAGACTACCCGAATCACTGATTTCCGCCAGCAGATAGGGCAATTTCACCAGGGCAATATAAAGCTCTTCATCGTTGAGATCTTGAAAGAACGCAAACTGGTCAGGGAAACGGCGCTGTTTTTTCACACGGGTAACTGTTTCTTGTGAATGCAGCAATGTCCGGGTTTTTATGACCGCCAGGCTTATTTTCCTTATCGTATATTGCTCATAAGACACCTTGCCGCGCTGGTTGGCCTTGTGTAATTTCTGGTGGCCGATCGTAATTGTGTTTTTCCCATCCTGAAAATAGGCCGCCGGCAGGTAGCGCTGGGTCCGCGCCGCCCGCTTTCTCTTCTTGAGTCCATCCTGGCCGGCGTACCATTTATCCTGGTTGATTCCATAACCAGCACGTTTCAAAAAGCCTATTGGGTGACCGTTTAAATGGAGTGGGTTTTCAGGTCTATCCACATCGACCGTATCAATGCTCAAGTAGGCGTATCGAATCCGATCCGTATCTTTGACGCTGAAGTCAAACTGGTAGGATTTCCGCACACCCCCGCCGCGGCCTAACGGGCCCATCTGCACGCCCAGGTTCTGGCTCTGAAAAAGTTCCTGTTCTAGGTGCAGGTTCTCCTTGCCCTGTGGAATCATAATTTTGATGGAGGTGGATTGGGTGATGCAGGCCTTGTTGAGACAGGCGAGTGCGATCAGCAGGCCAATTAGGACTTTCCTGTTTTTGTAAGATAGCATTCGGTAAATACCACGAATTGAATATGCCGTTCTATACCATATTGCTTCCAGAAATCCACGCCATATTAACTGACGTTGGAATTGTCTGCATCCAAAACCTCGCGGACTTTTTGGGAAAGGTCAGAGATATTGTATGGTTTCTGGATAAACCCGTTGCACCCTTTTTTAATAATCTCGTTCGCCTGGCCGTCGATGGCGTAGCCACTGGCGAGAATAACCGGTAGATTGGGCCTAATATCTTTGATGAGATCAAAGGTCTTGCCGCCGTCCAGGCCCGGCATGATGAGGTCCAGGATCACCAGGTCTATTTCGTGGCCATTGCGCTTGATCTGATCCAACGCCTGTTCGCCGCTATCGGCAACCAAAATCCGGTACCCCAACTTGGTCAGCATGGCTTCGCCCACATCGCGGATCATCTCTTCGTCATCGACCAGGAGAACGGTTTCAACGCCACTGATCAAATCGCCATTGACGGAAGTCTCCGGCAGGACCTTCTTATCGGTCAAGGGTAAATGAATGTTAAAGGTGGTGCCGATGCCGACATCAATATTCACCACGATAAAACCGTCGTGGTTGTTGATGATGCCATCGACCGAAGCCAGCCCCAGACCTGTTCCGCGTCCCTTCTTTTTGGTAGTGAAAAAGGGATCGAAAATCTGCTGGCTGGTGTCTTCGTCCATGCCGATACCGGTATCCGTCACCGAAAGCTTAACGTACCGGCCGGGCTCGATGTTGTATGGTTGACAGAAGGCCTCGTCCAGGTCGACTGACTGGGTCGCCACATATAGCTCGCCGCCAGCGGGCATGGCCTGCCAGGCATTGATATACAAATTCAGCAATACCTGTTCGATCTGACCGCGGTCCACAGCCACCACCGGGGACGGGTCTTGAAATCGGGTGTGTATGCGAATCTCTTTTTTCGTTCGCCCGAACATTCTGGCGCTATTGCTTACCAGGTCATTAATTTCAGTGGGCTTGACCTCATATTTCCCACCCTTGGCCAGTCCCAGGAGCTGTCTGGTCAGATCGGTGGCCTGCCGGATATAAGTTTCAATCGCCTTGACATGCTCCAGATACTCATGGGAAGACTCGAGATCCACCGCCAATAGTGAGGCCCGGCCCTGGATACCCATGAGAAGATTATTGAAATCGTGGGCAATCCCGCCGGCCAATGTGCCGATCGCCTCGAACTTCTGGGTTTGCTGAATTTGTTGTTCCATTCTTTTCAGATCGGTAATATCGGTTGCAATCTGCAGCCTGACCAACCGGTCATCCGTCCACTGGATAGCGCGGTCATGGTTGATGTACCATTTCCCGGTCAACGGGTTTTTACCCTGCCAGATGCATACATCTTTTGGCTGTCCGTCGTCATCCACCAGTTGATCATTGGTGCAATGCGGGCAGGGACCGTCCGTGCCCCGGAATGCTTCCCAGCACAATTGACCGGTCATGTCCCCGCCGAAACTTTCAACCATGTTTTTGTTCATGAAAAGAATTTCGTGGGTGTCCATATCGGCCACATAGATGGTGGCATCGATACTGTCCAGGACCGTGAGGAACCTTTCATGGGATATACGCAGTGCTTCCCGCGCTCGCTTGCGCTCGGTGATATCCAACGCTGTGAAGGTCACGCCCTTGGATAGGTCGTCTAGATCCATAGGTGTGGAGCTGAGCAGTACATCGAGGATGCGGCCGTCTTTGGCCTGCCAGCGCGTCTCGACCGTCCCGGTGCCGTGCTCGCGTAACTGTCGGTATTTTTCGCGGCCGACGTATTCATAATCCTCATCACTGGGATACAGTATTCTGGCATTCTGGTTGATCAGTTCTTCCTCGGCATAACCCGTCATTTCACAGATGCGCGCATTGACCTGCTTCAGCACACGCTCGATGACCACGCCGATTCCGGTCGGTGCAATGCGAAACACGCTCGACAATTGCTCCTCGCTCTCTTTGAGGGCAATCTCAGCCTGCTTGCGTTCCCTGATATCTCGAACCACGCTCAGCAACGCGGGTGCTCCGGCGTATTCGATGTAAGTGACTGCCCCTTCAGCCGCCATAAATTGACCATCTAGCGTCGTATACTCAAATTCCGCCGGTGGTAAGGTGATGTGATCTTTGTAGGCTATCTTCATGCGCGCTTTTATGCGTTCATGGTGTCTAGGGTGCACGATATCCATCACCAAATGGCCGATGAGTTGCTGAGAGTGGTCGGCCCCAAACATTTTAACACCCTTGGGATTGATGTACTTGATGACCCCATCCTGGTGCACGAAAACAGCATCCGGGGATAATTCCACAAGGCTTTTGTAGCGGCTTTCCGATTCACTTAGCCGATCGATGAGGCTCTGGACCTCCTGGGTTTTCATTCTAAGGCTGGCAACCATCGTGTTAAAGAATTCCGTTAACTGGCCGATTTCATCTTCCCGGACCGACTCGACCGGGCGAAAATTCCCAGCGGCAACATCCTGGATCGCCCGGACCAGCCGGTTGAGCGGTATCGTAAGCACATATCGGAACATCAGCAGCAGCGTGAAAAATACGGTGACCAGCAGCACGATCATACTGATGATCACGGTGCGACGGGCGGTCGCCATGGGAGCCTGGATATCTTGCATGTATACGAAGCTGACGATGTGCCAGTCCCAGAAAGGAAAATATTGCACCAGGGCATGAATTGGTTCGCCGCCCAGCCGGACGTTTTTCAGCTCCCCTTCCGGCCCCTGCAGGGTCGGCAGTTGCCAGACATCGCTGGGATAGTCGACCGATATGGTTTTGATGGTCCGCCTGTCTTCAAGGACCAGCATATGCACACCGGGCACCTGGGTCCCAATGCTCTTTATGGACACCAGGGCTTCTTTTTGCAGGGCATCGTTCATCTCGGGGTTGTCTTCCAGGCGCATATCCAGAAGCTGGTTGAAATGGGTCTCGCAGATCCCTACCCCCAGGCTGGCAGCGAGACGCAGGTTGGCATCAAAGTGCCGGTTTAAATAGGCCATCATCTGTGGAGAAACATAAGCAATCAGCAACCAGGTTATCAGGACACCGACGATGACGTATAAAATTTTTCGCACATTTGAGGCGGTGGCCTCGATATGGTTAAATAAAGGTTGCGAGACCAAACATTTAGCCAGGGAAGGAGGCCACCATGTCCGACAGTGTATCGAAAAA
>Ga0126332_10000562_pt1 | contig 13102 bp, 11 predicted proteins | sample InaspJWI42metaG_FD_94482 | JGI IMG/M metagenome (GOLD analysis project Ga0126332, IMG submission 94482) | Marine gutless worms symbiont microbial communities from Oahu, Hawaii - Inanidrilus sp. 2 OAHU.JWI-42 metaG | ecosystem: Host-associated > Annelida > Digestive system > Unclassified...
CACCTGCATTCGGCGCCCTCGTAGGGGTGACCCCGGTCGTATTTCGTGGAGATCTTTGGCATCAGAAAACTAGAGTCCCTGGGCTATCGTGTGGTGTTGTTTGTGTGATCCTATGTTTAGCCGTTTTAGTAGAACTCCGACTTGTAACGGACAGACAGACAGACGGACGGACGGACGGACAGACGGACAGACACAGGGCCATGGCTAGTACCGCGGATGCATAGCATCGCGCGGTAAAAAGCAACAGAACATGTCAGCAATAAAATCATTTCTGCATTCAATTACCACTGATTTCCTTATATTCTTCTATAAACCTGTCTTGCGTCTTATCCAACTCATCCGCTCTCTCTTCAGCATACTGTTGTTAACAACAAAGAGCACACAAATTTCAACAGAACAAAGATTTTGATTGAGCAAAAGCTACTGCAACTGCAGCACATTTTATTATAATTATCCATATCCACTGTATGGCTGTGTGTTAATTATTTTATTTTAACAACATTCTATACATATTCAACAGCCTGTTTTCTATGATAGCATGTGTAAGCCAGTACCAGAAAGGTAAAACCAGTCTGGATTTAAATGAGGCAAGAGATTACGGGATTTTGGGATGCAGTGGCATCACCTGGACCATATGCAAACAATCTGCACCTCATTCCAGACAGATAACCACACCAGCACCTCACCAGTCAATTTTTATAGGCCAGATGCTCTTCCTGATGCCCAACCAACAGTGTCAAAGCACTGAAGGGAGAAAAAAGCTACTGTAAGTGCAGCACATTTCATTATAATTCTGCACATCCACTGTATGGCTGAGTGCTAATTATTTTAACAACATATTGACTAAGGTCATCTACAAATAAACCAGATTCCAAATTCTCATATCTTGGAAATGGACAAAGCAGAGATATATACTGTAGTTCCAACAGAAAACCACTACTATCGAACAGTGACCACCCTAAGTAAAACTGAAGATCATTTAAACTACGTTGCTGAAAATATTTAAACATCCAATACCTCAAAATGATGGCATACATTTACACGTTGTTACTGTATGATCACAAGAGAACCATTGCTGAGGACTAGCATAGTAACCTTTAACGGTCACTCCAACTTTTTGTCACTTGATGCTATGCACACACATCCTACCACATCCCTAGTTTGTGACCTGTCTAAAGTTGCTTAATGAATCTAGCTGACTTATTTACAAGCCTCATTAAACTGTTGTCTTAACAGCAACTTTTAAAATGTTGTCTTCAACCAGTTTCTAATTCTGATTAACGCATCCATGACATGATTTACGAGTTTTTATCAGTTGAATAAATTAAACAGCAAGAATGCAAGAAGATTAATCTAAAATCCATCTGGTTATTTTTCCAAAACTTTTCTATGACACAGTAATTAAAATGCTTGAAACTTCTTTCAATGAAACAAAATGAATTAAATCAACACCACAATCTAAAAGTGACAAATTTTCAAACACTAAAAGTATGCAGCAAATGCACACTTAGCACGTGAAGCAACTTTGCAATATACAGGGTGGGCCAAAAAATGAGGCCACAAACTCATGGCCATAATACTGTCAAATCTTAACCGATTTTCTAATTTCTTTTTCAGTGGAAAATTCCTTTGTAAATTTGTGGTAAAGTGGTTATTACAAATCCCACCACATCTTGCACATGTTGCCATACTACCATATAAAATATTGACGTCAGAAAACAAGCGATTAACGATAAAGGCTACATATTTAAGGTGTGGTGGGGTTGTTAATAATTAAATTAAGAAAGGTTTACTGCTGAGTCTGTCAATAATTTTTTTAATGGTAAACATTTTGCAAAGTTACAAGCAAGCACATAGTTATCTCACTCACTTCATGCACCTGGTCAATGCATTGCTAAAAGACGAAGGAAGTGCACGAGACAACCACCTTGTTGCTTGTAACTTTGCCAAATATTCACAGATTTAAAAAAAATTGTCACTGACAGACTAAGCAATAAACCTTTCTTAATTTGGTTATTAACAACCCCACTACATCTTAAATATGCAGCTACACTACCTTGTAATTTATCGTTGATCCCTTGTTTTCTCTTACAAATGTTTCACAAGGTAATGCGGCAACATATGCAAGGTGTGGTGGGATATTTAATAACCACTTTACTGCAAATTTACAAAGGAATCTTAAAGCGAAAAAATATTGAAAATCAGTTAAGATTTGACAGAATTATAGCCATGAGTTTGTGGCCTCACTTTTTTGGCCCACGATATACAAGTACAATTTTAACACGCTTGCAAAAGTTCTGAGTTGAAGTACTCACACAAATAGAACACTGTAATGATTCGATCAGTTGTTTGATTTCTGCTTCCTCCAGTAGAGGGCGTGGCGACTGAGTTTTCCTCTTTAAGTCACAGTTCTTAAAGACAAACAAGCAACCACTTGTAATCACAACTGACAAATTTTCAGAAATATATAACTACAACAACCACAACTATTTTATGGCCATGTCACAGGCCATTACCCAGCAAACCCTAGTTAAGAACTGGATGCATTTCTTGGAGCAAAGTTTCACTGAACGGTGATGAGGTTATGCAGATAAGAAGGCTGGTCGGTTGTAAGAACATTGTAGGTAAGTGAAAGGAGCTTGTATTCAATGCGCTTGGTTATTTTTAGCCAGTAGAAAGACTGTAGGATGGGAGTGATGTGACTAGATTTGGGGCTTTAACAACAGCATGTGCAAGAGAGACCTGGATGAGGAGGCTGTGATAAAGACAGCTGCAGTAGTCTAGCTTGGGGTGAACAATGAAAGTGGCGATGGTTGAGGCTGTTTTAGAATCAAGGTATGGACGGATACTGCAAAGCTGACGAATCCACATGCACTTGCAGCATGCAGATGGCAACTAAAGAGCAACCAGTGGACTATGGAGAAGACACTATAGTTCACCTCAGTGTCTTCACCTACAAAGTCTCCTTACCATTCCTATATTGTCTTCACAGCATTAGTTTTCAGAAAAAGGTTTGATAAATTTTGCACAAAACTTGTAACATGGTTATGACAAAGTCAATATGAGGTGCAGCAATAACAAAATCGATTTATACACAATAAACCCATAACAATATTAGCCAGCATAAAATGTCAAAGGTGTGTTGAGAGATTAAAAATTTTAGCCCTGCAACCAAAAAGCATAAGTTTAAAATCAAATTATCAGTTAACACGAGTACATCTGTGCGAAAAAAAACTAGTGTAACTGATGTGTGAATGCATGTCTTTTCTTTTTGTGCTGCATGCTGACATACTCCAGCCTCTGTCTGCCAGAAACTGTTTGGTTGTTTATAACCAGCAATCCACACCACAGAAGACTCATCTGATTCGCTGTTTGCCAAGTAATACGTACAGAAATAAATACGCATTATGCATTTGCACATTAATATACAACAGGCACGTTAAAATGACCCTGTTCTTATTGTGTTAGAGGTGTTGATGGCAGTCATGCAGAGCATTTAACTGCAGAATCTTATACAGTCGTTATCTGCCAACAGTCATACCATCACCCACTCACTCTTTCATTCCAGGCTTAAAAGCTTCCTTTTCTGCAAATCCTTCCCACCGCAGCCCTTCCTTTTCTTCTTGAGGACTGACTACAAGGATTCCCCAGACTATTTACTGTTACTTCTGAGCATATCCGTTTTTACTTTTTAGTTTTTCTGTTTTACACTTTTTAGTTGTCGGTTCCGTGAGGTAGATTAAGCTGACTCATGTCGGCTTTCGCGCGCACGTTAAAATAGCATCTCACATCGTATCGTATCGTAAGCCAGTTAAAGCCAGCCATAAAACACAAAGTCCTCCCCAAGCCATAGGGCAGCGCTGATCTCTGTTTCTGTAGCCCTCAGCCAGACACCAGCTTACGCTGTGAGACCAGAGATGCGGGGCTAGTGCATCATGTGGTGTGCCTGTTTATGTCCCAGATTTATCTAATCTTAAATTAGAAACCAAACATCTCCCATATCTCTCACTGCAGTTTATTTAACCAACTTATTTTTCTGTGGAGATTTTACAAGCCGAATATCATTCTTGCTGAAAAACCAACAGTGTCTGTACACAAAATATAATGAAAGTGGAGAAAACAAATTATTAACTAAATAACTGCAGAAAACATACATCACTCTGGCAGGACTCAATCAGAATGCGTTCCTCATTTATGCAGTCTCGTAACACTCTCACAAACTTGCTGGAGTTCTCCCAGAATAACGTCTCCGAGAATAAAAGTAATCAACAACATTAAAACAAATACTGTACAAGTCATTAATTTTTTTAGACAATTCAGTGCACTAAAGCCAGTATCCTATTATGCAGTAATCTTGTACATGTAATTTTAGTCATTGCATCAAATGTAAATAAATCTGTTTACATACAATATGCTGCAATAACTCTACTGTTTTACTTTTCTTGCAGATATCTTACTCTGCAATCCCTGCGACAGCAAAACTTGATCTGTTGCATAGAAAATATACAGACAAGAACAATAAAAACTAGAAAAGCAACAATGGCCACCCGGTTGTTCGACCACAGTCCCAACAGCAATAGGCCGCATGGATTGTCAGACCGTGCCACTGCTGCGTGTCTGTACCAATAGGCTGCATAGATGCACCGACCACGCCACAGCTGCGCATCGCCATTGTGGTCTTACTTGCTTAGTCTTCAATATTTTACCCTCGGGAATTTAGTACTGAGGGTTTTAAAAAATAATAAGATACAGAAGCAAAACATATTGCTACCCAGTAAGTAACTAACAAGTGTATAGCAGTTCGCAAGGATGGCACACCACTACAGAAACTCACATGCCACATGGGATCACACAGTGTTACCTGCCACCCGGCAGAGGTGACATTCCCGCCCTTACCCCAGCCGAAGCTGGTACTTGATTCAGAGACCCTGGAGGGATGCAAGGCTGAGTTGACCTAGTTGGCTTGTTACATACCAAGATGGTATACCCGCCGGAAGATGGTCACCCATCCAGGTACTAACCGGGCCCGACGTGCGTTAACTTCGTTCATACGATGAACGCCACTAACCACTACGCCACGCCGCCAACCAGTAGGCTGCTATGCAGGAACCGTGTGGCCAAATAAGTATAATCCTTAGATTTTAGTTCAGTTTAGAATACTGGTTACTGCTAATATTCATACCTGAAAATTAGACTTTGCACACAGGAAGTCTAATGATTTCTCAAGATCGTAGGACTCCTGTTCTTTGAGGCAATCATATGTAGTTTCTATTTTCTGGCACAACTCATTCAGTAAAGTTTGTGCCTGGTGCTTTCCAGCTTCGCTGTTTGTATCAATGGACCTGTAACAAAAAATCAGCCTAATCATAATCATCATTAAATAACCCATTTACCAGATGAACGTGAATTAGTTGGTATTTCATCGGGGTACGATACAATACAACAAGATACAAGATGCTATTTTAACATGCACTCAAAAGCTGCCAGCTTAATCTACTGCTAGAAACTAAGAACTAAAAGTGGCAAAAAGAACAACAAAAAAAGTAAAAACGGATATGCTGAAAAGTATTGGTAACAGTCCAGGGAATTGGTGGAGTCAGTCCTGAAGAAGAAAACAAAGGCTACAGGGGGAGGATTTGCAGAAAAGGAAAGTTTTAAGCCTGGACTGAAAGAGTGGAGGGGTGATGGATGATGAGAGTGATGAGTCGATGAAACTGATGGAGGAAGTGCCACTCAAAGAACTGGGTGATGCAGAATTGGAGAGATTAGTGCGTGGTTGATGGAGGGAAGCCGGGAGTTGATTCCAGAGACAAGGGGAAGCATACTGGAAGGAACGATCTGTTATTCGTAGAGCAGATGATGTGGATGGACAAGCAAGTGTAACCAAAGATGAAAAGTGACTGCTGCGAGGAGGCTGAACAGTGATCAGGTTATGCAGATAAGAAGGTTAGTTAGTTGCAAGAACTTTGTAGGTATGTGAAAGGAGCTTGTATTCAATGTCTTCGGTTATTTTTAGCCAGCAGAGAGATCGTAGGATGGGAGTGATGTGACTGGGTTTGGGTGCTCTGACAACAGCACGTGCAAGAGAGTTCTGGGTCTGTTGGAGCCAGGTGGTCTGAGACTTGGGGAGGCTGTGATAAAAAGAGTTGCAGTAGTCAAGCTTGGAGTGAACAATGGAAGTGGCGATGGTAGAGGGGCTGTTTCATAATCAAGGTATAAACGGATACAGCTAAGCTGACGAATATGCCGAATGCCAATAGCAGGATTTCGAGATGGGTGAGATCTGGTTGGAAAAGGTGAAGCGATCAACGAATATGAAGTCAAAGTTTTGAGAGGACTGAGTGGTGTTAAGTGAGGAGTTGTGGATTTTGGCAAGTTGTTTCCTGAGGCCAATGAGCAGAAATTCAGTCTTAGAGGAGTTGAGGTTCACAAAAAACTACTGCATATTACCACTTTGCAATAAGCGGCACACCATTCTGACGATGGCAAACATACAAGTCAGAGCCAAACAACTAAACATTAAAACAAAACCAGTTATTATATAGAACAACAAAATCCCACATCATCTGCAGTGCATAATAACAATGTACAAAGCCACAAATCAGTTTCAGTACCAGAAGCTGCATTTAAGATCAAGAAAAATACGTCTAAACTACATGACGACTTAATGAAATCGAGGTTCATGGTGTGATATTTAATGTAATCATCTGTTACTGGAAAGTGGAAAACATAACATAATTACACAAAAATATCTCAGACAGGTAACTTGTAAGGAAAAAGGCTGCAAGAAATGGTACAAAAACTACAAATCAGGTCTGAATTTTATAAGATGAAGTCTTTAGTAATGGTTTCAAACACAACCGGAAGCACACAGATTAACAAAACAACATAAGTGTTACTGCTAAAATATTTTTTTAATAACAGAGTTAAATAACACATTTATAAGTATCAACATGGTTTGCTAATTAACGATATGAGTGGAGTTTTATCGACAATAAAATATAAGTGGCAAAGAAAAGAAGCACTGTGTATACTTCAGTTGAGAGAAAAAAAATGGAAGGAGTATAGAAGAGCTTCAGAGAATGTGATGAGGGAGACGCAAGATAATACACAAAGTGCATGGACATGCTGAATTTGCTGTCACTAGCAGTTTAGGGACAAGTGGCACAGGTTTTTACAGTTCAAATGGATGCACTTCCTGTCTCCCAACCAACAGCATTAAAGCACTGAAAGAACTTATCATTTTTGTAAAACGGTAGTGAGTTTTTACATGCTTACATGACAAAAATAACATCATAAGGTGTTCCATTTATCAGTCTTTTTACGACAATAAACTTGACATACCAGTTTTGGGCTTCAATCCACTCAGCAAACTGGGAACGGAACCGGTATGGGAACTGTATGCGACGATAAAGTTCGTTGATGCGTTCCTGCATCTGTAAGCTGTTCTGACACAGAGCTGTTAATGCTTGCCACTGCGACATTGCTTCAAAACTGTGAATTTGTTCAAATCAACTTCTGTACTATAAACAAACACAACATGCCACTGAATGCTACAATTCTTCCCTCTGATTAGTTTGCAGCACTAGATTAGGGCGTGCCAGGTCAAATAACCTTGCTGAAAAGCAGTCGTGCTGGCTGTTGCTTTGGCTGAGTGAATACGCTTGGAAATCCGTACAACTAGAGAACATAACGTAAATATAAAAACAGCTTCAATGACTAGGCCTAAAATGCATGTAATCTACCACTTTTATCATGACATCGGTGCAATGTTCTTTGCTAACTTGGAGAATATGCTGTGATCAGGGGCGTCCATCCCCCCTAAAGCCAATGACGCATATTCCCCCTCCCCTCTCCCCTCCTTCCTCCTCTCCCCCACCCTTCCTCCTTTCCCCATCCCTCCCCTTCTCCACCCCTTCCCTCCTAGCCTCTCCTTCCCTCTCCTCTTATAAGTAGGCACCCTTAAATCCTGTTAGGAGGTCTGGGGGAGCGCTGTAAGCTCCCCCAGTGGGTCCGGGCAGAGCGCAGCTGCCAAACGACATTTAGTGGCTTTTGGGATGAAAAGTGCTTCTGGCTAGAGCAATTTTAAAAGCACATTCACAAAAACTGTTAGTCTTTAGTACTCTGTTTACAAGCAACATTCGTAACTCCCCCCCCCCGAAATTCTGAACACACAATCTGCATCATCAAGTATGCCTCTGGACGCCCCTGATTCTGACTCACCCATTTCTTCCAGTGGCACTTCCTCCATAGATTCCATTGACTCGCCACTCTCATCATCCATCACCCCTTCACTCTTTCATTCCAGGCTTAAAACCTTCCTTTTATGTAAATCCTTCAAACTGTAGCTTATCTTTTCTTCTTCACTCCACAGATTCCACAGACTGTTTACCGATACTTCTGAGCATATCCATTTTCCACTTTTTAGTTTTTGGTTCCGTGCGGTAAATTAAACTGACTTATGTCAGCTTTTGAGTGCACGTTAAAATAGCATCTAGTATTATATCGTATTCCCTTAGTAGTAAAGCAGCGAACCCCACTCATGTAACTTTTCGGGATTCATGCACTGGCATCAATATAAGTCGCAAGTCAACAAGGTTGAAGAAATCAAGCAGTGACTGGTTAAATCTCGTGAAATAGAATACAGCAGACTAGTGAAAAGATGCAATTTTTGTATTCAATCCATTATTACGAAAGGTAGTTAACCGATTACAACAAATTTATAACGACAAATTAAATCCCCCCTTTGGGTTTTTGTCTCCCCCCTACTTTATCCATGGTGCATCTTGCGCCATGCTTAACATAGAGTGGACGCCCCTGGCTGTGATCATCCGTCGCATGCTCTGAATGACCACTGACCAGGCTGACCTGCCATGCACCTGCAATGACCTGCATGTCTTACTAGGTGGACAGATATTTCATATGGCCCACCCACTTTGCAGATGCCTCCGCCGCCTATGTCCCCCGTGGTGTACGCCTCTCGCCAACAGGTCTACTTGTCAGTCCAATGTACGTTGAACCTAAATCGATTCCCATAGCACCCACTATGTCACAAGCATAAACATTTAGTAGTAGTAACTTTCTTTATAATTTAAACCAAACAATATTCGACACACATATCGACGTCAATATAAACAGGTTACATCAAACGTTAAAAGGCAACAAGCATCACATTCGCCATACAGCAATAGCAGTATAGCACGGCACATAAATTAAATAATAGCTCAGCTACGGCTTGCAAAAAACGACTTTCGTTTTCAGGAAACACTGACGACGGGAAATCTGAAGAAAATCCAGTGCTCAGCTGCCTAGGGCTGCGCAATCAAGTAATTTTGAAATCGAGTACCCGATCGGGTAGCTTATCAAAAACCCGGCGGAGGTACCGAAAGTGTTCGCGTTTTCGTGTTTTCTATCGCAATAATGTACAAGTTTTGGCGGCGTGTTTTGCAGCACACGTTAGAGGCCTATGGAAGTTGCACTGAAGCCAGAGCAGCGCGAATAAGCAAAGCGGCAAAATAATACGCCACTCCGCTAGTCCTGTTGAAACAAGTTAGGCCAGTCTGTAAGCCCATTGTAACGTTGCTCAAAAAAGCTGGAACACGGGCGCTGTTTGTTTTGTACCTCAGGATACCCGTTTGATGTAGGCCTAGCATGCGGTATAGAAATAAGGCCTACAAATTGGCTAAACGTTGATTTTTTTTAAATTGAATGCTGAAACAAATTTAGCTCGCTCTTGCTCGATGCCGTAAAAATTCGCGAACTGTAAATTAATTTTTTTTGCTCGTTCCCGCTGGTGCTCTGGCTTTCGTTTTCGCTTGCAGGTTAACGCTAGCAGCTATAGACTATACAGGGTGGGCCAAAAAACGGGACGACAGACTCATTCTGTCAAATCTTAACCGATTTAAGAATTTTTTTCACTGAAAGATTCCTTGGTAAATTTGCAGTTAAATGGATATTAAAAATCCCACCGTACCTTGTATGTGTTGCTACACTACCTTGTGAAACATTAATAAAAACAAGCCATTAACGACAAATTACCAGGTAATGTAGCTACATATTTAAGGTGTGGTGGGATTGTTAATAACCGAAAATAGAAAGGTTATTTATTGCTGTGTGTGAGTGAAAAAAAATTAACATCGGTGAATATCTGGCAAAGTTACAAGCAAGAGTGTGGTTGTCTCATGCACTTTGCACGCCTGGCCAACACACTGCTAAAAGACGAAGAAAGTGCACTTGACAATCACGTTTTCTGTTTGTATAACTTTGCCAAATATTCACCGATTGTGTAAACCAGTTAAGATTTGACAGAATTATGGTCATGAGTCTGTGGCCGCGTTTTTTGGCCCACCCTGTAGGCCTAATCGAGATGGGTAATGATATTACGTCAAACTCGGATGACAGTTTATAATTACAATTAAAATTAGTCAATTTTCCAATTAATTAGAATTATTATTGTAAGTAGGCGTACTATAATTCCTACTACTGACATTATGCGGCGTATAAGCATGTCGAGATCGTCAAATTATATAGCTCATATCGCAATGGCCGATGAGTATATGCCAACACACTGCTAGAAGTCTGTGCTGTAGGCTATTCTTGGATTGCTTGGCAACCCCAATAGCGTATTTAATAAGCTGTATATCAACGTCAAATTAATTCACAATGTCAGTTTATTAGCAGAAAATTACAAATTTGCCGAGATAATTGGAAATAAAACGCAGCAGACACAGTTGTATAGGCCCTAGCATATGCCAATTAGGCCTAAGCATTATAGCTATACAACAGCATCTAATTACTATCACTAATTATTGCGGAGGCTGTGTAAAATGATGTTGCAAAGTCAAAAGTTCTGAAAACTGAGCATTTATTGGATTACTGAAAGTGAATAGGCCTACTTTCACCTTTGTCAAACTAGGCTTAATCAGTGTGTGGCGTGCTTTCCATGCAGGCCTCTTGTATGTGCACCTCAGATCGCGGTCTTGGACTGAATACTGGCGCTATACATAGGGTGAAGTTACGTCAGGGAGAGTCTTTATGGTCACGATACGATCACCATTTTGTGGGTATAACACGATATAATGCGTTGAGTTAAATGGCGATGAACTAGGCCTATCGTGTTATTCAAATAAAATTAAAGGAGCTAGTTTAGTAAAATGTACACATGATCACTGACTTACCAACAAAGCATAAACGCAATCGCAGTGACCAGGCGCCGACTTCCATAGGGCAATGGTGGCGACTGCCCCAGGAGAAAAACTCGATTCTCATACGGCGCCGCCCTATGAGGAATTGGACCCGCCGTACGATATCAAGCTTGCTATTGTGCAGAAATTACATATGTTCTCTGGAAAATCAACAAAAACTGCTGCCATCAGAATGTAAGTTTATTAGCAGAACTGCTGCCATCAGAGCTGCACTTTTTGACTCCAATATGCACCAAATCGTTTGTCGGCTGGGGCTTTGCCCCAGACCCACTGGGGAAGCTTACAGCGCTCATCCAGACCCCCTAGCTGTATTTAGGGGGCCTACTTCTAAAGGGCGGGAAGGGAGGAGAGAGAAGGGGGAAGGAAAGAGAAAGGGAGGGAGAAGAAGGTAGGGGAGGGGTCGAGGGAGAAAGTTCGTCCTTTGACCTATAGGAAGAAAAAAACAAAGTCGGTGCCATGACAGTGACAAACATTTCTCAGAGTTTTTACCTACAGGATGGCGGCAGAAATCAGCTGGCATAGATATGGAACAAAATTACGTCACTGTTGTCACCCTATGTATATAAATTCTATTACTTACTTAGACTACCTACTTAAAGTTGACGCTTAAAACTGTGACAACCCGCGTTTTTTGGTTTTTTTTCACGAATGCTGTGTAGGTCGAGGTCGAAAATCGGCTGAACAGGAGCGGAGCGCGAAGCGGTGCGCCTGTTGTTGGTGGGCTACGAAAATAGGTTGACCAAAGCTACTAAATATCCGAATATTTACTAGCTTTGGGGAAGTTTGGGTTAACTGAGCGCCGAGCGGCAATTTCGCTGCTGAGGGACTGCTGACAAGCTCTGCTGAACACCGACCTAGACGAAGCTCGAGGCTCCGGAGAGCCGCGCGCCACCTCCCTTGTCGTCAGCGGCAATTACGGCGTGTAACGGTGTAACTGTAATTGCGACCCCTACTGGGAGACAGAGGGCGCATCACAAAACAATCAGACTAGAACCGAATGTTTTCAGTTGGCGACGAGAAGTAGTAGTCGACCGCAGTAGCTTCAGCTCTGTCGGCAACAGTCTACAAGGGCAATACAGTGGCGTCGATCGCCAGTGCATGCACGGGGTGGACATGTCCACCCCACTTTTGCTAGAGGTCGCTCCTGAAATTGATACAAATCCGACGAGTTTTCACAGAGGGGAGGGGTAGGGGGGGGGGGTCGCTCCGCCTCCAGATCCCGTTATAGGCTCGCGCTTCGCGCTCGCCATGTCTGTCCACTCCACATGTTTTGACCTGGCGACGCCCCTAGGGCAGTATGTCGTCAAAACACGACATATCTGTCATTGCAAATGTTACGCGAGAAAAGAGTAGACCCTGGAAGTTAGTGTGTTCCACGGACAGTGTTTTTTGGATTCGGAATGCTGTTGACGACCCCGAATGCGACCGTCGACGTGGCGTCGGTATTTCTGTGACATTTTGCTCTCGCCTCTTCGTCATGCTAATAAGTCTCGGTCTCGGTTTTGGCCTCCAAGACAGCGGCGCGCAAATGCGAGGAAGGCACGCACCATGGGCGTCCGCACATAGGGGCAAATGGGGTCAGCTGACCCCCCGGAAAAATGGATGAAAAATTAAAAAGCGAAAACACGCAAAAAGAGCAGTTTTCTATGTTTATGCTATATTTTGAGAGCAATCAGGGCAGGCAGGTGTAGAGAACGGTGCTATGCTGACCACATATTTATTCAGATATACTTCAGAATGCATCATTTCGTAGTTAAATTTTCTTCGCCTCAGGCGCAGTGGCGGCGCGAGGGTGTTTGCCGCCCGGGGCAAACGTCTGTGTTGCCGCCCCCGCCAATCAGATCGGCAATTGATATTCTTATGGAACTTACAACGATGGCATTGGTGTGGACTGTCAC
>Ga0126332_10000563_pt1 | contig 13098 bp, 11 predicted proteins | sample InaspJWI42metaG_FD_94482 | JGI IMG/M metagenome (GOLD analysis project Ga0126332, IMG submission 94482) | Marine gutless worms symbiont microbial communities from Oahu, Hawaii - Inanidrilus sp. 2 OAHU.JWI-42 metaG | ecosystem: Host-associated > Annelida > Digestive system > Unclassified...
ACTACTAACATACACAGAAATAGACACAAAAATAGACAGTTCAGCAGTGACATAGCGATGCCCTAAGAGACCCTGGTTCAGCAGTAAGATAGATGTACAATTTCAAAGCCATCCAGTGGGCCATCATTATTTTTATGGGTTTGATTTGCTGTCATGAAACCTCCCAAATAAATATTGAAAAAGGTTTAATACGTAGCTTTAAAAGTGTACAACAAACTTTCATTCAATGGGTTTTTTCGGGTGGCCATTTTTTCTCAGGTGTTGCTTGGGCTGCGGTCCCCGTGGACGCTGGAAACAACCCGTTCCCGTGGAAGTCGGAAGCTTGGGTTAATTGAATCCTCTTAAGACTCTGTGTAGATACGCCACTGCAGTGCATATGCTAACTGCCCTAGAACTAGTTCTTCAAAAACAGTCAAGAACCTGACGCTCCAGCAGGGCCGCTTTCACCATCCGGCCCAGATGCTCCAGTGGCTCCAGCTGCACCCTGCACTCCAGTGTCGCCGACGCTACCCGGCTCTCCAGACGCTCCAGTAAATCCGGGTCCACCCGGAGTCCCAGGCTCCCCTGTATCTCCAGGTCCACCCAGACCGCCCATGGGTCCGGTGAATCCCGTCGATCCGGTCTCGCCAGTTGCACCGGCTTCGCCAGTGGCTCCAGTGCCGCCAGTGAGGCCTCGCGGACCAGACGCCCCGGTGCCGCCAGTCGCTCCGAGCGCACCTGCCGAGCCCGGTGATCCCGGTGTGCCAGTGGCACCGGCCGGTCCAGCAGGACCTGTCGCTCCACTAGCCCCCACCACTCCTTCAACGCCAGCGTCACCGGCAGGACCAGCAGGTCCACTCGCGCCAGTAGCACCGACAGCTCCCGGAGGACCAATCGCGCCGGCCGCGCCAGCGACGCCCGTAAAGCCTGTAGCACCCGTGCTGCCAGCACTACCAGGTAGCCCAGTTGCACCTTGAACGCCAGGGGTGCCATCGGCACCGGTATCACCTGTTTCTCCAGTACTGCCAGCAGGTCCAGTGCTTCCAGCAGTCCCGGGATCTCCCGGCGAACCCTCAGGACCAGATACTCCCGTGCTGCCCGTTGCACCAGAAGGACCTCTCTGGCCATCAGGTCCTGTGATACCTGGCTGTCCAGCTTCACCCGACGGACCAGTTGGGCCCGTGGCACCTGCAGCTCCACCGGGCCCGGGGTCGCCACTAGCTCCCATTACACCTTGCAGACCAGTAAAGCCAGTACCGCCCGGCAGGCCTCCTGTTCCCGCGGTACCCGAAAGACCAGTTTCTCCAGTGGGTCCGGTTGCTCCAATCGAGCCAGTGAAGCCCGTAGCGCCGATTTCTCCGGGAGCACCCGCGGGTCCAGTGTTGCCAGCAGGACCTGAAGGACCCGTTGCCCCAGTATCGCCGACCACTCCGGCCGGCCCTGTCGATCCAGCTGGCCCTGTTGCCCCTAGCGCTCCAGAGTCGCCCGTGAAACCAGTGTTCCCGTCTGGTCCTCGGATACCCGTATCACCCGTAGCACCCGTGGGACCCGGAGATCCACTGGCTCCAGTCACTCCCGTGGCTCCGGCTGGACCTGTGAACCCTGTTGCACCGGTCCGGCCGTTGTCGCCAGTTCCTCCAGTGGCACCAGCATCACCATCTGGACCAGTCGGGCCTGAAGCACCTGTCATACGACAGCAGCACAATGGCATCATTTACCAACTGCAGTAAATACTTCAACAGCAAACTACAGAATAACTATCACTTCTCGCTTGCACACTTCTTGAGAACACCCAGACAAAAGCACTAATAAACTTTTTTTATATATAAAAATTAGCATTTCAAATATTATAAAACATGATATACAATTTGTCTCTCACGGGCATATTAGGCCTACATTAATAAGCAGCAATATGCTCTATGTAACGATGTACCAATTTCTGCTGCAAAAGTCTAAAATATTTACTTTACTTCTACATCAATTTTAATGAAATAAATGTGTCCTGGTAATACAAATACAGCACACTGAAATGAAAGGAAGTCATAGTATCATATACAGGATATAACTGCACACTACCTGTGAAGCCCTGTGGTCCAATGAAGCCAGTGGCACCTTGTCTGCCAGTAGCCCCAGCCAGTCCAGTGGCACCAGTGCTACCTGGTTGTCCTGCAGTTCCATTAGCTCCAACGGGTCCAGCAGGTCCTGAAGCACCTGTGCTGCCGGTGGCGCCTGGGCTGCCAGTAGCCCCAGGAGCACCTGACTCACCTGTCTGCCCAGTAGCACCTGTAGCACCACTTGCACCTATCGTTCCACTCGACCCGGTGTTACCTGGATCGCCTTGGAATCCCGACGCACCACTGGCTCCCATTTCGCCTTTAACTCCAGTCGCACCTGTGTTTCCTGCGCCTCCCGGTGGGCCGTCGAGTCCCGATGGTCCCGTTGCGCCAGCAGGACCAATGCTACCCACGGGCCCAGTATCTCCACGGCCTCCAGATGCACCTGTCGACCCAGCGGCACCTGCTGGACCCACTTCTCCCTGCAAGCCAATGTCACCAGTGTCACCTACTGGTCCTGGCTCACCCGTGAATCCCTGTGCTCCAATAAGCCCCGTAGCACCAGTGGACCCCAGAGGTCCCAGCATTCCAGACCCACCGGTGAAACCCGTCTGCCCAGTAGCACCAGCTGCACCAGTTTCACCCGTTGGCCCCTGTGTACCCATCGGTCCTCGTGCACCCGTGCCACCTGTAACCCCGGTAGCTCCAGCTGCACCGGCCGAGCCCGATGCTCCGGTCATTCCAGCAGGTCCAGTGGCTCCCGGAGGTCCTGTCACGCCAGTGACACCAACAGAACCGGTGAATCCCATCGGTCCAATAGGGCCAGTAGGTCCTGCGGCGCCGGTGAAACCTGTAGCACCAGTGTCTCCGCTCACACCTGGATCACCACTGCTACCAGAAGAACCAGTTGCTCCTGGAGACCCACTGGCACCAGTCGCACCAGGTACGCCAGTGTCGCCAATACTTCCGGCTGGTCCTGACGTTCCAGCGGCTCCAGTTGCTCCGGTCTGGCCTGTCTCACCAGTGTCACCGGAAGGACCAGTAAACCCAGGTGGGCCAGTGAACCCTGGTGGTCCACTGACACCTGTATCTCCAACCATGCCAATAACACCTTGCACTCCGGCTGGGCCAGATGCCCCAGCAGGTCCTATCACCCCAGTGAAGCCGGTAAATCCCGTGTCACCAGTCACTCCAGTGAATCCAGTGCTGCCTTCAGATCCCGGTAAACCATCTGGACCAGCCACACCAGGTGGTCCCATTACGCCGATCGTTCCTGTAGCACCGAGATTACCGGCGGGACCTGCCAAGCCAGTGAAACCTGTTCCACCGGAGGCGCCAGTACCTCCCGATGAACCATCGGGACCGGCCAGGCCTGTAAATCCGGTGGCTCCAGAACTGCCTGTAGCTCCGGTAGATCCGGTGAACCCGGTGGTCCCGGTTGAGCCAGCTTCGCCCTCATGTCCCACAGTGCCTGCTTCACCTGTCGCTCCAGTGTCGCCGCGTACCCCAGCCGGACCCGCATCTCCAGTTGCGCCCGGCTCTCCCGCTGCACCAGCAGCTCCCGTGGCTCCTGCAGGTCCTTCCGCACCCACTACTCCATCTGGTCCAGCCGGTCCACTTGCACCAGTTGCACCAGTTGCGCCGGTGTTGCCACTGGAACCAGTTTCTCCCATTATCCCAGTAATTCCAATTTCGCCAGGTTCTCCGATTCCACCAGAAAGGCCAGTCGCGCCAGTAGCTCCTCGTACACCCGTGAAACCAGTTGCTCCAATGTTGCCGGATGGTCCAGTCGCCCCAGTTGCACCTGTGTCTCCTGCACCTCCGTCATTGCCTGCAGGTCCACTGAAACCCGTCGCACCTTGCTCCCCCGTGGCCCCAGTGTTTCCAACAGATCCAGTGTCTCCGGCTGGTCCAGATGGACCAGTAGCTCCAGATGATCCAGCGGCACCAGTTGCCCCAGTCGCACCGGCTAGACCACTGGCTCCTGTATCACCTGGCCCGCCGCTGGAGCCGGTGAATCCAGTGCCTCCTGCGAGCCCTGTATATCCTGTGGAACCCGCCGGTCCTGGAGACCCGGTGAAGCCAGCTGGCCCGGTGTCACCCTGGGCACCAGTGTCTCCCGTGAACCCAACAGGCCCTGCTGGTCCCGTGGCGCCTGCAGGGCCAATCATACCATCAGGCCCCGTAACTCCTGCACACAACCATAATTTAATTCTCATACACTCCAGTTATTGACAACTAATATTTTACAGTGCTACAAATGTTTTCATCCAGCTGCACAAGTTTCACCCATAAATAAGCCACTGTGCACCCGTGCCACTTGTAATCCCAGTAGCTCCCGTTGAACCACACTTCATAATAACAATAACAAGTATATCAGTCCTTGAACAGAAAAGTCTAAATGTATGCTGGCTGCATCAGAACACTGCTTATTAATCACAACACATTCACGTTAGAAGAAAAGACTTACTGCATTAATGCTTAAAAAATGGAACAGACAGACAGACGGTTGAAACAGACACCAGACTACTGCTTTAAGTTTTCCACTATGGAAGTGCCCAGCGCATTATTGTATCTTGCCATACGATCACAAATTCAGAGGCAGTCACAAAAACGTCACAAAAACATGCACAAAGTTATAAATGTAATTTCTGGGTAGGCTTATATACTACAGCAATGTTTACCATTTGTAACAATTTTTGTAGATAGGGTAATTAAGACTGTACGGAGACAATGTAGAATTATAGATAACTCCAGCATCTTCTCCCTAATCCAAATGCGCTGGTTGCCGTCAGCAAGGGCATGCGGGCAGTAAAACTTTGCACCAACAAAATCCTCTAGTTCTTAACTGGAAGTGCCGGATAACACAGGTTGACCTGTGTATATAATGGCCGTAAAACAGGTGGCTGGTTGGTTGGTTGGTAACTAAGATTGTTCTGCATGTTTTATTACTTTTCAAAGGGACAATCAAAGCAGTAACAACTGGAAGTTTTTGTGTAAATAAAGTAAGAAAAGTAAATGCGGTATAGCGGTTCACCTTTAGTAAGCAACCCGGCCTCGCCGCTATGGGAACTCACATGCCATATAGGATCACATAGTGTTACCTGCCACCCAGCAGAGGTGACATTCCTGCCCTTACCCCAGCCAAAGCTGCTACTCGATTTTGTGACCCCGAAGGGATGCAAAGCCAAGTTGACAAAACCACTGCAGTAAGGCACAGCCCGTGCCCAAGGCATATCGCAGTAGCTATCACAATAAACACAACCGTCATGATGAAATTTTTGTGTGGTTATCTGTCTGGAGTGAGGTGCAGATTGTTTGCATATGCTCCAGCTGATGCCACTGCATTCAAAAACCCCACTATCTCTTGCCTCATTTAAATCCAGACTGGTTTTTCTTTTCTGGTACCAGCTTACCCAGGTTATCCTGGAAAAGAGGCCGATAAACGGGCGCAGCAGTAGTAGTGGTATTGAGAATGAAACTAACCAACAGCCCCAGTATTTCCAGCAGCTCCTGTGTTTCCTACATCACCGGGAAGGCCCGAAGCACCGACAGCTCCAGTTGCTCCGATGGGACCAGTGAATCCAGTAGATCCTGGAGGTCCAGTGCCTCCAGGGGCGCCAGTCTCTCCCGCAGCGCCGGTGCCACCAGTGGCGCCAGCAGGACCAGTATCACCAATATCTCCTGTAGCACCTGTTGCACCGGACTCGCCGGTCCCACCAGCAGATCCGGTGAATCCAGTATCGCCGGGCAGTCCTGAATCACCCGGGAGACCAGTGTCGCCGACAGGGCCCGTTCCTCCAGTCAAGCCCTGTGACCCAGCCGGTCCAGTAAAGCCAGTGCTGCCCATCGAGCCGCGCCCTCCCTCCGGCCCTGAACTACCAGTCGCTCCAGTCGCTCCCGGCACACCTGTCTCACCTGATGATCCCGTGTCACCTGTCGATCCTACATCACCTGGCGACCCTGGTGCTCCAGTGAACCCAGTGCCACCAGTATCACCCGCCGGCCCAGTCACTCCCACTGGCCCAGGAACCCCCGCTGGTCCAGACGCTCCTGCGGCACCAGTAGCACCGTCAGGTCCAATGGGACCGGTCGCTCCTGCCGGGCCGCTAGCTCCAGTGTTTCCTGAGCTTCCAGCAGCACCAGTGAAACCTTGCGGTCCTGGATCACCAGCAGGTCCCGTATCACCAGATTCACCAGTAAAGCCAGTAGCTCCAGCTGCGCCTGTGTTACCAGTGTCACCCGGCTGTCCTGTACCACCAGCTGGCCCGGTCGCTCCTACAGTACAATAACACACAAATACCAATCAGTATGCCTTCAGCGCTTTGACGCTGTTGGTTGGACGGCAGAAAGGGCATCCGGCGTGTAAAACACTGAGTGGTGGGGTGCTGGCGTGGTTATCTGTTTGGAGCGTGGTGCAGACTTGCATATGGCACAGCTGATGCCACTGCCACTCGCTGTCTCTTGCTTCAGTAAAATCCAAATTGGTTTTACCTTTCTGGTACCGGCTCACCTGGGTAGTCCCGGAAAAAGGGCCGTTAAATGTGTGTAGTAGTGTAGTATCTATCTCTGTCTCTTTTGACAGGGGTAATGTTGTCATTATTGTTTGTTGGTCTGTTTGTGAGTTAGGGGGATAGCTTAAGAAGTTATCAGTGGAATTTGGAATACCCAGATTATGCACCATCAAAAAGTAGCTTCAATTTTACAAGTAATCTGAAAAATATCATAGACATTTTATAGTATTTACATAGTGCTGTCTAATTTCACTTACATTAAATGTGAACAACAGTGCAAAGTACTTGATAAACAAATCACCAAACGCAAACTGATACTGTTCTTTAACATTGTCCATTCTTCTTTTGTTAACATAATTAGCTCTTGTGAAATGCAGGCGAAAAGTCGTTATTGCATTCTTGCTACATGCCTGATACAGTGCACTATAAAAGATCAGCTCATAAGGAACGAAAGTGTGCCAATACAACTGGCACAGTGCCGGTCCCCTGAGCTGGCCATTTCCAACGCTAAAATATTAATATATTTTTCAAACAAAATATACCGAAGCAATTTTATCAAACAGCACACGAAAACTGTTATAGTTTGAAATTACCAAAATGCTGATTGCAGTCTAATACAAAAATTTATTGTGTCATTTAATATAATTTTCAGCACACTTTCGTTCCCTATAGACAACGAAAGGAATAACAATAGACAACAACGAACCAGTAAATCCAGTGTCTCCAGTTGCTCCTGCAGTTCCAGCTAATCCCGTATCACCGTCAAATCCAGCAGGTCCAGTAGCACCAATAGTACCAGACGAGCCGGTTGCACCAGGTAGGCCATCCGGTCCACCAGTGCCCGTAGCACCAGCTGGCCCTGTAGAACCGGCTGGACCCTGTAGTCCAGTGAAGCCAGTATCACCCGGAGGTCCAGCCACGCCGGTCACACCTACCAGCCCAGTGAATCCCGTTGCGCCAGTGTCTCCGTCGGTCCCTGGCTCTCCTGTAGCGCCGGCCACGCCCGGATCTCCATCCTCGCCGGCTGGACCGCCTTCACCTGGTGCACCCGTGTTGCCCGTTGCTCCACGACTGCCAGACGCACCGCTGGCACCGGCAAAACCTCGCTCGCCCTCGGGTCCAGTATCGCCCATGGGACCTGAAGCACCAGCGTCTCCAGTGGCGCCGATGGGACCAGTGTCTCCCTGACTACCTGGCGCACCAGTGTTGCCGACCTCGCCAGTGTTTCCTGTTGATCCGGGCATTCCCGGCTCCCCACTCATCCCCGTGTGGCCAGTCACCCCAGTCGCCCCCGGCTCGCCCAGTGGCCCCGTGTCGCCGGACGGGCCTGAGGCACCAGTGGCCCCGGTAGCCCCGGGGCCGCCAGACGCGCCCGTGAAACCTGGGACTCCAGTCCGGCCGACGCCGCCCGTGTAGCCCGTGCTGCCCGTGTCCCCCATGGCGCCGGTCATACCAACGGCGCCAGTCCGACCTCGCGCACCTGTCATACCTGTCCACCCAATCTCACCTGTACTGCCCGTCTCACCGTCAGTGCCTCGCAATCCAGTGTCACCTGTAAATAATACACACAGCACTTCAATGCACTTCAACTGCGAGTCTTCAACTGCTGCCTCCCACCCAATCACTTCTATTCATCTGTTGTGCTGGTGCTATGCAGCTTACACTAAACACGAGTCACATGAAGCTCATGTGAATTTTTGAAAATATTTTCTTCATGGATGTTAATTCCCACAAACCTTACTATCAATACAGAGAAAGGCAAACATTAAAAAATTATTGAGTTATAAAGGTTACTGAAAATGGAGCAAGATTTGAAAAATACAGCATACAATTATTACAATTACAACTACACAGTATACAATTATTTCCCATAAAATAGAAATCAACGTAATAAAAACACAAGTCTGTGTTGAGTCTCCATAACCTCGGCTCTCAACATGACGCTACCCGCATCCACAGCTCAGGCACAGGCAGCAGATACTGATCAACGGCTGGTACGTGGTGCCGGCGGCTAGTGATCGATATCTGCTGACCACACCCGAGCTCAGCAGCAAACCAGCCTCACGTTACTGATGCTGTCTATCAGCAGGACAGACAGACAGACAGATGGACATCCGACTGTTATATAGACCCTACACTGCATACTATGCAGGCAGCACGAATAAGAGTCCAGGAAAAAACGATATATGCTACGTACAACAATATACAACAACGCTCGAGTCTATACCCGTAGGTCCTTGCGGTCCAGAGGCACCTGTGTTTCCTGTTGTACCAGCTGGGCCAGTAAATCCAGTCACTCCAGGCTGCCCACTTGCCCCCGTGTTTCCCATGACACCTGCTTCGCCCGGTAAACCTGTTGCACCTACCTCACCGGTAGGTCCAGCGGGCCCACTGCTGCCTCTTGGACCAATGACGCCTGCACAAGACAACACGCTCCAGCTTGTATATGCATCAACATACTCAAACACACTGCACTTTTGTTTACTGGCCTTCTTTTCCTGAACAACTAGGAGTTTGGACGGGATCGCCAAAAGAATATTTTTAGGAATAATTGGAACAAATTTTACAGGCCAGATAATCTTCCTATCGGCCAACGAACAAAGTTAAAACACTAAAGACCAGATATTGCTCATACAATGTGTCAATTTAAATAGCACAATAACATTGATGATACTTTACTAATATGAAACATAAGCCTGTCCAGTGGACTCCAGAAAAAGCCTCACTTTATATACGGGCATGTGCTAAGCCTTGATTTAGGATTGCATACACTAATGCATGTCTTTAACGTAAAATATTCAGTGACGCAGAAATGTATAACAATTATTTAGCTGCTGCTGTTACCTGTAGCACCACGGGCTCCAGTTGCACCAGCTAATCCGTCAACTCCTGAAACACCTGTTTCTCCCACTGGTCCTGTAAATCCTGTTCCACCAGTGTCCCCAGGGTCGCCTGCAGGCCCGGTTGCTCCAGGTAGGCCATCAGAACCCGTGGAGCCTTGCACCCCAATGGCTCCTGTGTTACCAGCCGGTCCTGTAGCACCGATGGGTCCCGTCCCTCCAGAACTGCCGGTAAACCCAGGAAGTCCAATTTCTCCACTAGCACCAGTATCTCCAGGTGAACCAGTCGCTCCAGGCATTCCAGTTGCACCTTCTGGCCCACTTGCACCAGTTATTCCTGTATCTCCTGTAACGAAAAACCAATCTGATCTTGTTTATATGACTAGTATTATTACCGGTTGTTTACTTGTAACAGTTACAGTACTCAAATAAATAACAGTTCATTTCCTGGATACTTCAGACAAGCAGAACAACAATGTACTGGGGGTATGCCACCTCTAACTTTGCACAAAGTCACATGACATAGCTATTAGCAGAAGCCTTAATTATTGACTTTGCCCTATCAAATTATTAACAGTTATTTGTAAGACAAGATATTCGTTTTGCACAAGTTTTGAAATAAGTAGAGATAAACAATTAACAGGTAGCTGGCTAACCCGTACACCTGAAAGATATATGCTGAAATGCTTCACGTGTGGATGGGTGAGTGCCTCTACAGTGCATGTAGTCATACACATGCAATACATCCTACTGAGAGTGTACAGACTGAATGACTGATTACTGACACCACTGACCTGTAGATCCGACTGCGCCCTGCAGACCAGTACCGCCCGTTGATCCAGCAGGTCCTGTATCCCCACTGCCCCCTACAGGTCCCGTGCCTCCAGTATCTCCAATATCACCAATCGCTCCTGTCGAGCCGGTTCCGCCTGTTTCCCCACTGCTGCCCATAGCACCTGTGAAACCTGTATCACCAGTGCTACCTGCAGGGCCGGCAGGCCCCTCCTGCCCAGTTGCACCTGTCATTCCTACTTCGCCTCTCAGACCAGGTTGCCCAGTCGCACCTGGGTTTCCCACGGCTCCGGTAAAACCAATCTGGCCCGAAGGTCCTGTCACTCCTATGTCACCATTGTTTCCCTGCATTCCGGTGGATCCGGCACTTCCTGGTGAGCCAGTGGGACCGGTGTCACCTGAAAACCCTGTCATACCCACCTCGCCCATGGCACCTGTGTCACCTTGTAAACCAGTAGCACCTGTGTTGCCCTGGATACCTTGAATACCTACACCACACAGCACACCTCACCATACAGTGACCGCATCAAATAGTTACGGTATGAGATATGACAACACTTATGAAACGGAAGTTAGCAAAACCGCAGACGAAATTAGAGAGATTTACATTAAATAAAGATCAAATATGAATAGAACAGCAAAGCTATGTGTAAAGACTCACAGGAACGTTTAAAGCAGGCTGTTTTTACACAGGTCAGACACTTCTGCTGATTACCCAACAACAGTGAAGCAATGTTGTTGTCGTTGTTATCATGCAAGTCAAGTGCAGTGCATTTCCTACCAACTAACTAAGGTCTTATCTGCTGAATCTAGATGACAAATGCCACTATCGAACTTGGTCTGCGGTCAGTCCTTGACAATGTGAACATCACACATCATGCAGACGCCATGTGGCCCTAATAATGGCACTGTCGACGGCCACGATACAAGACCATAATGTAACGACTACAAACCTGTTGCTCCAACAGGCCCAGCTGGCCCAGTGGCCCCAGCTGGACCTGATGATCCAGTTGAGCCAGGTACACCTGACTCTCCAATAGGCCCAGTCACACCAGTGTCGCCGTCCAGTCCAACCAGGCCAGCTGCACCAGTGAAACCTGTGCCTCCAGTACCACCTGGAAAAATCACCAAAAACAATCGACCATTAATTGCATGTGCATCCACTCATTGCATTTGCAGACAATTCACAGCTAATACTCACAAGATTGCACTGATTACGTTCAGATGCGTCCGTTCCCTGCCTACTTTGATAGCATCTGTCATTCAGTCAGTTCTGTTGAGGGCCATGTGATGCTGAGGTCAGCCAACTAACGATAGGTCACTGAGCCATATATGAAGGTAAAGCGCTATGGTGTGTAATGTTTACGTGTTGCTGCAGCAACTGTTTGGAACAATCTACCAAAACATCTCGTCCTAATTATTATGATTTATTACGCCAGACCATAGCATTGGATGTGGACAATTCAATTACGAATTAAAGACTGTTTTGTTTGTGTGGGCTTATTTGTCAGAGGCACTTTTCACAGTGTTAATTCAAAAGGCGCTTTACAAATAGACTTTCCTACTCAAATATTTGCAACAAAAGTGTCTAACAGCAAATAAATACCTGTAAATCCTTGACTTCCATCAGGTCCAGTATGTCCAATAACTCCCATCATTCCGGTAGCACCAGTATCACCACTTGCTCCAGCTGCACCAGTGAAGCCAGCTGGACCAGCAACTCCTGTGAATCCCGTTGCTCCAGAAGATCCACTCTCTCCCGTGGCGCCCATACTACCTGCCAGCCCAGACGCACCTGTATTGCCAGCATCTCCAGTAGCCCCGGTGAATCCAGTGGGTCCCGCTGGGCCAGTCGAACCCATTGGTCCTTGCAGGCCAGTTGCACCAGCTGGACCAGCTAACCCAGTTGCTCCAGTGAAGCCAGTGCCTCCGGTTGAGCCTCGAGTACCTGTGCTACCTTGAGGACCCAATGCACCAGTGCCACCTGTGGCTCCTAGCATGCCCATCACACCTGTACAACAACACGCACAACATAGCAGTTTTGACGACTGTTTTATCATCTACGAGTCACTGAAACACAATTCCTGCCTGTAAGCTAGTCACAAGCAACTAATACACCAAACGGTTGAAGTATGTGTCAACTGTTCATCTCCATCTTGCCTTGTTCAGTGTGGAGGCTCTGGCCAACTGTGCCTATATCCTATATTGGTGTAATGGACCTGTAGAACCACCCAGAGGTTCTAGTTCCAAGACACTGATTTTCTAGCCATTTCTGACATCAACCCCACATCAATTCATCTTTTATTGAACTGTTTGCTAACAACATTGTGTTGTTGTTGCACGTGACACATTTTCCCTCTAGTAGAATCTGGCAGTTGGCACACTTCAGAGCTACCATACACACACGCACTCACTGTTTTTACAGCGATTTTGCTACTGTGAGTAGAAACGAAAGAACAGACCTGTGTCTCCGGCGGGTCCGCGAGGTCCAGTGGGTCCAGTGGCACCGGAAGATCCAGTGTTGCCCGGCGGTCCCATCTCTCCAGCTGGACCAGTGAAGCCGGTAGCTCCTGCCACACCAGGCATGCCGCTCGATCCTCCGGTGCCTTGCACTCCTGCAGGACCTGTTGCTCCACTAGCACCAGTTGCACCAATCACACCAGTGAAACCAGTCTGACCTGTCAACATTGCCATATAAAATTACATGCTTTTTGCTTTATTTGCATGCAACAACTAAAATACTCATTACCACGACAACAACTGCTACTACTACACCTGTTTAACGGCCTCTTTTCCGGACAACCTGGGTAGGCTGGTACCAGAAAGGTACAAGAAGCTCAGCTATTGCCGAGGGACCGCGCGATGCGTCGTGTCAGTTGAAATTTGCCAATTCCAACGCAACAGTGCAGAAACTACTTA
>Ga0126332_10000564_pt1 | contig 13072 bp, 11 predicted proteins | sample InaspJWI42metaG_FD_94482 | JGI IMG/M metagenome (GOLD analysis project Ga0126332, IMG submission 94482) | Marine gutless worms symbiont microbial communities from Oahu, Hawaii - Inanidrilus sp. 2 OAHU.JWI-42 metaG | ecosystem: Host-associated > Annelida > Digestive system > Unclassified...
AACTGCCATTTAAGCGTTTACGTCAATGTCGAAGAAAAAAATTAAGAAATCTTGCGTTTCACTGGCTGCAGCGCTAATAACTAGGATTGGATTTGGGCAACAGACCGTCAAGGTTTGACCCCGATCTTTCCCCGGGAAGTAAGATGTTCCCATTTTCCTATTATAAACGGCTGACGTGCTTTACCTTCTTTAGCCTATTACTTGTTTCTAAATAGCAGTTAAAGGCTTCCTGTGGCTTGTCAAAGGGGGTATGAAAATATTCTTGAGTTCTTTTTATAGAAAACTTTCCTCTTTTTACAGCGTAAAAAAGCTTGTTGCCCAGCATATAACCCAGCTGAGTGCTGAACATCCGAGTAACCACGGATTGGCTGTGATACTGCGAAAAAAATTTATTTATATATTCCGTGGCATCGGAGGTTTTCCTCTGCAGGTAAAAATGCTGTAGAATGTAACGGGCAACCTGTAAGATTTCCGGGTCTGTATGTTTAAGTTCTCCGCGCTTGGCCTGACCTAAAAAACTCCTTATGGAATTTTCCGTATGCGACTTTCGCTTCTCGTTTATAAACTTGCTACCAAAAAAGCCAAGACATTCAGTGATCACATTGCGATAAAAACTATCGAAAGGACTGATAGACGCTTCCAAGGGTCCTCTGAGTACGGCATTTAAAAAATGACATGCCTCCTCAGCAGCCATATTTAGGTTTGAATTTGCCAGGTAAATAAGATAGGCCCTCTCGCCTGAATGCGAATATTCCAAAAGGAATCCTTCACCTTTTTCTATTTTACTCCGAATAAGGCGAAGTTGGCCTTTGAAAGCGGGGGTATTATGAATACGTTCCATAAAATCCAGATCGTTCGGATAGTAAATCGTCAGTTTTTCAAGAGCATCCCCTGGGAATTTCAGGTCGAGAATTGAGGCGAGGGTGTTTACCATTTCATGCACCATTGCCCCAGTTTCTTCATCAGCATCATCCTCCCAGTCCTGATGAACCGGAAAATAGGCGTCTTTGGAATAATCCAACCAGTTCAAATAGGACTGTATTTTGTTGGCCGGCATTGTGTTCATTACACAGTAAATATTTTCACTGATTTTTAAAACATCCGATTCTTCCAGGCCCCGGCGGCAGAGTTTCCAGTAAAGGTTTTCTACATTTTGAAAAATAATAAGGGTCTTAGCGGTTTCATTGAGCTGTTCCAACAAGCTTTCTACATTTTTGGGAAGATTATTGGGAGTGACGTGATAATCTCCATCTACAACGTAGATCAACTTATCGGGATTTCGAATGAATGCCTTGGCGATAATACGGGCCGAGTATTGATCACGCTGTCTCAGCGACTTAATCCCTTTGACTTCATCAATTTCAGAATTAATGCCCAGGATAGGAATTTGATTCTCTATGCAGAAAGAAACGATCGGACGCCAATTACTCCAACGAAATGGCCATTTTTTGGCATAATCGATTTTTTCAAGAAACATATTTTCGGACAATTCCCCGGACAAAAATCGATCGATATACTTTTGATCACTTCCATGAAACATCTCCAGGCACAAAATAATATCTTTTTTACCTTTGATTTCATGAAGGATCCGCAGCACAGATAGTTGAGATTGTTTGAGCGTATGATAATCGCCATGAAAGATCAGGTCGGCTGCCAAAACCTTCTTTATCAGTTCTGTTTTATTCGAAACTTCCTCATACTTTTTTAAATGGCGCGAATAATCTCTGGCATAAATTTTAACACCGGGATTGTGCCCTAAATTCTCTTGAACCAGCTTGACGTTTTGCCGATAGTTCTTTCTATGAATTCGGATGAGTTGTTCTCTGAGTTTTGTCATTGGGTCTCACCGTCCCTCCGGCCGTCAAGTGTGAATAAAAAGCCGATTCTCTTATTGAGAAATGGGATTCCAGAGTTCATTTCATGGCAAACTTTGGGTTCTGATACTCGCTTGAACGGAAGCGTGTCAGAACCATTTGTTATATATGTTTCGGTACTCACCACTTTTTTGCATTTCAAGAATGGCAACATTGAACATTTCCTTGTATCGATTATTCGCACCCTGGCGAAAAACAACACCGTATCTTTGTTCATCGAACATCTCACCGACCACTTTAATTGAAGTATCCTTTTTTGCAATATACATCAGGGCAGGGGCATCATATACGACGGCATCGACAGTCTCGGCTTTTAGGCTTCTAATCAAATCATCAAACGTCTCGGCCAGCATGACGGTCACATCGTGATAGCGTATGAAGTTTTCACTCGTTGTCCCTTTTATCACTGAAACTCTTTTGTCGCTGAGATCCTTTAGCCCTTCTATCTCCCCGTGCCCAATTCGACTAATGGTCAATGAAGATGTCAGGGTCGCTGTGAAGGCGGCAAACCAGATAATGCCGATAAACATCCAGATAGAGGCAATGACGCGGCCGATGGTTTTTTTAGGGCACTTGTCGCCGTAACCGACGGTCGTCATGGTAACGACAGCCCACCAGTAGGCATCCAGTATCCCCCTTTTGTATGTGGTGGCAAAACTCTTTGGATCATTGTCGCTTTTTTCAAGAAACCAAATAGCATGGGCAACAACCGTGAGCCCTATCAGAAAAACGAGCACGGAATAACCGATAACTTTCAGGATTTTCAGGGCAAGGTTCGACAATCCGTTGTCCGGATTTTCTTTAATGGCAACGATCAATCCCGAATCGAAAAACGGGTGGGAAAAATCGACTCTTTTCTCCCTTTCGGCGGTAATGGTGATGCCGGAAAAGTTGATATCGCATTCACCGGTTTCCACGGCATTCAGGACCTCCTGTACTGTTTTATAATAGACGAACTCCGGTTTTAATCCATTCCGCTCACAAATAATTTTAGCCATGTCGATGCAAAAACCTCTTAAGTCCTTAAAAACAAAAGGCGGAAATTCTTTCACGGCTATTTTTATTGTCTGACCTGTGTCCTGTGCAAATACGAGTGAAGCGATCTGAAATAAAATACAAATAGATAACACTATTTTTTTCATTCGATGACCCTCCCATCAGTTTTTGCACAATTCAAGGTGAATCCATTTTTCCCTGAAAAAATCTTTCACATAAGAAGTAGTAGAGATAAAATGTTTCCCCTTTTCCTTAATTAAAACTATTTAAAACAAGCTCAACTGCCTCGTATCCTTGGTGATGGACCGATAATCCAAATTGAAAAAACGAAGCACCATATCTGCGATAGGTGCCAATTGTTTCTGACTGTAATGGTCGTAGTCATATGCGGCACTGGTGCGTTTTTGGACGGGTTCAGGCCCGGCGGTTGTTATAACGTAACTTACGATTCTTCCGTCAAACTGATCCAGCATTCTGGCAGCGCGAACATGCGGCGGAACATTTTTCGTGTAGTCTTCCAATCGCTTGCTAATTCCCTTTCTGTAAACAAGTTTATCGTCTAACGTCCCATCATAGAGCTGCTTGCGACGACTGCGAGTCAAATCGCTGAGTTCATCCTGCAGCTCTTCAGATCCATCTTTTTTGAATAATACTGTAAAAAGGTCAGCTTGAAAATCTTTGGCAAGCGCGGTCCAATCCCGACGGCTTGATTCCATGCCGGCAAAATACAGCCTGGAAACTCCTTTCTCGTTAACAAGCAGACCTGCGTATCGCTTTTTCGAACCCGTATCCCGGCCGCGAACGGTGGGCATGAAAAAACGTATGAACAATTTTTCAAATTCAATATAAAGTTCACTTTTCACGTTATAACGCCGCTGCAATTCTTCGTTCAGATAGCGATTTAGCTTTTTGTAAAGCTGGGTTCCGATCCGAATAACAGCATTTTGTTTGTCATCTCCCAGATGAGCAAAAAGAGAATCCGTATCGCCGTAGATGACTTGATAGCCTTCTTTCTCAATAAATTCACGGGAAAAAGTTAAAATCCAGTGTCCAATGCGGGTAATCGTCCCGGCTAGGCGCGGATCATAGAACCGACACCCGGTGGTCCCCAAAACACCGTAAAAAGAATTCATTATGATTTTAACAGCCTGCGATAACGTTGCGTCTTTCAATTGCTTTGCATTTTCCCGTTCCTGCCAAAGTTCCTCAATAATTGAAGGCAGAATTGCAAATTCTTCGGCAAATTCGAGGCCGGCCGGACCTTTTACGATTTGGCCCGGTATCTCAAAATCGCTTGATGGCAGATTATCAACCAAATCATGTAAAACCACATTGGCTGCAAGAGGGTCAATCCGAAAAGTCCGGATGATGCTCGGATAAAGGCTTTTAAAGTCAAATACCGCCACGTTTCGGTAGAATCCGGGTGTGCTGTCGAGTACAAGGCCTCCGGGTGCTGCCTCATTTATCGAGCCTGGTTGGGGATTGGTATCAGCAACGAAACCGCGCCGGTGCAAACGAGGCAGATACAAAAAATCAAAGGCTGCAACGCTTCCACCGACACGGTCCAACGCTAACCCTGTCAATTGCGATCTTTGGACAGCAAGTTGGGCCAGGTTAAGTTTTTCAAAGATCTCGTAAACCAGTCTTGCATCCACCAGGTTATATAATGCAAGGCTCGTCTTGTCCGTATGAAATAGATGCGTTATCTCCGCAGCTTTTTCGCGGCCTGTTTTTTCAATGAGTTTTTTTCGTCCCAAAATCTTTTGCGCAACAGTTGACAGAGAATAGTCTTCTGTCTGAACATAGGCGCTTCGGACCATATTGATACCGTCCAGTGCGGCCCTGCCAGGTATGCGCGCGGTCCACTGATTAAAAAGGCTGCCAAGCGCCAACAATTCTGCAGATCCGCTGGTTCCAATATCAAAGTTTATACCCAAAGCAGTGCATTTCCGCGAAAGCCACTGCAGATCAAAGCCAATAAGGTTCCAGCCAATAAATGCGTCCGGATCATATTCACGTACAATACGAAAAAACGCTATCAGCAGGTCCGATTCGCTGCGAAAGCTTTGATAATCTCTTGCTTTAACTCCGTGGTCCGGATCGACCATGAGGACTGTTTCAAAATTTTTACCGTAAATGGCGATGGAGTATAGATCCCTTTGCAATGAACATTCGATATCAATGGAAAGCAGCTTCAATTCCGGGGCGAAATTAGAGCCTTTCACTTTCGGGTCAATAAAATAAAGGGTATTGTTTTCTATATTAACCGGTTTGCTGTCAAAGGAAACGCCGCCTTTAATGAAACGTTCCATCAGAAAACGTGCAACGAGTTTAACATCAGCCTCATAGGTTGGGATACTGCGAGACTCGCAAGCCCTGCGAGCACGTGTCAATACAGCTGTGGTACGATAATACAGCGCATCTACAGACTTGCCACGCAGGCTCCTTAATTCGACGCTTTTGCGAAAAGCGCCGGGCGGCAAGTAGTCTTTGTCGCGATCAATAAAAAAGACAAGACCCGGACGGGTTACGGTCCAGTGGAAACGCCTGCCATCGGATAACCTTCCCTGGAAGACCAATTGGGTAGCGTTATCGCGAATATTCTGGCTGCTGGACAGTATAAAGCCTTGATAACCCATTTTTCTCTTTCTATAATCTTTCCCTGATCTCAAACAATAAAATTGAGCATATTTATTTATCAATCAGCGAGCCCGGGCGGATACCCTTATCACCGAACTTTTCAAACATCGAATCCAAGGTCTCATTCAGTTTCTTTCTCTTTTCTTTTGCCGCATGTTGGTTGAAAAGTGAAAGCTGGCGCCCGGAGCCGAAATCGGCAAGTTTGGATATAGAGATGCCTAATAGACGCACCGGTCTTTTACCCACAGCCGTTTTTTCCACCAACCTGCAAATGTTCGCGTATATGTCAGCACTGTCGTTTGTGCAGGTCTGCAGCGTTACCGAACGGGTGATTTGTACAAAATCATAGTATTTCACTTTTAAAGTGATCGTTTTGCCTTCAAGGCCTTTGCGACGCATGCGGCGAGCGACCCGGGTGGCCAATGACAGGAGCTCTCGTTTAGCCGATTTCACGTCAAGGATATCTTCGGAATAAGTATTCTCATGCCCGATTGATTTGACATCGTGCAATGTAACCACATCCCTTTCGTCTATTCCCTTTGATAGTTGACGCATATGGATGCCGTGCTTGCCGAAATTTTTCTCCATCACCTCAACGGACACTCGACTCAGATCCTTAAAGGTATGAATGCCCAGGCGAGATAGAGCCGTCTGTGTCACTTTACCAACACCCCACATTTTTTTAATCGGAAGCGGGTCTAAAAACGTCCTTACCTTATCTGCAGGAACAACCGTCAGTCCATCAGGCTTTTCCATATCAGAGGCAATCTTGGCAACGAATTTAGATGGTGCAACACCGGCGGAGATGGTCAAACCGGTCTTTTCAGCGACCATCTGCTTAATCTTTTTTGCAATTTCAATTGGAGAACCAAACAGGCGGGTGGAACCGGTTACATCCAAAAACGCCTCATCAATGGACAGCGGTTCAACCAGGGGCGTGAAAAAATGGAATATCTCAAATACTTGTTCGGATACCTCTTTATATCTGGACATTCTGACCGGCATAACAATCCCGTTGGGGCAAAGCCGCATGGCTGTTGCCATCGGTTGTGCGGAATGGACACCGTATTTTCTAGCTTCGTATGAGGCAGATGATACCACACCTCTTTGCCTGCTGCCTCCCACGATAACCGGCTTTCCTTTCAAATGCGGATTGTCCAGCACCTCGACCGCGGGGTAAAACGCATCCATATCTAAATGTATGATGTGCTTTGATCGACTCTGATTATCCATTATCTAAGATCCATAAGAAAAATGCGCTGTTTTCCATTTCGAGTTCGGCCAGGGCTTGCCAGTCAAATTCCACGCCGTAACCCGGCCGGTCCGGAGCAACGGCGTCGCCGTCTTCGATCCGAAGGGGATGTGCGATAAACCGTATCGGGCATTTCGCCATGGGTTGCATCCGACAGTACGACGGGCAGCGGAATCCGGTAAAGGTTGCATTGGATGTCTTTTATTTGCATGGCGCCTCCTTTTGATCCTGGACAATATGTGTTAGGTGGGATTTATGATATCACAATTTGCAGTTGACTCCTAAATTTTTAGTCGATTATAAATTTTTGGAGATAATGGTTTTCCTTGATTTTGTGTATACTGTGTGTATGATGTGTATTCAATACACAAGAGGAGGCCATGATGCGAACCAACATCGTAATTGATGACGAATTATTGAATGAAGCCTTTTCGGTCAGCAAGGCCAAAACAAAGAAAGATCTTATTCACGAAGCTTTAATAGAATTCATTCGGTTAAAAAAGCGCAAGGATCTCGTGGATCTGGCCGGCGCTGTCAGCTTTCATAAAAATTATGACCACAAGAAACTGAGAAAGCTTAGGGGATGATTCTGGTCGATACATCGGTTTGGATCGAGATATTCAAGGACAATACCGGAAATATAGTTAGAATTTTCCACAAAACCATCGGCGCAGAAGATTACGTTCTTTGTAGATTCAATCAGCTTGAGCTTCTGCAGGGTGCCAGAGATAAGAAAGAATGGCAGTTGCTTGAGGATTACCTTTCGACACAATACTATCTGGAGGCATCACAGGGTACCTGGCCGGAAGCTGCCCGCATCTATTTTGAATTGAGGCGCGAGGGTGTCACGATTAACAGCCTGATAGATTGTTGCATCGCGCAGATTGCGCTTGAGCATGGCGCATTCCTTTTACATCGTGATGAAGATTTCGAAAAAATTTCTCATATCAGACCTTTGGAACAGAAGCGCTTCAAGTTGCGTTAGCAGAGGCTATCCAGCGAGCGGGCAACCGCTGTCGTACCCAAAATTATCAAGTAGATCAGCCAGCATGTCAAATCAGTTCCTATTTTTTTGATCATTGCAGAATGAATACCGAATTTTCTGACTTTTTAAAGACATGCGGCATCAACACATCCGTTTTCAAATGATAAAAGGAATCTTTTGTAAATTGAAGGTTCCGGAGAAAATTACGGTTGAAGTTAAGATGCTTAATACTTTGGATCGGCGACCAAAAATAGCGTTTGTGCTCGGCACAGAGTTTAACCTTTCCGTCAAGATACGCGCATTCCAGGGTGATACCTCTGATCAACTGGTCCGGGGTCTTATAAAATGACCATTCTCCGACAGGGTCATGGATTTCCACTTTCAAACTGGTTTCTTCATTAATTTCACGTTGTAATGCAGATTTAACTGACTCTCCATTTTCAACACGGCCCCCCGGCAAATCCAAAGTGCCATTCTGTCTTACAAGAACTAGCAGGTGGTCATTTTTTCTGACAATTCCTTTTACACCGTCCCATAAATTTTTCATTCTGCGCTCCAAGCGTTTCGTTCAGTATAGTCTTTGGCCTAATATAATGATCGGTCACATTCAAATATACTTGAGCTGAACGGCAAGGAAGACTAAAAATTCAGGTGATCATATCTCGGAGGGAGCCCAAAGAATTGGAGGCACTTATAGCCATAATTCATTGCATTTTCATTGTGATCGTTTGAAGTAGGGAATCGGGGACGATGGAAGATCAATGTGGATTAAATGGTGACGCGTTGGCCCAGTTTCGCCGACTCCTGGGCTGCCAGGGCAAACTGCAAAATATTCCTGCCTTCCTCGCCGGTTAAAGATGGTTTTGTATTGGTAAGCAGTGCCCGGATAAAGTGTCTTGCGGAAAGGATGAAACTGTGCTCCCATCCGACAGGTATATGGGAAAAGCCTGTGGTCTTGCCATCCCTGTAAAGCAATACCGGCGGCTGAGCAGTCATATCACCATGCCCCCTTGTTATCCATATCACGCCTTTGGTTCCGGTGATCTCTAGACGGTCGTCCTGGGCGTAATGTCGGGTGTCTACCAATAGCTCCGGTGAGTGGACCACTTCCAGGCTGCCGTATTTCTTATTTGGAAATTTAAATGAGATAACTGAAGGGGAATCCATGACAATTCCGGTTTTTACTTCGGTGCGATCGATCCAGGCGTGCACCTGCTGAGCCCTTCCCATGAAGAACCAGGCTAGAGAAAACTTGTGATGGCCGTCGTCAAAAACCAGTGGACCGCCGCCACAGGTTTTACTGTTCTGCCGCCAGGCCTCGGCCGACGTGGGTATTTTCCAGGCATTGGGGCTGTAGCCGGAATTGCTTTTTATCCGAATAGTCAACGGCTCGCCGATCTCTCCGGCATCGATCAATTCCTTTGCCTTGACCACCGGCGGATAAAAAATAAAATTTTCAAACACCTTGAACACTACGCCCGATGCTTTGGCCTCTGCAATCAAGCGATCTGCGTCATCAAGATTCAACGCCATTGGTTTTTGCAGGGAGACGTTCTTGCCGGCCTTGAAAGTGTCCATGGCCACCCGGTAATGCAAATGATGGGGAACAAGAATTTCAACCAGGTTTATCTGCTCCACTTCCAGCAGCTTCTTATAATCCTGGAAGATATACTTTTCCGCAATTCCCCATTTTTGGCCCATTCGCCGTGCAATCTGAGGATCAGTATCACAAATTGCGACGATCTCGGCATTTTCGTTCTGAAAATATTCGATAGCATGTAAATCGGATATTCTTCCGGTTCCGATAAAGGCGGCTCTAATTTTGTCCATACCATGGTCCTCGTTGCCCAATAAAACTCGCCATATTTTCGCCGTAGAATATTGAGTGACTGTCTGGAAGTCAATAATAATATGGATATTGACATATGAGCATTGAGATTGTATTTTCGCTTCACTGGAGGTTTTTTGACCGTATCGTTAACAACTGTGCTTAAATCAAAGGGGGGGAGCTATGAAACAGCGTGTAATTAAAATGATCAAACTTTATTTTGTGTTCGCTCTCATATCCGTTCTGTTGTTCGGCTCTTGGGCACCACCTGTCTTCGCCGAAAGCAAGGGGGCGGGCAAACTCGTAACGGTAATGCATTACTTTACAGGTGAACTCGGCCGAAAAGGCTTGAATAAAATTTTTAAATCGTTTCAGGACGAGCACAAAATTGTGATTTTTGACAATCCTATCGGTCATGAGGATTTCAAAGCCACGATCCTCATTATGGCTGCCGGGGGTAATTTACCGGATATGTTTTCTTACTGGGCGGGGGCCAGGACGCAATTTGTCGTTGATTCCGGCCAGCTGCAGCCGATTGACGATTTATGGGCTCAGGAAAAGCTGGATTCAGTGGTCCCGAAATCTGTTGCCCAAGGAGCAACGATTTACAATGGCAAAAGGTACTTGATCCCGTTCGGATACCACTACGCCGGCATGTTTTATAACCCCAAGCTGATGGCTCAGGCCAACGTAACCCAATTGCCGCAAACCTGGGATGAATTCCTTGCCCTGTGCGACAAATTAAAAAAGGCCGGGATCACCCCGATTGCACTTGGTTCCAAACACAGGTGGCCGGCTCAGTTTTGGTTTGATTATCTGCTGCTTAGAACGGCCGGGCCGGAGTACCGTCATCGGCTGATGAACGGCAAAGCTTCTTACACCGACGAGGAAGTTGCCAATGTGATGAAAATGTGGAAGGAACTGGTGGATCGCAAATATTTTGCCAAATTCTCCAATGCCGACACCTGGACCGATGCGTCCGATAAGGTAGCAAACGGTCGGGCCGCCATGACCCTGATGGGAACATGGATCACGGGATATTGGAGTGGCAATGATTTAAAGGCGGGTACAGATTATGATTTTTTTGAATTTCCCTTAATTAAAAGCGGAATACCAAAAGCTTCGGTTGGCCCGGTGGACGGTTTGCTTATCTCCCAAAATGCCCCAAATGCCGATTCGGCCAGAAAGCTGGCCACCTTTATGCTGACCGACACGCAATCCCAGGCCACATGGGCAAAGGCTCAAGGGGCTTTGTCACCCAATAAAAACGTCAGCCCATCCATTTATACTTCGGTCATGAAAAAAGCACTGGATGTCGTCAATAATAGTGATACGTTTGCCTTCAATTATGACCTGGCAACAACGCCTCCCATGGCGGAGGTGGGACTGAGCATGTTTTCACAGTTCATGGACAATCCCGATAACTACGCGGATTATCTGAAACGGGCCCAAACATCGGCAGAGGAGATTTTTTAAATAGGGAAATGTCCAAATACCGACTCGTCTGGAGAATTTCTTTTTTATTGATTCCCATGGGCCTATACACAGTAATTGTTATAGGCCCTTTGCTGTATTCCTTTTATTACGGCTTTAGCCCTATTTACGACTTTGTAGGTCTTTACAACTTTTTAAAGGTCTTCAGGGACCCTTTATTTGCAAATGCTATAAAAAACACGCTGATCTGGACACTTTCGGCTATCCTTCTACCGACGCTCCTCGGGCTCTTTTTGGCCTTGATGCTGGACACCAATATCAAGGGCAGCAATTTTTACAAATCGATTTTTTATCTGCCGATATGTCTTGCGCCGATCGTCGTCGGTCAAATATGGATCTGGATTTACCAGCCCGACTGGGGGTTGCTCAACACGCTGCTGAGCGGCTTTGGATTCGAGGAGTACTCCCTGGCCTGGCTGGCAAATCCAAAAACCTCACTTTTTGCGGTAATTATAGCCTGGTCCTGGCAACAGACGGGATTGGCTATGGTGATCTTCCTTTCCGGTCTGACCACGATTCCGAATAACCTTCTTGAGGCCGCCGAAATCGACGGCGCTGCCAAGTATCAAAAGATATTCAAGATCGTTATTCCGCTGCTCAAGCCCTCGACCATTGTCGTTGTAGCGCTTTCAGTGATCAACTCCTTAAAGGGCTTTGATATTGTTTACATCATGACGGGCGGTGGTCCTTTTCACTCATCCGATACCCTGGCCATATTCATGTACAATGAATCCTTCAAGAAGTATCTAATGGGATACGGAAGTGCCATCTCGGTTGTTTTATTTTTGATAACGCTGGTGATCATTATTTTTTATTTTAGGCAGATAAAAACACTGGACAAGCTCTATGCATAAATAGCGGAATCCTCCATAGCAATGAATATCCTGAAATCAAAGAGACCGGCGCCCTCAGTGGTTGCCCTGTATGTGTGTCTGACCGTCTTGGTACTTTTTTTTGTCGTTCCGATTCTCGGTGTGGGGCTGAGTTCTCTGAAAACGACCAAGCAGGTAGCGATGGGCAATTTATGGAAGCTGGAAGGGGGGTTGACGCTGCAGAACTACATCGATATCTTTCTTGAGAGCAATCTGAAACAATATTTGATCAACACCTTTCTGGTTACCATTCCCGCAACGATACTTTCCATTTCCTTAAGTGTCTTCACCGGATATGTTTTCAGCAAACTTAAGTTTCCGGGCAGCAATGCGCTTTTTATCCTCATTGTTTCCGGAATGTTTTTCCCGCCCCAGATAATCCTGATACCTTTATTCAAGCTGTTCAATGCCCTAAGGCTGAATAACACGCTTTGGCCGATGATTATCGTACACACGGCCATGGGGCTTTCCATATGTACCCTGCTGTTGCGAAATTTTTTCGCCGCCATTCCGGATTCTTTAAGGGAGTCCGCCTTTGTTGAGGGGGCCAATGAACTGCAGATTTTGATCAAAATTTTTCTTCCTGTAAGCCTACCTGCGCTGGCTGTTCTCGTCACGCTCCAGTTCACCTGGATATGGAACGATTTCTTGTGGCCGCTGATTTTCACACAAACAGATGATAAACGCACTATCATGTTTGGGCTAGTTGCCCTGAAAGGACAGTATAGTGTGGCCTGGGGTATTCAAGGGGCGATGGCGATGATTGCCAGTATTCCCACACTTGTGATTTTTATCTTTTTCCAGCGCTATTTTATTCACGGCATGACCATGGGGGCGGTTAAGGGATAATCTTGGGTGTAAATCGCGGCTGTAGGTGGCCTGCGGTTATATCGACAGTATTTTGTTGCCTCCTCTGATTTCCGAGACGTTTAGTGCGCCACTGGTCTCACCAAAATAGAATCCCCATTCTCTATTAAAATTTTCACTCATAAAACCTCTTTTATGCACAGATCAACGGTCTGTTGCCCAAATCCAATCCTAGTTATTAGCGCTGCAGCCAGTGAAACGCAAGATTTCTTAATTTTTTTCTTCGACATTGACGTAAACGCTTAAATGGCAGTTGATTACGAT
>Ga0126332_10000565_pt1 | contig 13065 bp, 13 predicted proteins | sample InaspJWI42metaG_FD_94482 | JGI IMG/M metagenome (GOLD analysis project Ga0126332, IMG submission 94482) | Marine gutless worms symbiont microbial communities from Oahu, Hawaii - Inanidrilus sp. 2 OAHU.JWI-42 metaG | ecosystem: Host-associated > Annelida > Digestive system > Unclassified...
ACAAGCATGGCTCACGGCCTCGGATACTCTCCGGTATGCGCGAAGAGGGCGGGGAGCCAATCTACGTGCAGACTTAAGGCCTCAGGATGTGACGGCTTCCCCCAGGTACTCGCCATCAATTCCTTTTCTACCTCATCCTTGGTTCTCCCTTGGAAACAGAACATACAAGGGTGTGCGGTATCCAGCAACCGGGTTTCCCGTCACCGGCGACCAGTCGCCGACTTCTAGCTCATCAAGGGCGGTTCGCTGCGCTCACCACATCTATTGATGCTGGCAGGCGTTAGAAAAACGAAGTATTCTTGTATCCTTATCGTCCCCTGGTTGTCGGCTGTTGCAGCTTGGACGGGATGGTTGCTTTTGGTGAGAGACATGAGGGCACGCCGGCTGGTTGCCACCGTCGGGTCGGTAGTTGTATTTTCCGGTACGAAGACTGTAAAACCAGGGCCCTAAGGCCCGAACATTGGCAATGCTCGGAGATCGGATATGAATCAGTTTTACTATGACGCCGTAACCAAGATGGAGCAGATGGATGTCGACGATGAATACATCCAAGGCTGGCAGTGCGGGTTCCTACAGAATCCAAAGCGTGAAGAGCAACGACTGACCGAGGCCTACGAGGCCGGTTACTCCGATGGCGAAGAGAAGGGCACCGATAACATCGGGAATTGGGCCAAGGGTTGATTCCGGCCGGTCAAACACAAAAGGGCGGTTGTTTCCGCCCTTTAATTGGTAGCGAACTCCCGATCCCCGGCAAGCCTCCAGCATGAATACCTCCACCGACAGACTGCGGCAACTCCTTGGAGGCCCCGACCTGCTGCTCATGCCCTGCTGCTTCGATGCCCTCTCGGCGCGGCTCATCGAGCAGGCCGGTTTTCCCTTGACCTTCATGAGCGGCTTCGCCGTGGCGGCGGCGCGTTTGGCCCTACCGGACACCGGGCTCATCTCCTATGCCGAAATGCTCGATCAGGGCCGCAGTATCCTGGATGCCGTATCCTTTCCCGTCATCGGTGACGGCGACACCGGCTACGGCAACCCCGCCAACGTTCAGCGTGCCGTGCGAGGTTATGCCGACGCCGGGTTTGCCGCCATCATGATCGAGGATCAGCTTGCACCTAAGCGCTGTGGCCACACTCGCGGCAAAGAAATCGTCCCGCGTCCCGAGGCACTGTCCCGCATCCAGGCGGCCGTGGATGACAGAGAACAGGGAGCGGACATACTGATTATGGCCCGTACGGACGCCTGCGCCACTGCGGGTCTTGCCGAGGCCCTGTGGCGTATGCAGGCATTCGCCGATTTGGGAGCAGACATCCTGTTTCTGGAGGCACCTGGGGATGAGGCCGAGATGGCCGCTTTCTGCGCACAGGTTCCCGGCCCCAAGATGGCCAACATGCTGGAAGGAGGCATAACCCCGATCCTGTCGCCGCAGCGGCTGCAGGAGATCGGCTACCGGATCGTTGCTTATCCGCTGGCCCTGCTAAACAGCGCGGTCTACGCCATGCAGGAGGCCTTGCAGGGGCTCGCAGCAGGAGACCTGCCCCAGCGGAGCGTGGACTTCGCCACCATCCGTAATATCGTCGGATTTGACCGGTACGACCAAATCCTACAGAAGTATCCGAGTTAGGTGACGGTTATAGCGGGACGCCGGAAACCGGCAACTGGAAGCCGGAAACTATTGCGGTTCAAAATCCAGTAGTGCTTAATATGTAGTGGTCGTGTGATAATCCCATCGAAAAAGAAAAAGGTTCACCAGAGAGCTCATCACTACACGTTAAGCACTATCCCAAATCCGTGTCTAGGCTCAGTCGTCCGCCATTCGTGCCCGGGCACGGGTAATGGCCGCACGCACCCGGACCGGGGCGGTACCGCCGATATGGTTTCGGGCGGCCACTGATCCATCTAGGGTCAGCACCTCGAATACGTCTTCGGCGATGTCTGTGGAAAACCGCTGCAATCCCTCCAGCGACAGCTCCGAGAGGTCCTTCCCCTCCCGAATGCCCAGGGCTACTGCCTGACTAACGATCTCGTGGGCGTCACGGAAGGGGATGCCCTTGCGCACCAGGTAGTCCGCTAGGTCGGTAGCGGTGGCAAAACCCTGCCACGCCGCCGCGCGCATACGTTCCGTATTGCACCGCAGCGCCCCCATCATATCCGCGAAAACCTTCAGCGAGCCCTTGAGGTTGTCCACCGTGTCGAACAGGGGCTCCTTGTCTTCCTGGTTGTCTTTGTTATAGGCCAGCGGTTGGCCTTTCATCAGGGTCAGCAATCCCATCAGGTGTCCGAATATACGCCCCGCCTTGCCGCGCACCAGTTCGGGTACGTCCGGATTCTTCTTCTGGGGCATGATGGAAGAGCCGGTGCAGAAGGCATCCGCGAGCTCGACGAAGCCGAACCGCGCGGAGGACCAGAGGATGAGCTCCTCGGAGAAGCGTGACAAGTGCATCATCAGGATCGCGGCAGCGGCGCTGAATTCGATGATGAAATCTCGGTCCGAGACGGCATCCAGGGAATTCTCCGCCGGGCGCGTGAAGCCCAGAAGCTCGGCTGTATAGTAGGGGTCGATGGGGTAGGTGGTGCCGGCCAGGGCTGCAGCCCCCAAGGGTAGGATGTCGACCCGCCGGCGACAATCCGCGAAGCGTTCACGGTCGCGTTGCAGCATTTCGAACCAAGCCATCAGGTGGTGTCCGAAGGTAATGGGTTGGGCCGCCTGCAGATGGGTGAAGCCGGGCATCACCGATTCGACCTCGCGCTCGGCCAGATCCAGGATAGCACGCTGGAAACGCCCGATCTCGACGCGGATGGCATCGATCTCGGTGCGTAGGTAGAGCCGTACGTCCGTAGCCACCTGGTCATTGCGCGAGCGTCCGGTGTGCAGTTTCTTGCCGGTGTCGCCGATGTCCCGAGTGAGCGCCGCCTCGATATTCATGTGCACGTCTTCGAGGGGGATCGACCACTCGAATTCGCCGGCCTCGATACGCTCGCGGATGCGCGTCAGGCCGGCAACGATGGCATCGCGTTCCGCCGTGGTCAGAATACCCTGGCGCGCCAGCATGGTGGCATGAGCGATGGAACCCTCGATATCATAGCGGTAGAGCCGGTGGTCGAAGTCCACCGAGGCAGTGAAGGCCTCCACAAAGGCATCCGTCGGCTCATTAAAGCGCCCGGCCCAGGGCTTGTCGGAGCTGGTCTCATTATTCATTGCAGCATAGAAGGCATTGGGGAAAAGGGCACTCGTATAGTACAGCAGTACCGAAGTACCGATAACATCAGTTCGGTTCTTCCACCGGGAATTCTTTTTTTCCACAAATGAACGTGAATTAGCGCAAATGAATCACGGTCGTAAGCCAGACAGGCCCTCAGATCGTGGACGGTAGGGGCTGACCCCTAATCACTGTGGTCTTGACAATGGAGTCTACCTCATCTCCCCGAGGTTACCTGTCTCAGCAACTCCAAATATCGCTGCGCCCAGACTTGCCGGGAGTAGTGGTTCTGCACATAATGGCGGCCGCGCTCACCCATCGCAGTGGCCTCGGCAGGGTGCTTTTGTAGATACAATAGCTGTTTGGCCAAGGCCTCCGGCGTTTCGGGGGACACGACAATTCCACCACCGGATGCCATCAGGATCTCCGCGCTCCGCCCCTCGCCGGATAGGATCACGGGACACGCCATACTCAGCGCTTCAAACATCTTCGACGGGTAGTTACCCTTGAAGAGTTCACTCTTTTGCAACACCACAATGCAGGCATCCGCTGCCTCGTAGAACCTCGGTACCTGTTCCTTAGGCTGGACAGAGTAAAAGACGCAAGTGTAGAGGTTCATCTGATCTTTTAGTCTTATCAGCTTCTCCTTTTCCGACCCGTCGCCGACGAAGGCAAAGAAGATACCCTGATCGGCGGTGTACTGCGCGGCTTCAAGCAGTGTCTCCAGTTTCTGACTCATTCCATGAACCCCTACGTAGACCACGACGAACTTATCACCCCAGCCGAATTCCTGACGGTACTGCCCCCGTCGTCCTTTTTTCGAAAAGAGCTCGAACAATACCCCGTTGGGAACCATGGCGATCTTGCTCTCCGGCACATCGTACTTGTCTTGGATCTGTATCTTATAACCCTCGCCGACGGTCACTAAACGATCGCAGTGATGGTAAAGGTAGCGGGCTAGGCCGCCCAGCAGGTACATGAGGAGACCTTCCCGCATCAAGCCGACGACTTCGATCTGCTCCGGCCAGAGGTCACGGACCTCGAAGACGAAAGGGCGCCGTTTGAGTTTGGAGATGATGTAACCGCCCAGTCCGGCGAAGAACTGCGGCGAGGTGGCAACCACGACATCCGGCGACTTGATCCAAGATGACCCGAGAACGGACGCGACCATGAAGCTCACAAAATCCGCAGTCCGCCGAAAAAAGCCTTGGTTGGCGGCCATATAGGTCCATACGCGATAAACCTCGATACCGTCCATAGTCTCTGTCTGCAGCAAAGCGTTGCGATAGCCCTCGTAGACCTCACCGAAGGGAAAATTCGGTGCGCACGTAAGTATCGTCACCTGCTCCCCCGCCTGCACCCATTCCCTGGCGTGCTCGTGGGTCCTGGAGGCCGGGGCGTTGGTCTCCGGCGGGAAATTGTCCGTCACGAGCAGAATGTGCATATCAATCCCAATGAAACTCTACCTCACTCGTCTGTTCTGACAAGCTGATGCAGAGGCAGCTATTCGGCTCGCTGACGCCAAAGCGTGGATGATAGGTCGTCTTCTCGAGCACCCCGCTCCCTGCCCTGATCTCCAAACCAACTGCCTGACCGCCGGGCATGCGTAATCGACCTCGTGAGCAACCCGCCGGGATCTCGACAGATATGTCGGGATGGAAATAAAAGCGAGCCTGGGCCTCGGTGTAGGGTCCCTCGATCTCGTCCCGCACCGCCAGACACCCCTGACCAAGCTTCCAGCGACGTTTGTGCAGCGGGCTTCCCGGCAAACGCCGATAGCCGTTATGGGAACAGTGCACCTGAATACCGTCTTGCACCGACTCGACCTGCAGATCCTTAGGCCGCGCCCGGCGTGCGACCCTGAAGCCGGACCACACCTCACTGGAATCCTGCCGATCGATGACCACCGTATTGTGGGCCGCGGTCCCACGCTGCCGTTCGCGCTCCGGGCTGGTCCCATAGCGAGAGGTCCCCGAGTTCACAAGTACCCGCCGGCCGAACAGGGAAAGCTCGAATGACAAGGTATCCGCGTGGGCATGACCAGGGATGTAATCGGGTCCGATCCGCGCAACATCCAGCAGGGCACAGGCAACTCCCTGGTCCAAGCGGATATAACCGGCGTCAGCCAGATGTCGGACCGGTCCGGACCCTAGGGCACAGTCCGGTAGACCCAGGCGTGCTGCATACGCATCCAATTCCGCGGGTGGGCAGGCAATACCGAAAGCTGCATCGTTAAACAAAGCAATCTCGCCATCGGGATGACACATCACGGCGAGCCACTCGTGCATCGCTTCGGTCAGCCCGCGCAAGCGAGCCTCCCAGGCGGGGTCCACTCCGGCGTCGGGGTAGGCTCGCAGCAGATTGAGCAGGTCCAGCAGATCCTCCAGGACCACACTATGGTACATGGGACTGAGCTCGAAGTAGCCCCCGTCCGGTAGAATCTGCTCGTTCAGCTCCCGATCCAGCACGGCCAGACCCTTTTCCAGCCAGCGTCGCGCTTCGTCCCCCCCGAAAAACAGGCTGGCGAACACCAACGCCTTCGCATTGGCTAAGAGGTGATTGCCTAACAGATGATACTCCAGGCGCCGGCGCAGATGACGCGCCTGCACCGCGAGGCTCCGCACCCAGGCCGGCGCAAGGGGGTTGCCCGCCAGCGCCCATTTGATCCAGTTCACCAGGCGCATAGAGATGGGGTAAGGCTCCCATCCGATCCCCACCGCCGGTGGATTCTCCGCCAGCCAACGCGCGATCAGTGCGCGGTGCCGTCCGGTCCGGTCCTCGGCGTCCTCGGCGTTCAGGTCTTCGAAGCAATGCAGGTTATAGAGCCAGAGTTTTTCCCAGGTCGGATGATTCCAATCGGAAGGGGCCTCGATCGCGTGCCGCTCATTCAGAAACCGGAAGGCATCCTCGTTCAGGAGCGAAGTAAGGTGCCGGGCTGGATGCTGCCAACGCCCCCTCCTAACCCGGATTTCTGGAGCCGGTGTCAGGTCGGGTGTTGGTCGGTAGGTTTGGAACCAGAGACGGCTATATATCTGAACTGGCCGCAGATGTCGCACCGTGTGAAACAAGCGCGACGCATGCACCAAGGCGTGTTGACATTTAGCGAACCGCATCTGTGTGGCTTCCGTCTCGGCATTTTGGTCGGTCAGGAAGCGTCGTGTTGCGTTACGACGAGTTCGACGCTGTATGCTCCCTAGGCGTTTTCTCGCGCGGCTAACGCAACCTATTCTTATACCCGTTGCACGTGAATATCACCTGGCGACACGCTCTCGTTGGACGCGGAACGTGCGGTTGTCCGCTCCCCGGGGCGCGACCGCGTGGAAGAAGACCTCGTCGGGAAGACCGGAGCCTAGGGGAAAGTGTAACATTCCGTGCAGGAAAGCGCGTTGCAGCACATCCTTTTCCGGTGGTGCTTAACGTGTAGTGATGAACTCTCTGGTGAACCTTTTTCTTCTTCGATGGGATCATCACACGACCACTACATATCAAGCACTACCCGTTCCTCAATGATGCGAGGTAGACTCGGGGCGACCAAGTCCTCGACCAAGGTACTCAGTTTATTGGAGATTTCCCCCCATTTTTTGTTCATCTCCCGATACTGCCGGCGCGTCTCGTCTTTGTAGTCGCGCATTTCATCCTTGAACACACGCATTTCGTCTTTGAATGCACCCATCTCGTCCTTGAACAGGCGCAACTCCACTTCCGTTTGCAGTTGCGAGTTGAAGAGCCTGGTGAACTGAACATCGGCGTTCCTGATGAAATCCTGCAGGGTTTGTTCGAGGCTATCGACGCGTTCGCTGACGGCTGCCATAATCGAGTCCATAAAGCTGCTGAGAAACTGGAAGGAAAATAGCTGGCTCATAGCCTGGATGCAAGTGGGATCGGCGATCGACACGAATTTCGGGAATCTGGGTGACTTCCAGGTACTGGAGTTGATGTGGACCGGGGGCTGGCTGATGCTACCTATCCTTGCCTGTTCGGTCATCGCCATGGCTATCGTCCTGGAGCGGCTGTGGACCCTGCGTCGTCGCCGGGTCATGCCCGCCGGCCTGGTGGTCGGGATCCGGGAATGGTACTACCGGAAGCAGCTCACAGAGGAACGCTTGGTCGAAGTGCAGGACGGCTCTCCCCTAGGGCGGATCCTGACGGCGGGTCTGGCGAACCGGGAGTATTCCCGGGAGGTGATGAAGGAGGCCATCCATGATACCGGCCGCCAAGTGGTGGCAGAGCTGGAGCGTTATCTCAACACTTTGGGTACGATTGCCTCGGTGACACCGCTTCTGGGGCTATTGGGGACCGTTATCGGCATGATCGAGGTATTCGGGGTCATCATGGATGTCGGCGTGGGCAACCCCGGAGTCTTGGCTGGCGGGATTTCCAAGGCCCTGATCACCACCGCCGCCGGTCTCTCGGTGGCCATCCCGGCCCTGATGTTTCATCGCCACTTCAACAGCAAGGTCGACGAGCTCACCCTCGATATGGAAGAGCAAGCCCTCGAGCTGGTGGCGGTCATCAAGGGCGAGCGCGTGGAGGGAGACGCCCAGTGAACCTGCGTCCGCATCGCCTGGAGCCCCCCGATATCAACCTGACCCCGATGATCGACGTCGTCTTCCTGCTCCTGATCTTTTTCATGCTATCCACCACTTTCAAGGAAGACACTCGGATCCAAATCCGGTTGCCGGAGGTCCAGGGAGAGGAGGCCCCTGCCGATGAGCCCCGCGTCCTGGAGATTGCCATCGACGACGCGGGTACCTTCCATGTCAATGAACGGAGGGTGGCCGACCACGAGCCGGCCACGCTGCAGGAAGCGATCATAGGCGCGGTCGGCGAGGAGCGGGGGTTCCCGGTCGTTATCAGGGCCGACGCCGCGACCCCGCACCAGGCAGTCATGACCGCCATGGACGCGGCCAGCCGGCTCGGGCTGCTGCGTTTCGCCTTTGCCGCGACCCGGCCCGACGTATCCCGATGAATGGGGCGGACGGCGTCGTTTCGGGCTCCGCCCGGCTGATCTATCGTCGTCTGCTCGGTTATGCCAAGCCTTACTGGCGGCCTTTTTCCGTCTCGCTCCTAGGGATGCTCGTCTATGCGGTCACCGAGCCGTTGTTTGCCGCCATGATGCAACCGCTGGTGGACGGCAGCTTTGTAGACCGCGATCCGGATGTGGTGAGCATCATACCGGTGCTCTTAGTAATCCTGTTTGTGATCCGGGGTAGCGCCGGGTTCGTGAACACCTACTTCCTCATGTGGGTGGGACGACGGGTAGTGGCGAATCTGCGCCGGGAGATGTTCGAACACCTGATGCACTCCCCTACCCGCTATTACGATAACCACGGCTCCGGCCAGATCCTGTCCAAGTTCACCTATAACGTGGAAAACGTCGCCAGTGCCGCGACCACGGCCTTGACCACCATCGTACGCGACGGTCTCACCGTTATCGGTCTGATGGCTTATATGCTCTACCTCAATGCCTCCCTGTCGGTGATCTTCCTGCTGATCGGGCCGGCCATGGCGGGGGCGACAAACTATGCCACCAAGCGCTTTCGCCATCACAGCCGGCGCATCCAAGATCGGGTGGGTGAGCTTACCCATGCCATCCAGGAAGTCATCGACGCCCATCGAGTGGTCAAGGCCTTCGGCGGCCAAGACCGGGAGCGCACCCGCTTCGGCCGTGTCAACGAGAAGACCCGCTCCCTGCAGATGAAGATGATCGCCACCGAGGCGGCGAGTGTTCCTCTGGTGCAACTCATCTCAGCCCTAGCGATCGCCGTGATCGTCTATTTGTCCACCATGCAGGGGCTGCGGGAGGGGATTTCGGTCGGTACCTTCATGTCCTTCGTGGTAGCCATGGGGCTGCTGCTATCACCGGCCAAACGCCTGACCGCGGTCAATGCCCATCTGCAGCGGGGGATCGTCGCCGCCGAGAGTCTGTTCGAGCTGCTGGATACCGAAACCGAACGCGATACCGGTACCCGTACCTTGGGCCGCGCCGCAGGCAGGGTGGAGTATCGGGGGGTAGGCCATGTCTACAACCTGAAGCAGGGACCCGTGCTCGAGGATGTAACCCTCACCATCGCACCGGGGGAGGCGGTCGCCTTCGTAGGGCGTTCCGGCAGCGGCAAGACCACCCTGGTCAGCCTCTTGCCCCGCTTTTACGACGCCACCTGCGGGCAGATCCTCATCGACGGCGTACCGGTGCGGGAGCTGACCCTGCGGAATCTGCGCGACCAGATCTCCCTGGTAGCCCAGGAGGTGGTTCTGTTCAACGACTCGGTGGCAAACAATATTGCCTACGGTCGTCCGGGGGAGGTCGACCCGCGGGAAATCGAGCGGGTGGCCGACGCGGCCCATGCCCTGGACTTTATTCGCGCCCTCCCCCGCGGCTTCGAAACCCTGATCGGCGACCGAGGGGTACTCCTTTCCGGCGGACAACGCCAACGCATCGCCATCGCGCGGGCCATGCTCAAGGACGCCCCCATCCTGATCCTAGACGAAGCCACGTCCGCCATGGATACCGAGTCGGAGCGCCATATTCAGGCTGCCCTGTTGGAGCTGATGCAGCACCGCACGACCCTGGTCATCGCCCATCGGCTCTCCACCATCGAGCATGCGGATCGGATCCTGGTCATTGAACAGGGCCGTATCGTGGAACAGGGTCGGCACTCGGACCTGTTGGCCCAGGTAGGCTACTACGCGCGGCTGCACCGTATGCAGTTCCACGCACATCCGGCGCCCGCATGAACGGATCGGCGGGTCGGATCGCGATGCTCCGTCTTGCTGTGGCAGTCTGGTACGGCGGCCATCCGCTCTCCTACGGATTGTTGCCTGCGAGCTGGCTCTATTGCGGCGGTGTCAGGCTGCGGCAGCTGGCCTACCGAAGGGCATGGCTGCGCAGCCGTCGCCTGCCGGTTCCCGTAATTGTGGTGGGTAATCTCACCGTCGGCGGTACCGGCAAGACCCCGCTGGTGCTGGCAGTGGCCGATCTGCTGTGCCGTCGGGGTTACCGGCCCGGTATCCTGACCCGAGGCTACGGCGGCAGCGGGACGCGGCGGCCCTGCCTGGTAACCGCAGACAGCGATCCCTTCACAGTCGGAGACGAGTCGGTCCTGCTGGCGCGGCGCAGCGGTTGCCCCGTCGTCGCGGGGGCCGATCGGGTCGCGGCCGGCGAACTGCTTCTGGCCGACTCCGAATGCGATATAATTATCAGCGACGATGGGCTCCAGCACTATGGTCTGCAGCGGGACCTGGAGATCCTGGTGATAGATGCCTCGCGTCGGTTCGGCAACGGGCGCTGTCTTCCTGCCGGACCGCTACGCGAGGCCGAAGCCCGGCACCGTTCAGTGGACCTGATCGTATGCAACGGTGGTCCCTGTCCGGGCGGGCAGCTCATGCACCTGGTTCCCGGACCGTTGGTCAAGCTCGCCAACCGGGGAATCACGCGCAGCCTAGAAGGGTTGTGCCGGCAACGGGCCACGGCGGTCGCGGGCATCGGCAATCCTGACCGCTTCTTCCGGTTCCTGCGCCGCTGGGGGCTGCATGTGGACGAGCGCCCCTATCCGGATCATCATCCGTTCAGCCGTGAGGATGCGGCATCTTGGCCACCGGGGCCGGTGATCATGACGGAGAAGGATGCGGTCAAGTGCGCCGGGCTTGCGCGCCCGAATTTCTGGTATCTGCCCGTAGCGGCGCGGTTCGAGAACGAGTTTGAGCGACTGCTGTTGGAAAAACTGGAGGGTATCGGCAATGGATAAAAGACTCCTGGACATCCTGCGGTGTCCCGTGTGTAAAGGCGTCCTCCACTATGACAAGACGGCCGCGGAACTCATCTGCAGGGGCGATCGTCTGGCCTACCCGATCCGGGACGATATTCCCATAATGCTGGAAGAGGAGGCACGAGAGTTTGGGCCCGAAGAAGAAGTTCCTGCGGCATGAGCGGATCTTTGGTCAATGCCATCAAGTTGAGGCAATGCGCCGGTTTGAAGGGATTGCCGGAATCGAAAAGTTATGAAAATTGTGAGAAATCTCGCATTCCTGTGACTGGATTCCGGGACTCCCTGCCGGAATGATGGCTCAATATATGAGGGTCTAGATAACTTTAGAGGTAGTGCTTAACGTGTAGTGATGAACTCTCTGGTGAACCTTTTTCTTCTTCGATGGGATCATCACACGACCACTACATATTAAGCACTACCCAAAAATCACCACTACCATCTGATTTATGCTTAAGTGGTGTTTTTTTGGGGAGCAGGACGCAAATTGGACTTGAATCGGAATAGAGTATCTACGGGCTTTCCCCAACCTATACTGCTAATCACCCAGGAGCAACCGCTTCGCTGCGTTGATCTTGGCCGCCAGGTAATCCGAGCCGCCACGGTCCGGGTGGAACCTCTGTATCAGGCGGCGGTGGGCAGCGCGGATTTCACCCTCACTCGCCCCCTGCGCGAGGCCGAGAATCGCAAGTGCCTCTTCTAGGGTCAGTCCGGCAGCGGCCGGCGGAACGGTCCCCGTTCCCGACCCTCGCGCGTGCTCCCGCCAGTCACTACCCCGGATCCGGTCGAGGTAGGCCTCGAGTACCGCGGCGGACTGGTCGTCCCGGCTCCGACACAGGGTCAGCAGGTCCATCAGCTGCTGCAGGTTCAGTGCGGACAAGCGGTGACCCTGCAAGGGTCCTTCCAGAACCAGCCCATCCAGCTCGCCGCTGGCGAGGTCCAGGGTCATCTCCAGAAAGCGGGTGCGGATCGAGGAGGTCTGCCCTCCGCTGCCGAGACCGGCACCCGCCGTCGCCCCCGCCGGCCCAGACAACCCTAAGGCCCGCATGATCTGCCGGATCATCGGCAATAGCCGCAGCAGGTTGACGGCCCGGATGACCACGGGAACGAGGGCGGCGAGGGCTGCGAACAAGGGATGCAGGCGACCGCTGACCGCCAGGAGTACCAGGAATCCCACGGCGCCCCAGAGCAGGGAGCGACGCAATACCTTGGCAACCCGCTCCGGGGGGGTATTTCCGAACCAGTGCAGGAACCAGAGGAGGGCGCCCACCAGGGCGATCAATATGAGCAGGCGACCGAACATGGTTCGGAAAAGGTCAGGCTTTGATAATCTGGTAAGTCAGGCGCAGGGCTGCGCCGCCGCGCTTCTTCCCGAACTGCTCCAGTGCCGTGCGACCGCCGGCAGCGTGGACCGCAACGGCGCTCAGCAGGTCACGCAAGGTTTGGGGGCTACTCGCGTCGAAGCGACAATAGGCCCTCCGCTCAGGCGCGCAATCCGGCGAAAGCTCCACTCCGCTTCGGGATCGACCCCTTCCTGGAAGACGAAGGCGAGTACTCCTAAGAGACCGAGCTGCCCGGCAAGTCCGGCCAGTTCGTCTTCATTCTCCTCGACACAGTCGCCCACGAATACCAGGGCGTTCACCCTATCGCGTTGCGACTCCTCCCCGGCATATCGGAGCACCCGGCCAATCTGGCTGAGCTCCGCCGTGCAAGAGACGCTGGTCATGCAGTTACGAAGTGCAGCGGCCTCCTGGTACCAAGGCGAGCACTCAAATCCCCAAACGCCCCCGTAGTAACAGAGTTGGACCTCCAGCCCACCCAGGTCCGCGCTCTCGCTGAAGATGGCTGCCTGGATCCGCGCCGCCCGGTCCCAGGTCGGCTTGCGGTTCGCGGTGGCGTCCATAGCAAAGATCAAACGGCCACGTCCGCCCAAGAACCTGTCTGCCGACAGGCAGGCCGTGCGCCGTCCCCAACACCGTTGTTGGGCACGGGCCATCCAAAGATGCGGTTCACCGCTGGCCGGGCGTCCATTGATGCGGTTCGCTACGCTCACCGCATCCTTCTATGAGGCCCCACATGTCAACCCCAGGGCGTTGGATTTG
>Ga0126332_10000566_pt1 | contig 13044 bp, 8 predicted proteins | sample InaspJWI42metaG_FD_94482 | JGI IMG/M metagenome (GOLD analysis project Ga0126332, IMG submission 94482) | Marine gutless worms symbiont microbial communities from Oahu, Hawaii - Inanidrilus sp. 2 OAHU.JWI-42 metaG | ecosystem: Host-associated > Annelida > Digestive system > Unclassified | place...
GGATGTTGTATCGTACTCGAATCGTACGCATCTCGTAGCGTGTTGTAGCCGAATCGTAGTCGAATCGTAGTCGAATCGTACTCGAATCGTGCTCGTATCGCAATTGTAATAGGCCCATAACACATGGAGTTTGGTTGAATTTAACATATTTGTGAACTTGTCCACAACAAAGAAGCGGCTACCGGCACATTATATATTACTTGTCAAAATTGACGCAGAATCCTCACCATAACACAGTAAAATTTAAAACCACGTTTATGTCGTAAATTATAGGCTAAGCTAGGACCGCATATCACCTGCAGCGCATGAGGCATGCGTGCCTTATGGCATTCTAAATAGTAAATCCAGCACTTCTACAGACATTTATGTGAAACGTAGCATAAATTATAAGTAAGAAGTAAGTTCGTATAGACCTACAATATAAACTGAATGTCAAGAGACTATACAGTTCTGAGGAAGTATCGTGACCATTGTTCTTCTTACTCACAGAACGCGCTAGACCACGTGCGCGTTGCTGTCCCGTCCCACCCTAATTACGCCGGTTTAAACAGACCGCTCATCGAATAACGATGTTTTATTAGCTCCGCCAGCTGCGGCATCGCTGCTGCTGCTGATGCTGCGGAGATTACTTGCGCCAATCTGGGCAAACAGAGCTCGGTTAATTTTCTTCCACGACTAGCGACGGCGCGCGCGGTGAAACGGAAGCGAATGCAAAACATTTGCCCCCTCCCTATCTCCCGCGGACAACTGCCTCCCGCATCTGACCACAACCCTAAACTAACCATAAATCGTAACCATAACACCAACCATGTCCTTAATAACCAACCCTAAAACACAAAGTAAGTAAATAAAGTAAACGGAGTACGGCAGTTTGCAAGCAGCCTCATCGCTACTCGATTTAGCGACCCCGGGGATGTAAGCTAGTTGCGTTGAGCTAGTTGGTTGGCAAACACGAAGCCGTCCGGGAGACGGGGCGGGCGGGGGGGGGGCAAACGTCCAGTGACGGACGGAAGCTGACGACGACAAACGGCGCCGTGTCTGCGTCTCGCTCGCAGAGAAACAGCAGCAGCGAACGACGTCGATTCACAGCAGTCACGCACACTTCAGCCCGCATCGCCGCCGAAATACCGCGTGCATCACGTACCGGTCGCAAGCCGCAGCACGCAGCAGCGTCGTTTAATGCATCGCTTAATGCGCGCGTGTGTATGTGTGTCTGTGCACGTGTGTGTGCTCGGTTTACAATAAAAAAGGTAAAGGTAGCCAATACTCGATTACAAAGCGTAGAGTTCCGGAGCTGATCCTGGTTCTTGGCAGTCAGCCTGCAGGCGACGTAAGTCATAAACCGGGCGGTAGGCTGCCTTTACTTTCCGCCAGGCCTGCAGTTGCCCTCACAACCCTTAAGAGGGCTGCTACCAATTTCGCTGCTTGATGAACAGAAGCACGATGGGTGTGAACAGTTTGCCTAAGACTGTTACCCGACCGACAGCGTCGCGGCTGCGATTTGAACCTAAGCCCTTCTGCGCCTGAGTTCAGCACGCTAACCACTCGGCTACTGGTTTACAATAGGGAACGAAAGTGTGCCGATACAACTGGTACAGTGCTGGTTCCTTGGCCATTTCCAATGCTAAAACAAAAATATATTTTTCAAATAAAATACATCGAAGCAATTTTGTTAAACAGCACTCGAAACTGTTATGGTTCGAAATTACCAAAATGCCGATTGCAGTTTAAAAAAATAAATTTATTGTGTCATTTATTATAATTTTCGGCACACTTTTATTCCCTATAGTCGCAACACGACGCGCTTGACGACACTCTACCAGCTATGGCATATACCTAACGGTAAAGCCTTGTTCACAGAACACAACCTGAACTGGACTGGAGTTCTGAACGTGTACAGAGTTGGTGGGTGGATCGTGAGCTGAGCGTGCTGAACTCAGGCGCAGCAGGGCCTGGGTTCAAATCGCAGCCGCGACGCTGTCGGGTAACAGTCTTAGGGAAACTGTTCACACCCATCGTGCCTCTGTTCATCAAGCAGCGAAACTGGTAGCAGCCCTCTTAAGGGTGGCAAGGGTAACTGCAGGCCTGGCGGAAAGAAATGGCAGCCTGCCGCCGGGTTTATGACTTACGTTACCAGCAGGCTGACTGCCAAGAACCAAGATCAGCTCCGCAACTCTATGCTGGGATGGACTACCTTTACCTTTTACAGGGTTCGAGAACTGGAGTTCGTGCGCCGTGAACGCTCCCACTGGAAATCACGTGTTCAGAACTTTAGTTGGCATTCATAGTCGTTTATTAGTATACAAGTTGACAAAACGCAACTTTACAATAGAGCTAAAAATAAAATGAGACGGTGACAGGACTGAAAAGAAAGTTGCAGTTCTGCAACTGCAGTTCTCTTCAGTTCAGTTGAAGTGCTGTGAACAAGCGTTAAGCCTATACCGGCAGCGGTACTGATTTGGCATGCACACACACGACTGTCGAGTTAACTACGATTTACCAGGAACGTCTACAACGAACCAAGCTTGAGAAAGATTTCTACAACAAACAACGCAGCCGTAGATGTCAAAAGACTTCGTCCTCGTTCAGTGCTGACCCCTGTGAGTCACTTTCAACACTCGCTTCGTCTATGCCTGGTCATTATGTGAAAACATGGAGTCATCCATAAAACCGAAAATACATAACATATTACACGGTCGTCAGAAAGCAACATACAAAGAAAATCTGATGAAATTCGGACACATAGTTTTTGAGATATGCGAGCTGACAAGCATGCTGATCGCAATACTTCGCATCGCTACTGGGAGTGGAGTAATAACTGTTTATCATGTCTTCAACCCCATAGACACCATGCAATTCCAACTGCATCTGCATGGCGACTGCGAAAATAGCCTCATCTCCGTAGGACACAATACGACGAGCTATTTTGACTAGCGCTCAAAAGCTGACATAATCAGCTTAATCTACCGCACGAAATAAAAAAATATAAAATAAAAGAATTTAAAAATAATAATAATAATCATTATAATCATCATCATCATCCGTTTATTTTCAAACCGTAGTCCATAGAGGCTAAAACATACTAAAATACTAAAAACCATAGAAAGTAAATTTAATACACAGCAATGGCAGCAAACCACTGAACGATCTGATTGCACGACAACAAGCAATGACTCGCAAACAGAACACGAGAATTATGCACAATAGCGTCAGCGGTTGAAAGACCGAGATCCAGTAATATGCCCGACATACTTTCTCTTCTTGCATACCCAAACAACTTTTTAATGCAGCCTTAAATTTATTAAAAGCAGTAACCGAGTAATATTTCCAAAGTGCCACATCATACATACACAGGCAAAAAGACCTGAATAAAACCAACTTTACATTTTTACAGCAATGACGAAACCAGCTGATTAACATATTGGTGTGTACAAACAGACACTTCGCTGCATACCGCAATACTCCCGCCGACTGTCGACAAATACGAAGCAACAGTCGATGACGAATGAGACACGGACGAATCTGCGCTGGGAGGCAACAGTAAGTGAGATGACTGACAACCGCGTTGTCAACAACACAGCGGCGGCGGCGGCGGCAGTCGCGGCGAGTATTAATGACGACCGACAGCGGCGCAGCGCACACAGCCGCGACACGCCAATTCGATTATGCGCAACACTCCATCAGACCAACACGAGAATTCCGCGCGCTATAAGTAGTCGCATAATAGCCTTCAGACACTTTCACATTTTCTTCCCGATGTCGATCGGGTACACTAGGTCAACTCAGCTTTGCATCCCTCCGGGGTCGCTTAATCGAGTACCCGCTTCGGCTGGGGTAAGGGCGGGAATGTCACCTCTGCCGGGTGGCAGGTAACACTGTGTGATCCCATGTGGCACGTGAGTTCCCGTAGCGGCGTGGCAACCTTGCGAACTGCTATACACTTGTTACTTACTTACTTACGGAGCAATGCAACAACAGGCTGTTTTCGAATTCGATACGGCTTTAAATTCCAGCTGAAAGCCTGCCTGAATCGTGACCTACTACGGATCTAGGGGAGGGCGATCGCGTTCAAGATCACGGGGCGGTTCAGAAGTTTAAATATGACATATGCGCCATTAAAATGAATGCCAGCATGCGCTACGGTCAATTCCTGCTGGCATCGAACATGAACTTATGATGATTCATCACACTGTGCTATGAATAAATCGTAAATTCTCTAGTGAAAGTAAACGACGGACGACTCAGCAAGCGATGCAAACGTCACGGCATCGACATTCGCTTAGAAATGCTCTTTCACTTCCCGATCAAAAACTCAACATAAACAAAAACTTTAAGTGCATTTGGATCGCGACTCAAAACACCCACTGAATCTTTTAGCTATAACTTCACTGCATACTGCACTTAGCACTCTAATAGAGTTTCATAACGTTTGAAAGTCGTCTCAGCCATTTGTCTCAGAGGCACACTGCATGCCTCAATTGTCTCTTCTCTTGGCTTCCAGCCCTCTTACTCATTCTATTCGTTAACCTTGACACGTGCACTTCTTCGCCAGGGGTGTAGTCCTAAAAAAAGAAGTGGGGGACGCCTGAAACAAGACTTAGACAAAGATTTACAGTTACACAGAATATTAATTCTGCTGTACTGAAATTATCTTACACTCCGTTTCAGTAAGTAACCAGTTGCAACAGTGGACTAACTTTTGAACGAATTTCAGTCCAAAAAAGTGGAGGGAGTGGGGGACGCGTCCCCTGTCGAAAAAAGTGGGGGACACCGTCCCCCGCGTCCCCGCCCCACTACACCCCTGTTCTTCGCCAAATTTAAACGGCTGTCGCTATGTTGAATTAAGCACGCGACTACTGGAGACGGATGAGCGTCGGTCTACTGCGAGGTGCAGACCTAACCCAACGCAGCGCAGGACGCGAGGGAGGCCTATAGCAGCGCTGAACGGAAAACAGTCATCCATTCGGGGTCACCTCGGTCGTCTGCCTGCCGACTTCCGGCTCACAAATATCCCCGTTTTCGTCCGGACGGACGCCGCTCTTTCTATAATTCAGGCACCGGTGGCCGTTCGTTGGACGACCGTGTCAAGTCGGCAGACGTTCCACTAGTTGGAGATGACGCGAACCAGATGCCATTCCGATAACTGCGATCAATAATTTATCACGGAAGTTATCGATACCAAATGTGCATTGCACTTGATCTTCCAGCACTTGCTAAAAAATTCCCTTTAATGACTTGAACCCGGAGAGTCCGTGCACCGTGCACGTAATAAATATTGTACATTATTAGGCCGCATCGCCGCGAGTAGCATAAGATGCGGCCTACTGTTACCGCTGTAGCGTGGTCTGTCGGTTGGACACGAGCGTGAGTTGTGCCAAAACGGATGAACCGATTGAGATGCCGTTGGGTTGTGGACTCGGGTGGGCCAAAGAAACCGTGTATTAGATGGGGGCCCGGATCCCCCACGGGAGTGGGCACTTTAGAGGATGCATATTTAGGCATGCTTAGACTTGCCTGTGGTCCATATTCTGAACATTATTCGTTACAGGGCAGCTGCGATGCGGCCTCTGGATACCAGTAGTAGATCGCGATTCAGACAGGCTTTCAACTGAAATTTAAAACCGCATCGAATTCGAAAACAGCCTATTGTTGCATTAATCCGTGTACCCGATCGACATCGCGACGAAAATGAGAAAGAGTCGTATGGCTATTATTATTCAGTCTACTGAAGCAACTTACTATGAATTTCAGTCGGTATCATTCGGTCACGCGGAATCTCAGTAAATACGCGGCGTTTCTCGGAGGTTGCTGCCGGAGAGCCGTGGCCAACAAAAAGCGCGCGCGGTGACTTGACTTGTCACGTAAATGTAGATGCGAGACAGGATCCGGCGGTAAAACAGCCCCAATAAACGACGAGTCGAGCGCATAAAAGAGTGGTCCGATCAATGACGGAAACGACGTCGTATACAGGTGCGCACTGTGAGAAAACAAGACACCATGGCGTGCGACACAGCGACAAAGACTTGACAGACGTTAGATCGAAACTGACAATACAGTGACGTGGGTCACGCTCTTTGACAATCAACAGCCTCTCGCCTCATTCAGACATACAGATTAATGTCCTCACTTCACTGCCGATCAAGTGCCGTGCAACAGCTACTTTGAAGTTACCGTTTACCGTTTCGCAGCTCTTTCGCTTCTCTAAACTGAGCGACTTTTGCACAGCCTCACAAAAAACGCCAAAGCTTCTGAGGGAACCGATACATTACCGGGGACCATCCACGCCGCTACATCTTCTGCGGAATTCCGTACCCCCTAGCGTCTCGTAATCTGAATCACAGGCCGGTCATCCTTTAGCCATCTCAGCTGTGGAAAGCGCGGTCGTTACAGAACCCCGGCGTCTCTGCAGATCTCTCCTCTCCATCCCTCCCAGCCTCTGAATCAATACATACGTGTCACGTGCGCATCAATTACTTGTCCGCCGGCGAACAAACCATTAGCTGTCACGCTACAGGCACACGTGGCATTGACGTTACTGCGTCATTTATAGGTACATATCACACGTGCGCGTCTACGTGTACGAGCTTCACCAGGAGCTCCAATGCGCACTGCGCGGCGTCATGCCGTCCGCCCGGAAGCGTGCATTCTTATTATACCCCTGCCGTAGGGGGGCATTAAGCGATACCGCGATCCGTCCGTCTGTCCGTCCGTCTGTCTGTCCCAGCCTAGGCTATGGGAACGCTGGCTGCCTGCAGCTGGCCGGCCACCAGAGATGTGCGGACTGTGGACCCGTCCGCGGATGGACGTAGATCCGCCGCGAGTCGAACTGACGTCGGAGCCTCGGAGGGGGGACATCGTCTCGCCGCCCGCCCCACAGCGTCTCTAACTTGTATTACGGTGAAAATGTGAACGGTCGAGGTTACGTGGTTAACGTTAACGTTTGTTCAGAGCACACGAACTGACCTCGACTGACCTGCAACAAATCGACCCAGTTACATGACGCGTTCGTCAGCTATGCGCGCCAGCGTCACGACTTGTTTTGCTGGAGGCTCAGTGAAACTAGGACGGATGGTACTCGGTCAGTTCTGAACACACGGGAATCGGAATATCACCTATGCGGGGTGGCAGGTAACACTGTGTGCACCATATGGTGTGTGCGTTCTCGTAGCGGTGAGACTGGTTGCAAACTGCTGTACTTCGTTTACCTTTTTATCTTTGATAATCTTTATTCACCGAGAAATACGGTAGCAGCAATAAATAAACAGAAACAATAGATAAGCCTATATACATATATCAGCATCGCTTGATTCTTAACAACAACAGACTTTACGTATTGCAATGCGGCTGTTCGTAGTGGAGTTCTCGAACCGGAGTTCGGTTCAGTTCACGTGCTGTGAACAAGACTTGACGCCCGCGTTGACGATCCACAATGAGCTGGCAACCTCCCGGGACAGACGCGCAACGACGCATCCATGTCAACGCGACGTCTTCAGTCTGCTGTACGACGCAATCACGAGTTGTGTGATCATACAGAAAGTCTCGGCCAGCGTGCGTTAGCTCTGTGCCCGGACTCAACATCAGCAGCTTGTTTCAGCGCATGGTGATACTATAGCTGGCCTATTGGCATCTGTAGCCTCAGCGCGTGAACGAACAGTGCAAATCACCTCTTTATGATATCGATGACATTTTGGCATAGGGTGGCTCGATAGCCGAGTGGCTAGCGTGCTGGACTCAGGCGCAGAAGGGCCTGGGTTCAAATCGCAGCCGCGACACTGTAGGGTAACAGTCTTAGGCAAACTGTTCACACCCATCGTGCCTCTGTTCACCAAGCAGCGAAACTGGTAGCAGCTCTCTTAAGGGTCGCGAGGGTAACTGCAGCCTTGGCGGAAAGTAATGGCAACCTACCGCCGGGTTTATGACTCACGTCACCTGCAGGCTGACTGCCAAGAACCGGGATCAGATCCGGAACCCTACGCTCGGCAATCGAGTATTGGCTACCTTTACCTTTACTTTTTTAGCCTCAGTGCGTGACTGAACAGTGCAAGTCACCTCTTCACGATATCGTTGACATTTTGTCAAACAGGTGGTAGCAGGTTTGTAGCTGTGATATCAAGACTCTTGCTCTTTCGAATGTCGATCTGTAAACGGTATTCTACAGTATCGGCCTAGCAGGCCTGTTTTTTTCTCTATCACTTGGTGATGAATAAAAGTTGGCCAGCAAAGTATTTGAGTTCCAAGCTAACAGTTTCAGATCGTCTGCACAGCGAACATCTTTGACCATTAACACCCAATTGAGACCACTGACGTTGACGCGATGAAACTGTCGACTTTCGTGACATCAGCGTCTCGTCGGTAGCAGATCACGCATTCGTGATCACGTAGAAAGCACCTGATTGCCTCTGTCAACTGAGTCGCCGACAATCGTAACCAAGCTGTCAAATACACGTATTACAATTTCTCACGTTAGTCATCACATGCCTACGTTGTAATCGGCATGTCGGTTATTACTACCCCTAACTGAACGGATTTGGACGAAACGCGGATATCACACAAAAACTGAGAAAATATCCCAGGGCTTCCGTCAAACGGTATCAAAAGGTGGCCCAAAACGCACTGTTTTGTTACCCTAGCACAACTACTCAGCACGCATAGATTTCGGCCATTTTTGAAGTAACAGATGTAAATCGACATCCTTGTGCGTACATCGGTAATTTTTTCAAATTCTGCTTGGGGTTTTCGCAGGCCCCCAAAATGACAAAATTTAGAGAAGTGTCGAGGGGTGTTTGTACGGAGCGTGCATATCAAACGGCACAATTTCTGGCGATAGGAACAATTTCAGAGGCCAGTAGACATCCCAACAATTGTACACGAATTTTGGTCTGGAACACACAATTCATTCTACAAAACCATTCAAAGAACGGCCTGTGCTATCGCTTGTGTACAGTTCTTTCGCGGTTAGCTATCGACTGCCGTCATCATCACATTCTGGCTTTCTTTTCGTCACGCTTGTGCGGTAGATTAAGCTGACTCATGTCGACTTTCGAGCGCACGTTAAAATAGCATCTCGTGTCGTATCGTATCGCTTACGTCGTCGACGAACGATACTTTTCACTGCAATCAGCGTCAATGCTTTGCGGCTTTCTTCTCTTCATTTTCTTATTCTGTCACACTAAAAGGCTTTTAGATCACCCTAAGCGCCTCGCAGATAAATTGCGTGTAGTGACGTCATCGATCGACTTATACCGGGCCAGCTGGCTACATTATTGAAATCTGGGTCAAGACGTCTGACGTCGACTCCATTCACACCGCCGCGATAAGACGCCGTCTCGTGGCTCGCGTCGCGTGGTGGTGAGAATTGGGCATGATCCGCGCACATTCGCGCCCTCGGATTACCGTATTATATTTTGTCGCTTCGATCACTAGTACTGCAGTGCAGCACACAATAGCAAAATTTCACTGTTTGAACGAAATACTGTCAAAGTTCGCGGACGCCAATAGGTGTAAGACATTTCGCACAAAGTACGAGTCTTGCAATAAATTGTTATACAAGCTTACCCTGTCCCCCGCTGTAAGATTTGCTGCTTTTGCATTGTTAATGCAATATAAGTTATTTACAGTTTATTTTGTAAACTACACATGAGTGACTGCTTGATAATCTAGCGTACCGATTGCATTTTGGTGTTTATTGTATATTGTTTTTTGTTTGTTTTTTCTCTCTATCACTTACTGATGAATAAAAGTTGCTCAATTTCTGTAAGAAAAATAACGCACGTGTGGACAGACAGCAGGCTCGATCGGTTGATCGACTGATCAGTGATCAGTTGAACGAATCGACTAACCTGGCAGCGTGAATCAAACAACACTGCCGTGCATTTCAGTCTATTTGGTTCAGTGATAATAGAGAACGAGAGTGTGCCGATACAATTGGCACAGTGGTGGTTCTCTGGGATGGCCATTTCCAGTGCTAAAATATAAATATAGACCTATTTTTCAAATAAAATATACAGAAGCAATTTTATCAAACAGCACTCGGAAACTATTATTGTTTGAAATTAGCAAAATGCTTACTGCAGCTTTAAAAAAACTAAATTTATTGTGCTATTTGCTCAAACATTCAGTACACTTTCGTTCCCTGTAGAGATTCCAGTTTCTACGGCGAAAACGCACAGAATGACTGACTGCATACACTTACAGCAACCATCAAGGCAGTCATAGACCTCTGTGTTGCCACCTGGACCTACTATAAGCTCACGCCATTTGCTTGTCGCTATTACACGCAGGGACATTAAGTGCAAACATGATGTCATAAATATTCAACACGTCCACTGCGGCCTATAGTAGATTGCGACTGCAAGAAGTAGTCCCGAGCGTCCGCTACCTGCAACGGGTATTCCTACGCGCCAAGCCCAAGGCTGCCTGTGAGCCTCACTGCCTCAGCCTGGCGGCAACGTCGAGCAGCCTCAGCTTACCGGTATGTGCAAATCTGACGTCATCCTTAAAACCGGAAATACGTAAGATATCACTACGCCGCCTGAGGAGGACTGAGCCACGGCCATAGGTAACAAGCATAAAAAATTGGTGAAGATCGGACATGTAGTTCCGAAAATATGATCGCGGCCAGGCGAACACAGAGAGAGACAAACACGCCCATCACAGTAGTCCGCTCCCCGATCGTAATAAGATCAAAATTTTTTACGTGTTTGCATTGTATGAAGTGTTTTTTCATCGATAATGTTGTGCGCCCGCTTTGTTACGTAAACACGTGCGCTTGTCATGTGTATTTTACAATAAACCTACTTACTTACTTACTTACTAAGAGAGGCGTCGCTACAAAACGCCTGCGCACATGATGAGGGTTCGATCGGCATCAGCCGGCGAGTCACGACTGGCCGACGACGCACCAGTTATCGATCACTGAGTCGAGGTTGGCTGGAGTAGAGTTTAACGCCCCACTCGACACAATATAGGTCATTTCGGAGGCGGTCTTCACAGCCAATCACTTGACTGATACTGACAATCAAAACAGTACAGGAAAATACGGATAAACAAACTCAACACAAATCAGAAAAAGTAAACAACCTAAAATACAGCAAAACAAAACTACCCTGGTTCAGTTGCCTCTTACAACACTGATCGGCCAGGAAACGAGGTGGGCTTATTCTACAACGCTCCCGAGCCCACTGAGTCGAGGTTGATGAGGCCTGTTACCGTACCGTGAAGCACTGGCGCTGCTTAACAGTTCCTTTGCGGCGCCATGCGTCAGATCTCAAACGTTGCAGGATAGCGACGCGCGCACCGTGCTTGAGGCAATCAACTGTCTTACCCGTAACTTCGTTAAATGTTGATTGACATTTTAAAAGTTCTTTTGCTGCGGATTCAGCAGTAAATTCGTGACAAGGCATTAGTCAAAGATCCTACCAGGCCCAAATCACGCTGCCACACCACTTTGTGGTGTATCGTTACTTGTTGTACGCCTATTTTCAGTGTGGCGACACGTTTGAGGTGTGGCGGGATCATATTTTATTAGAAACTTACCGCCGAGTCCCCCGTAGAAAATATTTGAAAATCGGCCAGCAAGTTACAGCTAAAAATATTGCGACCCCCTTCCCGGACACACTGTATTTAGACGTTTCGTCGGTGTATTCGCGGTCGGTCGCATTTAGATTTTAGACAGTCGTCACGTAACGTCCGGCTTTAGCGAAACGTGTAGCAACTTGTCAAGGCATCAAGCCTCTTAGCCCACCCTTCCAGCATAGGCAGCGTTAAAAAATGCATTGATCGCTGCAGATCTGTAGATGCAGAAACTGGTCGGGATCAGTAGTATCGGGGGCGGCTTTATTGCACGTCGGACTTGTGCATACTTCTGGGTGTCTAATCTTCACGGAAGCAGCTCGTACATAAGCGGCGTTCACACCGCAGCGAGCAGGTCGAGGTGATAATGAATTCGCTGACGAACCACAGAGGAGCTATGCGGCACAGCAGAAACAAACAACAACAGCTCGTAAGCCATCCACCAACTCACTGATCCGGACGACTGGATGCCGTGCGGTCCGACTGCCAACAACTTCGTATATCACCGGCGTTCGCAAGCGTCATCAGCATCTGAACAAAGCGACTTTTCTAGCTGTCCCTGCTCATAATTACGTCGTTTACAGCGCGTAACGTCGTTCCAAACCAATTTGGCAGTTTACTCAGAACGCAAACAATCAACAATTTCTGCCCACATATTGATTTTGTAAAGGTACGCGTAAGTAGGAAGTAAATAGGCTAAACGTAAATTTGTATAGCGCTTCATCGTTGTCCCCGCAATGCTGCGATCCGTCCGTTCGTGCGTCCCTCTGTCCCATGCTTCTAGCTCACAAACGATGCAGTTAGGGCTAAGGCTACTATAAGTATAGAATACTAATAGGAAACCAGATGCTGGAAGTCGAACCCACTGCAAGTGGCCGAAAGGGATGGATCATATCGTTTCGCCGTCATCGGGGTGATACCTTGTTATGAACGACCAATCCCTTCATGCCTACGCCCGAATAGCACGATAATACGCCACCAGCAAATCGGAGATCACAGCGTAAAGGAGGAGAAATCGCAGCAAGTAAACTGAACTGAAAAGTTCACGAACTCCAGAGTGAGCTGGCGCATTGGAATACGTGTGTCCAGATCGCGCCGATCGAGCACCAACAGACCTATGGAGTTTCGATTACGATACGAGATGCTATTTTAACGGGCGCTCAAAAGCTGACATGAGTCAGCTTAAGCTACAGCACGGAACCCAACAACTAAAAAGTGGAAAAAGAAAAACTGAAAAGTAAAAGAAGGATATGCTCAAAAGTATCGGTAAGCAGTCCAGGGAATCCGTGAGTCGGTCCGGAAGAAGAAAAGGAAGGCTACGGTGGGAAGGATTTGCGGAAAAAGGAAGGTTTTAAGCCTGAAATAAAAGAGTGAGGGGTGATGGTATGTAGGCTATATATATATATATATATATATATATATATATATATATATATATATATATATATATATATATATATATATTTATAAATA
>Ga0126332_10000567_pt1 | contig 13035 bp, 6 predicted proteins | sample InaspJWI42metaG_FD_94482 | JGI IMG/M metagenome (GOLD analysis project Ga0126332, IMG submission 94482) | Marine gutless worms symbiont microbial communities from Oahu, Hawaii - Inanidrilus sp. 2 OAHU.JWI-42 metaG | ecosystem: Host-associated > Annelida > Digestive system > Unclassified | place...
ACTGCTTATTTATATATATCGCAGCTGGCCGCCATATCTGGCGGTCGTTCCCCTATCCACCACCTGGGGACGCGGCTGGTAGCCTGCAGAAAGGCCCCAACTGCAGAAAGGCCCCAACAATTGGTAAGATTGGTAAGATTGGCAATTGGTAAGATTTCAATTGACACGACGCATCGCGCGGTCCCTCGGCGATAGCGGAGCTTCTTGTTTTACAGGCCGGATGCTCTTCCTGCCGCCCAACCAACAGTGTCACAGCACTGAAGGCACTTTAAAAAAACCAAAAAAATGAACGTAATAAACATTATGTGTCATTGATTCAAATTACTATAATCCACACAATGTATAGCAGCAGTACCACTTGCTGAGGTCGTGTTTAGCCATTGAAAAATTTCTAACTTAGTTATAGTGATGATGATACCATGGATACGGCATGGCAGTCAGCAGTATGTAAGGTCAGTTGTGGGAGAAACACTTAGTTGACGCATATGCAAGCTGTTGATTAGTGCAGTGACATTACATTTTACCAGCATTAGTTGACCTTGCACTGCCCCATGCTGTATATCTTTCTTTCATTACATTGAAGATGTTGTCTGCTAAATGCAACCACTGAATGCTGTTGACAGTAACTTCGTTTGCATCACGTACGTTTCTTTATTGCAGTTGGGATAGCTATTTCACCAACATTATTCATTATTAGCCATCTTATACAATTTCCTTGGGATTATCCTTGGGATTATTTTTAAGTGATGCAGTGTCACGTGACTTCTATGTAAAAGCTGAGCTTGTTGTGGCAAGTAAATGACGGTAGGTATTTACAAGACAGTCTGTATTGTGCGTTTAGCTTTCTGGATCGTGTAAATGTGGTGAAAGCGTCTGACTATATGCCAACTGAGCAGGTATCATTGTAGCTTCATTGGACAATGATTAGATCATGTTTTTGCATTGTCTAGAATAATGTTGTTTAAACATTCTGATTTCATATCACGTTGTGGTATCATTTTGTCACTTGTCAGATAAATGTAAAGATTTAGTTTCAGTTGCGACCCACATCATGTTTGCATCAAACATCGCACACTTAGAGAGGTCATACCTGCAAAATGCCTCGGGGGAATTTTAGTATCCAGAAGAAAGCATGCATTTACTTACTTATGACATGTTACGTTTACATTTGTTTATTTACTGTTTTGTTTGACATTAGTGTAATTTTTTTGTAAAATAACATGCCAGCGAAATTTGCAAAATGTGCATGTTGAGGCAGTGAGACTGCTGCCAAGAGTCATTAAGCTGAACACTTGGTGTCATTAAGAGCTGCTCGAATATTTTTGACAACACCTGGCTATGGCTATGGCCAAACACCACAGAAAAAATGTCTTGGGTAAAGTAACAGGGAATTAACCTTATTTCAGTACCTTCTGCTATAACGTAGCAACAACTGCAGGTAGTTTCATATCCAAAAAGTCACCTTGATCTGCAAAGCCAGTTTGGTACTGTCTCAGAATCCCACAGAATTTGAGAGTTTTCGAGTTTTATGCTGACATGAGAAATGGAATGAAAATTTTCGGTCACATAGCCTTGTGCGTCACAGCAATAGAAACTATCTTTGTTTCAGTAACTATAAGTGGTACTGTGTTACCTAGATATGCTGTGTTGGTGTGTGTATTTGCTCTGCATGTTGTATCTCAGTTGACGTGATTGATATGCTTGTTCTGTAGGATATACTGCGTTGTCGAGTCCTTACTTCTGGAATTTTTGAGACTCGGTTTATGGTGGACAAAGTCAACTTTCAGTATGTTGCCATGTTTTCGTCTAATACACAAACACGTGTGGTATAATAATTATTTTTGCAATTGAACCTAGATTGGCTGTTTTCCCTTAATTTTCTTGCCCACTTTTTTGAACCTGTGCATCTTGTCCAGACTAAACAAAACTTATACCATCTTATTCACATCATCCCACCATGTCTTCTTTCATTATCCCTTCTGTTTAATGTCCATCATTTATACAACACTAGCTGATTCCCGAGCACCAGAAGAGGCACTCGGGAATCAGTTAGTCCTATGATACAGTACTTCCAACCAGACGACCATGGTTAGTATGGGACTACTTGCTCCGGCCAATACTGTTTGCTGTGACGACTGCCTGCTGGTTAGTCTGTAGCAGCAGCACCAAGCCTGGCAGCGAGACAGCTGGAATTACGACGCTGATTCTGCAGTCATAGCTGTCTTCACCAGTCCAGCCAACCGCGCCGCCATGCCTCCCCGGTCATCGCAATCTAGTCAGAGAACTGCACGGCGTCGGCGGCAGTAGCCGTGGACAGTTATACCACAGCTACTGGCCTTTACAGTCCAGAGATGTCACTAAAACCATGCCTCGACCGCTCGTCGTGCCCGTGGCAAGTGGCGACTCACTATCAGCAGATGCCAGATGGAGCCCCTGCTAGCCCTGTGCCTGTTCCCAGGCCTTAGCCACAGCAGCCTGAGCCTACTGTGTAATGCAGGTTGCCACTCTGCCAACACGCTGTAAGGTGGAGCTGTGCCACTAGAGACAAAGATACCGCCCAGCATCACTGCTGCTGCTGCTGCTCTACTTGTGACTGACAGATGCTGACATTTGCCCCATCGCACACCCGCCCCTCCCCGAAAACAACTGTCTGTTACGTCTACCCTGGCGAGGGTCAGTTACAGGGGGCATGTATCCAGGAAGGAGGTAAATGTCGAGTACTGGCGCCAATGACGGTCGGGCCTATAGCCACGCCCTCCACTTAATATTAATGCGTTACATCTCAGCACTTTATAAGTAAGATTTGATCCAGTCATTGTTTTGTATTTGTTTAACCACCTGAGTCTACCTTTCCTATTCACAACCGACATGTGCCCTTGTGTCCAAACGATGTCGCATGTTGTCAGCAGCTGCCCACAGACCAAGCTGGAGGGTGGGCTGCAGCGATTGCACTTACCTGATATTCTTGCCGTTAAATGGCTGAAGACACTCAATGACAGCTACAACACTCACAAGCCGACTTACTGTGGTCTCTTTTGTTTGATATGATAATGTCACGTCTTGCATTTTCATGCCTTGTACTTTCATCCATTATTCTCAGGTCTGTCATTGGCTTTTCTTGCATTTCAACATCTACAGGCCTTCCAACCCTCGTAGCACCATTCTTGCACCTTTGTTGGCCACTATGCAGCTTTGTGAATCATATTTATTTACTCAGTTACTTGGTGGCGAGTGAGATATGGTGATGGTGTGAAATGGCAGCATGTTTGACGTCGGTGGCCAGCGAGACGAGCGTCGCAAGTGGATCCAGTGTTTCAATGACGTCACCGCCATCATATTTGTCACAGCGTGCAGCAGTTACAACTTGGTTCTGCGCGAGGATGTCAGTCAGAACCGAATCCAGGAGTCTCTGGAGCTCTTTACCAGCATCTGGTCAAATCGGTACGTTTGTTTGAACTTTTCTGCATTTTATCATCTGTAGTCTGGAAACAGTAGGTGGGCATTTTTAAGGTGAAGTTACAGAACATGAGAACTGAACGTATTATGGGAAAATAAGCACATGGCTTACACTAAGCACATGGCATCTATCATGCTTGGTATTGACGCAGTTAACGCTGGTGCCTGCAGATGATATTTTACACATTTTTGGTCTGTTTGCATTTTTTCCTCAAATTCCTTAAGTAAAATAAGCAACTTTGTAGTATTCATATTCCAAGAGAAATTTTGATTTATGTAATGTTTTTAGAATGTTTCTGCTCCAAAAATTAGAAATGGTACTAGACCGGGATTTTTTTTGGCACACTCTGTATATATCCAGTCTTCACCAAAGTTTTAATGATGCATGTTGCCTATGGCCATGGCTCGGTCCTGGGCATTACCAGACTGCGGACTGAGTCTGATACATACGAGTGCCTCTTTGGTGCTGTTGCAAGTTTTGTCTTCAGTGCTTTGATGGGTACAAGAAATCGCATCTAGCAAAGATCTATGGCTTATTTGACTGATAGTGAGGAGGCGGTCACATGTCTGTGTCTGGGTTTGCAGGTGGTTGCGCTCTATCTCAATCATTCTGTTCTTGAACAAGCAAGATCTGCTCGCAGAGAAGGTCAGAAGTGGCAAGTCAAAGATCGAGGACTATTTCCCGGCATATGCCATGTACACGACAGATCGTTAGTATACTCACATGCATTTTATTGTATGTTTTTGCTTTGCAGTTGTTGCACCATTCTGTATATGCCAGAAGTACTGTATACATAGCACGATGAATAATTTCAGCATATCCTGACAACAACTAGGCAATAAAATTTGTTCCAAATCTAGTTAAGTGGATCGATGCCTGAATGCTAGTATAGCGTTAAATGGCCACAGTCTTTCTGCACATCAGTTAACATTGACAGGGTCACTGAATTGATCTGCTTGCAAGAGTATCAGTTTGACACCCACTGATTACTCAGGGTTCCTGCAGGTCCTGCCAAGTCCTGAAAAATGACAAAAATCAGGCTTGTAGAAGTCCTGAAGTTCACTCTTGGTCCTGAAAAAGTCCTGATTTTTGGTCAGTGTGGCCCTGAAAAATTAATTTGTCCAGCATGTTAGTTGTGATGCACTTATTATTAGTATCATACAACAATCTTAACTGAGCATTCTGTCTCTCTGTTCATGGCATACTGTGCTTGAGCTTAGCCGTGTCCACAATTGAGCACCCTTGTTCTCGAGAGGCTGCCTTCTTCAACATGTATGAAGGATTTATGTTCGCTGGTCTCAGATCCGATTTATTGGCTCTCAACCACATGTGGTTGGGTTTGGCTGAGCATTACAATGACAAAATTGTGTCATCACCGATGATACATGAAAAGCTGTCACATGGGCATTACAGTGTCTTGTTTTGCTATCAACATAATTGTTTGAGGCCCACAATTGTACTAAAATAGTCTGGATTTTTTGCATCACAGGTCCTGAAAAGTCCTGATTTTTTATCCTGACATTTGAATGGGTACCCTGTTACAGTCTGTTATTGTGAACTGGCAAAAATTGACTTGAGATGTGAATTTTTCTTGGTAGTTTTATGTTACTCAGAGCCTTTTTTTGGAAACTTACAGATTGCAGTTTATGAGTTACAGTATTGTTCTGGTACAGAGAAATCACTTGTATCTTGTATATTCCATTTGTTTCAGATTTTTGTTGTCACACATTCTGAAAATGTTTGTGGCTTTTAGAACAATCTGAGGCTGGCGAAGATCCAGAATTTGTGAGAGCAAAGTACTTTTTCCGAGATGAGTTCTTGGTAAAAGATTTATTTTGGAATTATTTCATGTTTTGTAACTACTAATGATTCTAATAAAGTGTAACAAAGTTGTTAAAGTTGTTATTATATCAGACTAGTTGTAGTTATACTTACTAGTTTTCTTGCTGTTGGTGCTAGAAATATCCAGTTTAGTTAAATTTATTAAACTTTTCCAAGAAAGCAGAATGTATGATGACTGTATAGCACCATTGAGGAGAGCTCTCTAGTGTCTTCTGCCTATCTGAATGCACACGTTGTCATAATTAAGGGCATAAGTGTGTACCAGCCTCCAGCAGTATCCTTCAGTTCTTGACTGGAGTTGCCAGCTAATGCTGCTTGCTGTTGTTTTATAAGAGGGCACTTGGCTGGCATGATGAAACATGCAGCAACTTCCAGTCACATTAATTACTACTCTTTGAGTCATGATAGAAGTGATCCAGGTTAAGCAGTCCATCCACATTGTGTGTTTTTGTGTTGTGTGCCCAGACAATAAACTGCAAACTATATGACCTTTGGCATAGACATTAGGCATGCTGGTTCATTTTGGTAACATTTATTTATTAATGTCATAGAGTGTAATTCAAGTCACAGGTGGAAAATGTTTTTCATGGATGCAGGTTATGAGGTAATGTATGTACTTTGCGTCGCCATTGGGCATCGCGAGATGTGCTACTTGCAACACTTATACAGTTGGCAATGCCCAATTACTGGTCGGTTGGTTGTTAAGTTGTGCTGAAGTGGCAACAGTTACAATATGACAGGAACAGACTATTTTTATTTTAAATGTCAGAATCCATTTGCTGCATACTTCTGTATCCTAGTATTTTAAGGTTCTATACAAATATTGTATTCTCATTATAATAAGATGTACTGCAGTTTGTAAATGGCGTGCAAAGTACGTGCTGCATTGACTGTAGAAAATAGCGATATCCGACGGTCGTCACTACTGCTACCCGCACTTCACGTGTGCCGTTGACACGGAGAACATCAGACGGGTTTTCAACGACTGCCGCGACATCATCCAGCGCATGCACCTGCGCCAGTATGAGCTTCTATGATCGACGATCGACGCCTCAGTCTAGCGCAGTCCGCACACACTCTCACCTCGTCACAGGCTCGGCCCGGCGTGACGGCCGCTTGTACAGCATGGCAACTAGAGACAAATGCACACACCGCCTGCATATACCAGCACTTACAGCTTTGTCTGTGTCACCCTCGTATCCCGGCGTTGCCGTTAGCAGGTTTCTAGTTTCGTTGCTGTTTTGGATTATTTGTGCGTCTCCTCATGTTTCGGCTTTTTGTAGTGCCGACTGGCAGTATGCTGTGCTTGCTCTTCGTAGTCAAATCTGCCACATCTGTTTATAGTTGTATACGTCACTTGCCCATTGATGCAGCAGCAAATGTGACTGCTCAGTTTGCAGGGGTAGGCTGGGGTCTGATGATTAGGACATCAACATTAGCCTGGGGAACATTCTGCTGTGCATGTCGTTTGTAGTCACAGCTGCCACATTTCTTTGTAGTTGGAGGCACCGGTTGCTCTGTGACTTAGTGGCAAATGTGATTACTCCTTCATTGGTGGCTTGATACCCCATTAGGTTTATCAGAATTGGAGGACATTTTTGTAAGCTTGCCCACAGTATATCAGGAAGCCTGTCAACCAAACAGTGTAGAGGTATTACTAAGCCTAATGCCTCTATTCCTCTGTATCTTAAGCTTGAGTGTGTACAAAAAAAGAAAAAGGTTGAATAATTGGGGATTTACCTAATGGATTTTCTCTTAGGTAATATATTTAGATGGGATGTGTCTCCCTATTCTCTCCTGGGCTTGCTCTCTATACTGATAAATGTTTGTTTGGCAAAGTTTGGTGGTTTTAGTTGCAAAGCGGCAAATATCGGTCATGGCTGGTGCATTGTCTGTTGGTGTCAGTCACTGGAAATGTCGACGGTGAATTTACGTGTTGCGGGGAGTGTTGGCTGTAAATACGCACGTCACTGGTCGCTTGTAATTAGCTGTTGCTGGCATGTTGGAAGCCACTATCAGCCGTGTCCACTGCCGCTACTGTATACCTTTGTGTAGTTCGTTTGCATCGCCGCGAGCTGTGCACCCCTGTACAGGCGTCTAGTCCACAACACTACTAGCCGTGTGATAATTATTAACACTACTAGTTTGTGTGATAACAGTTTGCAGTGTACAGACGTTATCGTAGTGCATTTGTGTGCTGGCCCTTCTGTTGGAAGTGGCAGCATTCGATGAATACTGGTTGAATTTCCGTATAAGATATCGCTGTGGATATTCGAGTCATAGGGCAGTTACATGCCTTACACAGGCCTTTTAGCTTACCATAGTAGTTTTACCAACTGCCTGAATGTTATGTGACAGTCCCTCACAGTTGTAACTTCATGAAGTCGTTTTACCAACTCTTCTTTCCCTTATTATTAACCACTTTGGTGATCCAGGTAGAGCAGTCGGTGCAGTGTATGTGTGTGTCCATGTGTCTGGACAGTCACTTTTGAACTATGCGAACTTTGAACTACATGTTTGTTTTCTCAGTTAATTTGATGCTGTCTACGCTGTGACTCCCAAAAACAGCCACCTGTATTTTTTTTAATAAATTAGTCAATAGTCAACCAATTTTTTTGTGTACAAAATTCTAAAGACAACTGCCAATCACACCTTAAAATGTCACCACACTACTCTGTGAAACGCAAATGAGCCATACTCAACAATCAGTCATCTTTGGCAGTCATGGCTGCAAACGAATGAAGTTCTGAGAGCATAAAATTGTGTTGCTGCTGTCACTTCTATACATGAACACATCTTGTGTATATAGTACATGTCCACAGCAGCAGACTGCAGGTCTGCAGCCATTAGTGACTCTGCTATTGTTCTTGCTGTACATAGTCAGAGTTGTCAATTTTCAACCACTGATTCTAGTCATAGTCGTTTACCTGTGTGTGGTAGAGGCAGGACGAAATCTGGGAAAGTGTGATAGGGTCATTGAAAGAGGTGTAAAGCAGCCGAGGCTGTTTATTGTTTCGGCTCTGTTCACAGCATTCAACAACTGAGGAGTAAGTGAAGCTCAGATGTGTGATCTTTCTTGTTGCCACACTGCGTCATGCAATGTTAGTGAGTGCATAGTGCAGTATAATTTGGTACCACTTGAGGGGTGGTGATGCTCTGTGGCTGTGAAGGTAACTACATGTAGGTCTGGCATTACACTGGCCGTGTATTACAGACATCAGTGGTTTATCCACCTACAGGCTGACGGCCTGAAGAGGGGAGATGAGCATCCCTCCTACACTCCTCGTATTGTATGGCACACATTACCTTTTTACCTGGACCCTGTAGGCTGGAGTATGTTCACAATATAGCAGATTTTATGACAACTCGGCATTGCATGCCCCGGGGTCGCTAAATCGAGCACCAGCTTTGCTGGGGTAAGGGTGGGAATGTCACTTCTGCCGTGTGGCAGGTAACACTGCGTGATCACGTATGGCGTGTGAGTTCCCATGGCAGTGTGGCAACTTTGCAAACTGCTGTATCCTTATTACTTTATTTGCTGTTCTCTGATGTGCATAGTACTGCAGTTTGCAATTAAGTAATTGGGTGCATCGTTTGTGGTTGTATTTCTACTAAGCATTTTGAGTAATTGCTTGATAATGTAGTTTTTTATACTCAATTACTCATGGCCTTTTGGTGCTTTGACAGTGTTGAAAGAGCACTGGGCTTGTAAAAACTGAATGAACTGCTGGCATGGGTTACATGGTTTAGCTGATGCCATTGCCACGTTGTCATTTCTTGCGTCATTAAAATCTAGAATAATTAATCTTTCTGATGCTTGCTTATCCTGGTTGTCTTGGAAAGACAATTACAGTTATGTTTGTTACAACTGAACAAATTCTGTGCAGATGTAACTACGTATTACTTAACTGGGTTATACCATGTTTGCTTGAAATATTCTGCATACCAGTAATTTTGCAGCAAAGTCTGCAGTTAACCAGTTGCACTGGCACTATCACTTAAATGTACAACGGCCAGTGGAGTTTAGGCCAGTCATCTTTACTAGGCTTTGCTGTGTATAGTGCACTGATGGACTAATAGCTAATGACGAGTAAAACTGGTGGCAATAACTACTAATATTGTAGGTGTTGGTGCGGAATGTTGTATATTAATGTTTATGAACGTTTGTTGTTGCCACAGTAATGGAGAATTACGTTGCCCTGTGGTTGTTTACTGTCTCGTTTTTCTGTTTTAGACAATGTTATGAATTTAAAACTTTGAATACAGTGTGAGTTTCAATATTGTTATTATTAATGCAAAATTATTATCGACTAATGATATTTTTGCCAAAAGCATATAGGTTGATGATATTTAGGAAAAACTTTAGTAAAGGCATTGCTAAAAGATTTTTTATCCATATGATGATTAACAACACTACGTGCTTTTATTTCTTTGACATTTATTTATGCTTTTGGCTACTGGTTGATTATGTTCATGTTTTTACATGCAAGTAAATTATTTTAGAACGTCATTGTTACTGTACAATGTGTTTGTTGCTACTTTTGGCAGGTTTTATTTTGAGTTGGTTAGAAGGTTACTGCTATAGTTTTTATGGTACATTAAGCTGGCTTAATCTCTTCATCTCCTGTTCAGTCATTTTTCCAGTAGATTGGTCCTTGTCTACACTGCAGACGCTTGTACTAGTAAATTCTTTCTTTTTCCTTTCTTTGCACTATGTTACTCCAGTCACTCATCTTGCACAACTGAAAGCTATACATTGATATGCTGTACAAATACTGTATTGTTATTATTAGTATCATAATTAGTCTTCTGCTTATTCATACCCTGGATGACGATTTTATACCTCCAGATTTTATGGATATCTGCTGTAGATTGGCTCATGTTATCACGTCTTAATTTATTAATAGTGTTAACATGCAGAGTGTATATTTTGTTGTTATTTAACGGCGATGTTATATGTGCATTGTGAAGCTATGTGCTGCATGTGTGTCTGCTGTATGTGTGTGCATATGTGCAGGCTACGGCTGTACCAAATATTTGCTTACACGTTTCAGCTCCAAATAGTGGGTTATACGGTCTATTCGTATTCGGCCAAATTGTGCCTCCAGGCCAGATCCAAATACGTAAGTCATATCCCGGCAGTTTACGACACAGTAAACAAATGGTGTGTAGCGTGGATAGAAATCATCGAAAACATGACTTCTTTCGACAGTGACACTTTGTTTCATTCCTGCATTTGAATTTTTTTATTAATTTCACAATAAACTGATAGCACATTGGTGACTGGTAACTAGCAATTGTGTACTTATTGTCTTTTTGCAAGTATTCGTAGTTGGCTGAATAGTGCTAATCCCATATTTGTGGTACAGCCCTAGTGAAGGCACATCCTCGTCAGTTGCTGCTGCTGACGATGCTGCTTTGTTATATGTGCTGTATTTGTCTCGGTGTTGTTGGAAATAATGTTGGTACTAGTGGTCAGAAAATTGATTTGTCAGGCTGAATCGATCTGCATTGCTGGATTGAAGTTATAATGTTACATTCAGTACACAGTTAGTTACAGGTTTGCTCTGTATGTGTAATTGATTTTCATTTTCACGGTTTCTTGGCTTCGTCTGCACTTTTTCCATTTAAACATGTTTGTTTATGTCGCTTGATATGAGCTCAGTCGTAGGTCAGTTATTTGGCTGCAGCAAGTTGGATCGTTTCTGTCATTGAATTGAATTGTTTTTTTCTTTGGCGACTCACCCATCACTAGTTAGTACAAATCCACCCTGCTCTGTTTTTACTCTGTTAGGACGACAAAGAAACTTTTTGGCATATAAAATCAAATTGGTGAAAACAAAGTATTTTATCACACTTCCTCAGTTCTCATATTGCGTATGCATTATTTCGTGAGTGCTTGTGGCTGATACACAGAGTCAGTGATGTGAAAGATTTCTGATGTGATTTAATTCATGGTCGAAAAAATTAGCTGTTGCACAATGTCGGTCATTTCTATTTTTTTCAGAGTAATGTTTGAAGTTGGAAGCTGAGTTAATCCTATAACAGACCAGGAAGTATGTGAATTGAAGTGGCTGACATATGCTGTCAGAGACCAGCAAGTCAGTTACTGCTGTTGTCTCTGTTGTTTCTCAGTTTTTGTTGTCACCATTATTATTAGTATTGATATATTTAGTCTTTGAATCATATACAGAATATAGAAATTGTCATGCTGGTATCATGTTGAGCAACACCTGAATCATTCATGTAGTATTGTTTTTTATTTATTTTTGTTGTTGCTGATTGTTATAATACGCAGTCAAATGCACAGAAAGTTGGGATTGGGTTAAATGTATAAGAATGTGTGTTTGGTACATTTCAGTGAAGATGCGGATGAATAGAGACACTGATGTGTTGAGGTATAATTAGTCTTTGAATTGTCTTTGTTTCCTTGCTGTCTCTTGTCTCTGTTGCCATTACTGACAAGTTTTGTGGCAGTCAGTGAGAGCATATATACAGTATATCGTCATATTCAATAGCATTCAGCTGTTGTCTGGGTTCAACAACTGAGGCAGTGATACATTGCAGTCAGAACTAGAAGTATTGTCAGTCACTGTGCCACTAACCTTAGTCGTTGCCATTACTGTGGATTTGGTTGCGTGTTATACTATGCCTAGTCAGTTGACATTCTTGTTACTGAGCTCTGTGGAACCAGTTGCTGGAATCACTGCAGGCATGTATTATTCAGTCAGAAATAAACCACATCCCCAGAAACCAACTTAAGGTCTGGTTGCAACAAGCTCAGTTACATTGAACCATTAGTTAACTAACCGACATTCACTGTGACTGGCCCAGTATGTTTTCTCATGATGAAATTGTCATGAGTAGTGTCATTACGTGATGATGCTGTTGAGTTAACCTGTGGTTATTGTTAACTGAGTGTGGTGCAGCCAGACCGGTATTATTTATTTATTGTTGTGTAATTGTTGTTAAGACATGTTTTTGATGCTGAAGATTTGTTATATTAGGTTCTTACCATTGTTGTCTAAGATGCTGTAATGTGTTACCTGTAGTGGTTACATCTGTAGAGTCTGCTGAATCACTGGCATTGCAGGCATTGTTAGTCTCTTATTTTTTAAAATTCTAAGTTTGTTTTCTTTTAAATTTGGTATCTAGTCAGTTGATTGCTGAATTAGCCGTGCTGCTGCTAAGGATGCACGTTTGTGTGCTAAAAATAACAAATCGACTACTCCGATCTACGTAGCACAATGTGAGATTTTCGTGACCAGATGCAATTGGGTGAATACTACCAAGCTGATGTCACATATGGCTGCTTGTCATTACTTACTTTGTTGCTATTATTAGGCCGAATCAATATCATATGCACAGAATTACCAATGTTTGTCGTCTGTGTGTGTCCGTTGGACACAGCCTTAACTGTGTTAGGGTGCAAACTCGGGTGGGAACAAGCGATTATGTATTAGGTAAGGCCCAGATCTCTCCCATCGTCAATTTTGGGGGTTCTCCTGCGAAATTCTTTGACCACTTGTAACTGAGATGCATGTGCATTTTGTTAATGGCCATGATATTCATGTAAACATTAACAAGCTCTGTGTACACATTTACCAAATTATTAGTGTGGTGGTAAATGTAGAGGGCGTGTGCAACTCTTATTACAAGCAATGTTATGACTTTTTCGGAACAAGCAACACCTAAGGATTTTAGAAAAATATGTTGCCAATTTTTTTTCGGACCAC
>Ga0126332_10000568_pt1 | contig 13022 bp, 11 predicted proteins | sample InaspJWI42metaG_FD_94482 | JGI IMG/M metagenome (GOLD analysis project Ga0126332, IMG submission 94482) | Marine gutless worms symbiont microbial communities from Oahu, Hawaii - Inanidrilus sp. 2 OAHU.JWI-42 metaG | ecosystem: Host-associated > Annelida > Digestive system > Unclassified...
AGTTACATATATCATAATTAGGAGCCCTTTACTACTTCAAAGCAGTAAACATAGAAGATAATTGTTAGCCGTAAGCCCTTATTAAGAGGTGCGAAACTTGAGTTAATTACTTACTGTTTTTGAGGAGAAAAATAAATGCAATGAGCCTGTAACATAAAATGTAAAACTAAATGACTGTGTGGCATAACAAAAAAGCACATTGTTAATTGGACGGAAGGGGATGCAGGTGGAGTTCCGAACCGACGGTCACTCAGGCCGAAGATGCCGGGTCTTCAGTTGTAATAAGCGGGCTACGTTTCTTTCGATTGCTAGAATGCCACGTTGAGTAATAAAATGCCACATTGTGACATATCGTGTCAAGTATTTTTTTAAAGCTCTTTTATTGCTGATCCCACATTTTAATATTGGTTAATATGATTTATAGCTGAAATAACAGTATAGTGGCATAAATTGTATTTCGTCCGTCGGGCGGACAGACATTGTCAAATAGTTCGAAAGAAATTGCCCTGACAAACAAATCTTCACAGACCATAAAACGCACTGTAATTATCTTGGAAAGGGCGCTGCATGTTAGTTATGCAGCGCCCAGCCTTGTCAGAGTACTCCTTTTACCATGCCGCCGTCCACATTTATTGCCTGACCTGTGATAAATTTTGCGCGATCCGAGGCCAGGAAAACTGCCAGATCGGCAATATCCTCCGGATCGCCATGATGACCCAGAGGAATGTTCTGCTCGGCAAACCATTCAATGGCCTTATCGCCCGACATGTTCAACATTTGTCCGAGTTGATCGCCCAGGTTATCGGGTGCTTCCCAGAGAGGTGTGCGGATGGGGCCGGGGCAGATAGCGTTGACCAGGATATTGTGGCCGGCAAGATAATTGGCCATATCCTTCGTCACCATATTCACCGCCGCTTTGATGGCATCATAGTCCAGCAGCCCTCCCGGCTGTTTGCCGAAAATGGAAGAGATGTTGATAATTCGACCCCACTTTTGTTCACGCATATGCTCAACCACGGCCTTTGAACACCGAATCAGTCCGAAAAGCATTAGATCCATGTTATAGCGGAACTCTTCTTCCGGCAGTTCCATCAGATCGCTCAAGCGGCCGGTGCCGGCATTATTTACCAGAATGTCGATACGGCCGAATTTTTCGGCGGCTGCCGCAACAAAACGTTCCGTATCTTCGGCGCGGGTGACATCAGCCTGGAGCGCCATAACGTCGATGCCTTTGGTCTGCAGAAATTCGGCTAGTTCTGCCAGAGGTTCCTGCCGTCGTGCGCAGATGGCCACATGACATCCTTCATCTGCCAGGGCCACGGCACAGGCTTTGCCGATCCCCTGGCTGGCCCCCGTCACAAGGGCTGCCCTGCCTGTCAGTCTTAAATCCATGGTGTCCTCCTTTCCAATTGCGTTTGGGTTAAAATTTACGGTTATGGGTTAGAGGTTTCGTCCGTTGAGCCGGTTAGCCCGTTAGCCCGTTGGGCCGGTTAGTCGGTTAGCCCGTTTGCCCGTCTGCCCGTTTGCCGGTTCGCCCATTGGGTCGGTTGAGCCGGGATCCAATTTCCGGTTTCGCGCCTCAAGGCTCGATTGGGCCAATCATGGATCAGGATTCAGAATTCAGGATGCAGGATACAGGGGCGTTCACAGGTTGTGGAGTACAGGATTCTGGATTCAAGATGGATGATTCAGACTCAGGATTCGGTATCGAATATGCAATGTGGTCTCTTTATTGATTCAGATTCATGCCTTGAGCTCAGGGCTCGCAGGGCCGATCCTTTAGCGCAGCGATCCTCAAGGCCCGATAGAGTCGATCATTTAATAGCCATTTAGCCGATATGTTTCGGTTTCATGCCTGCAGGAGCGATTGCTAATCCGTCCGAAAATGCTTTGGTTCACCATCGACATCCGGTGCAAGGATTTTGCGCTGCGTGGCCGCACGCATGGTGCTCGGCACATCCACCACGATAGGACCCTTACCGGCCAGGCGAATGGCAACCGACTGGTCTCTGCGGATTTCAACTTCCCGCTCACCGTCCAATGCCAGGACGGAAGGCTTGAGTTGGATGTCGATCTCCTCGCCCACTTTCATTAGACGTTGGCGCCGGATGTGTACTTCTCGAATCACTCCCGGCGCCACCGGCGCAACCACCGACCGTCCGGCTTTGCCCAGTTCCAGGCACAGTCCCAGTGGTTCGTGCGCTTGCAGGGGATGCAGCTGTCCACCAAGGGATGACAGGCCAATGTTTTCCGGCTGAGCCCGATTAAGAAAAGCGGTATGAACTTTTTCTAATTCCCAGACGGCCTTGGAGCCTTTGAACACGCCATCATAGACCACAGCGTCCACCAGTGCTAAATCCACCGGTTCTCCGTCCATAACCACTTCCAGTTGTGTATGTGCAAAGGTGCTTTCCGCCAGCGGTACCTGATTGCCGGCGATCAAACCTGCCGCCAGTCCGGCTACGGTACCTTCCACCATGGCTGGGAAAACATTATTCGTGCCGGTGGAAATCGGCAATATGGGAACGGAACCATTTCCCTTGACCACGGCACGATTGGTACCATCACCACCCAGGGTCACAATGCAGCCGACACCCTGATCCGCCATCATTCGGGCGGCTTGGACCGAATCTTCCTGAGTGCCGGTCAGTGGCAAATCCAGCGGCTCTGCCGGTATGCTTATATCAATCCGACTCAATGCCCTGGAAACGATGCCAAAATAGTCGGGCATGTAGAAAATCCGGTCGAGGCCGATCGCCTCGAGCCCAAGCAAGACACGCCGCACGATACGCACCTTTTCCTGGTTGTCGAAAACACTTCCGTAGGCCACCAGGCGCCGGATGTCCTTGCCTGACGCCGGATTGGCAATGATTCCTGCTGTGGTCAAAATTACACCTTTGTCGGTCTGTCGGTTAGTCCGTTTGCCGGTTGGCCGGTTTGCCCGTTAGTCGGTTAGCCCGTTGAGCCGGTTGGACAGTCATGATACAGGTTTCAAGATACATGATACAAGATGAAGAATTCGGTATCAAAACTAGTAAATTCTAGTTTCCAGTTATAAGCTTCGAGGCCCGCAGGGCCGCTCCTCAAGCGAAGCGATCCTCAAGGCCCGATAGGGCCGATCATTCAATGCTCTTTGTGCCTGTCCTCTAGCGCGGCAATCCTCAGGGCCTATCGGGCCGGTCTATTATTGTTTGCCTCCGGCTCGCAATTGGGGTCAGCCCGCCATCAGCGATCGTGCGGCCTCAATGATCTTTTCTTCACTGGGTATAAACTCCTGCTCCAAGGGCGGTGAAAATGGTACCGGTGTAAACGGTGCCCCTATGCGAATAATTGGTGCGTCCAGATAATCAAAGGCCTTCTCTGCCACCATCGCTGCAATTTCGGCACCCGAACCGGCGAATTTTACCTCTTCGTGTACGATCAGCAGGCGGTGGGTCTTTTTAACGGATTCAAGAATGGTTTCTTCGTCCAGCGGCTGCAAGGTCCGGGGATCGATGACTTCCAGTTTGATACCTTCAGCGGACAGTTTCTCCGCCGCGCTCAAGGCGCGATGAGTCATCTGGGCGGTGGCAACAACGGTGATATCTTCCCCCGATCGCTTGACGTCGGCCTGGCCGAGAGGGATGACGTAGTCATCATCAGCAACCTCTTCCTCCAAACCGTAGAGCATTTTGTGTTCCAGAAAGACCACCGGATTGTTGTCCCGGATTGAGGCGATCAACAGCCCTTTGGCATCGGAAGGGGTGCTGGGCATCACCACCTTAAGACCGGGAGTGTGCATGAACCAGGCTTCCAGACACTGTGAGTGCTGGGCTGCCGCGCCAATACCGGCACCGCACGTGGTTCGCAGGACAATGGGCAACTTGGCTTTACCGCCAAACATATATTTCATCTTGGCCGCCTGGTTGTAGAGCTGATCCAGGGCCACACCGATGAAATCAACAAACATCAGTTCAATCACCGGGCGCAGACCACCGGCCGCCGCACCTACGGCGGTTCCGATAATGGCGCTTTCAGTGATCGGTGTATCGCGGACCCGTTGGTCTCCAAATTCTTCCTGTAATCCTTGGGTCACGCCAAAAATACCTCCATACACACCCACGTCTTCTCCGGCGACATAGATGTTCGCATCTCGTGTCATTTCGAGCTTGTGGGCATGATTCAGAGCCTGTGCGAATGTCATGGTTTGCATGGGAAATTCTCCCTTCTTTTGTATGCACGTTTAAAGAGCAAACGCTCTGAGTGTGACGATCTCCCTGTATCAGGCCGTGTAAACATCTTCTGTGATTTCATCAACTTCGGGAAAAGGGCTCTGTTCTGCATACTTCACGGCCTCTGCCAGTGCATTTTCAATGCTGCTCCGGATGTCGCTGACCTTATCCGGCGTCAATACATCCATCTCCAGTAGCTTGGACTCGAATCGGGGCAGCGGATCCTTGTCTTTCCACTCATTGAGTTCGTCATCATTGCGGTAGGCACAGGGATCGCCCTCGAAATGACCTCGGAGACGATAGGTTTTACACTCGATCAGACAAGGGCCTTCACCCTTGCGAGCCCGGTTTATACCTTCCAGCGCAGCCTCATAGACGGCCATCACATCGTTGCCGTCCACCACAACGCCGGGCATGTCATAGGCTGAGGCCCGATCGGCGATATCGGCCACGCACATGGAGTTGCGCGTGCAGGAAGATATGCCGTACAGGTTGTTCTCGTTGACAAATACCACCGGAAGTTTCCAGCAGGTGGCCAGGTTCATGGCTTCGTGAGTGGTTCCCTGGTTGGATGCACCGTCACCAAAAAAGCACACGGCGATGTCATCTCGGCCCTGGTACTGGGCGGCCAGAGCGGCGCCTGCGGCCAGGGGCGGCCCGCCGCCGACGATTCCATTGGCACCCAGGATACCCAGTCCCACATCAGCGATATGCATGGAGCCGCCTTTGCCTTTGCAGTAGCCGGTTTTTTTCCCTAAAAGTTCGGCCATCATCAATTTAATATCACCGCCTTTGGATATGAGATGCCCGTGGCCGCGATGGGTGCTGGTGATGTAATCGGTAGGCCGCAGACTGGCGCAGACACCTGTGGCCACAGCTTCTTCGCCGACATAAAGATGAACGAATCCCGGAATCTTTCCAGCGCTGAACAGTTCCGCGACCCGCTCCTCAAACATCCTGATCTGGACCATGTTTGAGTACATTTTGATCATTTTTTCATTAGTTAAACTCATTTTCCAGCCCTCCTCTGGCTAGAGTTAATAAACGAAAAGCGGGTTTCCCCAATCGTATGGTCGCGTTTTCTACCACCTCCTCTCTTGTCAGTTGAGTCCCGCTATGCGGGGTTGTCTGGTCATGATGCAGGATCCAAGATGCAAGATCCAGGATGCAGGCTATAGGGCACAAAGTGATTGTATCTCTGATCCAATTTATAGTTTTAAGCCTCAAGGCCCGCAAGGCCGATCCTCTAGCGCAGCGATCCTCAAGGCCCAATAGAGCCGATCATTCATTGCCCCCATCTATAAATACGGTCACCGCGGCATTGGCCACGATGATCTGATCACATTGCGGCGCAAATTGCGATACGCAAAGCCCCAGGGTCTGCAGGCCGCCTTGCTCTGCCCGCACTGTTTTGCGGCCGATGGGCACTTCGGCCATGACCCGCTCCGGATCGACATGCTCGGGTCTTGGCACGGCAACGAGAATATCGACCAGAACGTTTTTTAGGTCGTCGATTTCAAAAATCTCCGCCAGCCCGCATAGACAACTCCTGGAAACAGCGTCCCGGACGGCCCGGCAGGCGGCTTTGGTTACGTCTTCTCCGTGAAGATCGATTCCCGTTCCAATTTCAACAATAAATCGTCGCTGCTGTTTGGTCATTGCTTGCCTCCGCTTGGTAAAATTGCCGCATGGGTTGATCCGAATTTGAGGTCTGAAGGAGTTCATCGGCCCGATAGGAGCTGCGCACCAGCGGCCCGGCGGCAACCCCGGTAAAACCCATGGCGCGTGCGGTTGCGGCCCAGTCCCTGAACTCCGGAGGCGATACATATCGCACCACCGGTACATGGCGGCGCGAAGGCGCCAGGTATTGGCCCAGAGTGACATAGCGGCATCCGGTTCGCCGCAAATCCGACAGGACCGCTTCGACTTCATATCGGGTTTCCCCCAGGCCGAGCATCAGCCCCGATTTTACCGGCAATCCCAGCCGGGCGGCATACTCCAGAAGCCCCAGCGACCGCCGGTATTCAGCGCCCGGGCGAATAGCTGCGTAAAGGCGCGGCACGGTTTCAATATTATGGTTCAACATCTCCGGGCGGGTATCACAAACCTTCTGTATCGCCGTCAACGATCCTCTGAAATCCGGAACCAGCACTTCGAGGGCAGCCTCCGGGCAATGCTCCCGAACCGCTTGAATGGTGCGGGCAAACTGATGCGCCCCGCCATCGCGTAGATCGTCGCGGGTGACCGACGTCATGACGATGTGACGCAGTTCCAGTTGGCGTGCGGCCTGAGCGACGCGTTGCGGCTCCTTACGATCAACGCCTGCGGCTTGGCCCTTATCCACCGCACAAAACCGGCAAGTCCGGGTGCAGCGGGCGCCCAATATCATGAAGGTCGCCGTCTTTTTTTGAAAGCACTCGCCCAGATTGGGACAATGCGCTTTCTGACACACCGTGGACACCTGCAAATGTGCCAAACGCTGCTCCATGTGCGCGATGACACTTGGGTCAGGCGCCGGCCGGTTCAGCCACCGGGGATGTTTGGAAAGGGTTGCGATCTTTTCAGTGCTTGTGGCATACTCGAAATGTGTTTTAAAAGCTTTCACAAATTTAGTCTTTACAGTATTTAAACCGACCGGTCGGTCTAGTTCCTGTTGCAGAGATGTCATTCTGGTCTGAGTGTTGCCACAGGGGTGGATCCAGCGAAATGCATCCTCATCACTTTGCACATTTAAAGCCACACCATGGTAGGTTACCCATTTTCTGACCGCAATACCCACGCTCGCAATTTTACCGGAACCAACCCACAATCCCGGCTGATCTGAATGCATAATCGGATTCAGACCCCAGGTGCGAATGACGGCGGTCACAACGCGCTGCAAACGCCGAATATAATCGTGCAGGTCGTTGTTTTTCAGCTTTATGATGGGATAGATCACCAGCTGTCCCGGGCCGTGGTAGGTGGCCCGACCCCCTCGATCAACACGGCAAAGTTCGATGCCCTTTTCACGCAGCGCATCTTCTGTGATGCGCAGGTCCTCCGCTCCGCTGCTGCGGCCGAGAGTCACTACCGGCGGATGTTCGACCAGCACCAGTCTATCCGGCGATTCTCCGGTTATCCGTGCTTCAACCAGTTCGAGCTGGCGCTGAAAAGCCTCACCATATTTTAGAAGGCCCCAGTCGAGTACTTCCAGCCTGCGGTCGAAGTGACCATTATTCTCTTTTTTCACAGCTGTTGCCATTTAAAACGGATTTATCTCCTGTGTCATAAATCCTGATTCATGATCGGCCCTATCAGGCCTTGAGGATCGCTTCGCTAGAGGACCGGCCCTGCGGGCCTTGAGGCTCGAAACCGGAATATGGATCCCGACCCAATCCCGCAAAGCGGGACTCAACGGGCCAATCCCGCCATGGCGGGACTCAACGGGCCAAACGGGCTCAATCCCGCCACGGCGGGACCCAACGGACTACCCCGGCGGCAAATAAAGCGCCCAATCTTTAGCATCGCGTGCGGCATCCACAACTGCCTCTGAAAAGGTGGGGTGCACTCTGATACTGCGCGCCAGTTCATTCACGGTTGCCTCCAGCTGGATGGCGAGCACCGCTTCGCCGATCAGTTCGGTGGCGTGCTCGCCGACAATATGAACACCCAGAATTTCCCCGTAGCGGGCCTCGGATACAGTTTTTACCGCACCGCTCATTTGATCATGCGCCATGGCAAGACCGTTTATGGCCAAAGGAAAATCCCCGATTTCGACGTCCAGCCCTTTATTTTCAGCCTCTTCTTCGGAAAGGCCCACGGATCCCACCTGCGGAATCGTCCATAGACAGCGTGGAATCAGATGAAATGGAAACGCTCCGGTCTGGCCCATGGCATTTTCAGCCGCCGTAATGGCCATTGATGAAGCGGCATGACTGAGCATCCATCCGCCGGTAACATCGCCCACGGCATAGATGCCGGCTACCGATGTCTCCAATTGATCGTTGACGGCGATGCCGCCGTCCGGGTTTTGTTTCACTCCAACCGCATCGATACCGGCGCCGGACGTGTTCGGCCGCCGGGAACATACCAGGACGCGTTCCACACGAATCCGCTGTTCGTCCGGGCCGGTTAAAATCGCCTCGTACCCGTCCTCGACGCTGCGGACGGAATCAATCTCATAACCGCGCAGCACGTCAACACCCTGTTGATCCAAAGCCTGGGTGATGCGCTGACTCGTTTCAAGGTCTTCGCGCGGCAGGATTCGACGGTCAGGTGTTGCCAATGTCACTTTGCAACCCAGCACAACAAGCGTGCCGGCAAGTTCCACCTGGATCGGCTGGTCGCCGGGTATAAGGACAGAGGCGGGTATCCGGTCTGTTTCCAGGATCTGATCCGTTGTCAGGGCCGCATCCTCCAGACCGGTGATGTCGGGAACATCCAGTCGGCTGCCGCTGGCAATGATGATCTTGCGGGTTTCCAGCAAAGTTTTGTCGACGGCCACTTCCCGCGGACTTTTCAAGACGGCGCTCCCCGGCACCAATTCTACTGCATTGTTTTTAAGCAGACTTTCCATCCCCATGCGGATATCGTTGGCCACACCGCTTATGCGTTCTACGATTGCTTTCAGGTCCAACCCCTCAAAGCGGGACTTGATTCCGAAATCCTGGGACGCTTGAATGTGTTGCAGCAGACGGGCGCTGCGTTGCCACACTTTGCTGGGAATACACCCCCGGTTGACACAGGTGCCTCCGATTTGACCGGCTTCGGCCAGTGCCACCTTGCCTCCCAACTGGGCTGCACGGATGGCGGCTGCGTATCCACCGGGTCCCCCGCCGATAACCACCACGTCATACATCGGCTCACCTCATTAAATTGAAGTCGTTGCTGAAATAGTTAGTATCCATCCGGAATTAGCATCTTTTGACTAAATACGGCGTTCTTTCGTCTTTATTGAAATCACATCATGTTTGCAAAGGATTTATCTAACAAAATATTTTTGCCACCAAGACACCAAGACACGAAGTTTAATGATAATAAACACTTATTTTTTGTGTCTTGGTGCCTTTGTGGCTATTCTTTCCGGTTTATCCGGGTTGGGAATAATTACGAATTCGAGGCCTTCGCAAAACGTTTCGTCAAAATTTTCTCTTCAGCCAGTTGGTTTCAAACAAACGGCAATGGTTCGGCAGCCTTAGGGCCCGCCGGGTTGATTCTCAAGATACAAAGCACCGGCTAAAGTCGGTCTTTCTTACGCCATCATCAAGTAAGGATTCTCCAGGAAACGGGCGACGGCTTCCAGAAATTTGGCGGCCGGAGCACCGTCGACCACCCGGTGATCAAAGGTCAAACTCAAAAACATCATGGAGCGTATGGCGATATCACCGTTATGCACGGCCGGTTTGGCCTTGATCCGTCCAACCCCTAAAATACCGGTTTCAGGGGGCTTTAAAATCGGGGTCACACCATCCACGGCAAACATGCCCAGGTTGGATAGGGTAAAGGTTCCGCCGGTCACCTCATCCACCGTCAGCGTGCCTTCGCGGGCTTTGCGGGCCAAGGCTCTTGATCCGCGTGCTATTTCCAGCAACCCTTTTTTGTCCGCATCCCGCAACACCGGCACCATCAAACCGTCGGGCAGTGCCACGGCGATACCCATATGGACCGAATCATGCAGGATAATTTCATCATCGACCAGGGTTGAGTTCATAATCGGAAAATGCCCGAGTGCTCGGGACACCGCCAGGATGAGGATGTCGGTAACCGATGGTTTGGGTGTATCATCATTGCCCAACTGTTCGCGCATCACGCCCCGGAAGCGGATCATTTCGGTTACATCCACTTCGGTAAAGATGGTCAATTGGGCGGTATTCTGTAAACTGGCATGCATATTTTCCGCGATCGACCGGCGCATCCCTGTGAAGGGGATAGACTGGACAGACACTGCAGCTGCTTCCGGCGTCTGGTGCGTCAGGGCCTGCTCGACATCCTTTTTGGTAATTTTTCCCCCTTCACCGCTGCCTGCGATGGTGGACGCATCCAGTCCCGCCTGGCGAATCATTTCCAGGGCAAGGGGTGTGGCCCTGGGGGCGGCCGTCCCGCTGTCCTGGTGTTGTTGGACGTCTTTTTCGGATACGCGGCCATTAGGTCCGGTTCCCGCCACCGCGGTTAAATCGATCCCCAATTCTTTGGCCAATCGTCGGGCGGCAGGAGTGGCTCGCACAAATTTACCTTTTTCAGGGGCGGTTTCACGGTCCGGCTGCGGTTTTTCGGCCGCAGCCGGGCTTACCGTTGCTGCGGCCGACTCCGCATCGATTCGCTGGGGTTGTTCGTCCGGCTGGGCGATAATGGCCACAATACTGCCGACGGCAACGGTCTCACCGGCGGATACGACGATCTGAAACACGACGCCGCTGGTTTCGGCTTCAACCGTATTGGTGATTTTTTCAGTTTCAACCTCGAAAAATGGTTCGCCTTGCTGGATGGCATCGCCCTCGGATTTGAACCAACGGGTAATTTTGCCTTCTTTCATGGTCAGGCCCCATTTGGGCATGGTTACGTTTACCGCCACAGTTTTCTCCTTTAGTCCGTTGAGCCCGTTGAGTCCCGCTTTGCGGGATTGGCTCGGGATCCAATTTCCGGTTTTGCACATTGAGGCCCGCAGGGCCGGTCCTCAAGCGTAGCGATCCTCAAGGCCCGATAGGGCCGATCATTTAATGTCATGGACCATAATTCGTGATGAGCGCCCAGCTCAGTTGTATTTTCGTGATAGGTCTTAAAAAAACGTCAGGACGAATAGATGAAACCTGTAAGCCAGCGCCGGCACATTAACAAATCAACAGTGTGTGATTTGTGTATATTCCCAATAAAAAATCAAATTAAGTTAGAGTCAAGAAAAAAACGACCTGATCGTATGGCAGGAAGTTTATAATAATAAAACTACGAATGATCCCGAAATCGCCACTTTTTAACTTATCCTGGAATTAAACTCTAATAGTACATTTTGCGTTATAATCACGAAGGTTCCTGTTTGGAACGATTGCTCACCGCAGTGCCGGTCTGCTGCTGTCCGGGCAGAATTTTTTCATAGAATTTTTGATTATTGCGCATTTCGTGATTGTGGCAATCTTTGCATGGCTGAACAGATATATCTCTGATTATTTTTCGATGTATCAATTGCTGTTCTATGGGTTTATGATTTGTTGCTTGTTTGCATTGAGAACATCGGTGGTTGGGAACAAAACTGTAGTAACCCGGCTCGCGTTTCACATCTACAAAAAGAGGTTCCGGTGCCGGCTTGAGGGGCTGATTTTGATCTCTTCTAAAATGCTCCATCACAAAAATCACGGCACTTTTACTCATCTGCCATACACCAGCCATTCCCGTATCAAAGTGACAATCGATGCAATCGGGGTGACTATCAGCTACGCCGGCGGCACGCCATTTCCTTACCGGTTCTTCCATCTCATGGCAAACCACACATGTGCCATCCGGATAATGCTTCTTGGCAATCTGAAATAAAGAAAAAAAACCTGCCAACAGCAGTAAGCCCAATACCAGTGCAACACCTTTTCGGGTTGTGTCGAAGACTTTAACTGAAAACTTGTTGTGTTCCTCTTTTTTTTTAATCGCCAATCTTGTGGATGTCCTTGTGTCCTCTTAAAACAGTGCCCCCTATGAGCGGAAACCGCTCAATTAACCCAAAACAAATAACTCCTCAGAGGTTTAGGCTTTTTCTTCTTTCTGTATTATTTTTTCGTAGAATTTTTGGCCTTTGCGCATCTCGTGATTGTGGCAGTCCTTGCACGGCTGTTTTGAAATGTCATTTATCAGTTGGCGATGAACCATTTGTTGCTCGATCTGTTTATGATTCTTGGCATCTTTACACTGATAGCATCGATTATTGGGGACAAGGCTGTAATAACCCGGCTGCTTATTGATGTCCACGAAAAGCGGTTCCGGCGCAGGTTTGAGAGGCTCGTTGGGGTCTCTTTTAAAATGTTCAATCAGCTGTTTCAAAGCCGACTGGTTCATTGCCATCCAGCCTTCAAAACCCGCATCATAATGACAGCCGGCGCAATTGTTATGATTCAAAGCAGTTCCGGATTCTTCCCATTTTCTGATCGGCTCTTTCATTTCATGACAGATCACACAGGTCTTATCCTGAAAATATCTGACCGAGCCTTCATGTAAAAAAATAACCAAGATCAAAAACAGGGGCACTAAAACCAGAAAAACACCTTTTTTGGTTTTGTAAATAAATTTAAGTGAAAACCTCCTTTTGTTCCCTTGCTTATTTTTCGCCATTTTTGTCGATATCCTCCTTTGCTTTTTTCCGCAGCATCTCTTTAACCCACATAGCTCCGGCCATCGGATTGTGTTCCAAAATATCAGCGGCCATAGCGGTCACATGGGCGGCCGCGAAACTGCTCCCGCTGAAGTTCAGCTCCTGGGGCATGCCCGGAAGGGCTCTGGGCCTACCGTAAGCACCGAATTCCACATTTTTTTCAGGATAATAAATGAGCGATCCATTTTCACAATCATGGTTCCAATAGACGCCGATGACTTCATTAAATATAGCTGGAAAGACCTGATCCTCCAATGCACGAGATGCCGCGATAATAACGATATCATTTTTAAACGCATCCCGGCAGAGCTGCTTTAGATCTCTTCTATAAACGTGTTGTTCGGTTCCCAGGCTCAGGTGAATACGGTCTGTTGCCCAAATCCAATCCTAGTTATTAGCGCTGCAGCCAGTGAAACGCAAGATTTCTTAATTTTTTTCTTCGACATTGACGTAAACGCTTAAATGGCAGTTGATTACGATGAGTA
>Ga0126332_10000569_pt1 | contig 13001 bp, 12 predicted proteins | sample InaspJWI42metaG_FD_94482 | JGI IMG/M metagenome (GOLD analysis project Ga0126332, IMG submission 94482) | Marine gutless worms symbiont microbial communities from Oahu, Hawaii - Inanidrilus sp. 2 OAHU.JWI-42 metaG | ecosystem: Host-associated > Annelida > Digestive system > Unclassified...
AATAGAAATAAAACACAACAAAAACACACGAAATTATACAAAAAGACACAACAGTGACTAGGCCTACACTAATTTAGAAAAATAAAACCAGAAGCTGTCTTTAATACACGTAATGCTAGAGCGGACAAAATAGAGTAATCAGTTCAGTTGGTGTGCTGTGAACCCTCCTAACGAAAGGGGGTCGCTGTTTGAGGCCGCAAATTAAATTATCAAACTCGGATAATCGCAATCGTACAACCATTGCACGCTCGACTTACAGCTAAAATATATTGGATCCTCTCTGAGACACACTCAGTGACTTATGTTATCTCCAAATTTAATCCACATGTATACATTGTGTTCCACAAAACGTCCACCTTTTTATTTTTCCAATAACTCTGTCAAAAATTAACCAATTTTAATAATTTTTGGTACGTTAAATCCCGAGAAAATTTGACATGAACATCTTACATATTTTGTCTGCCTCACCTGTCAGATGTCGCCACTTTACCTTGGGAAATCCAAAAAGTCATCTTTCAACAGTATTATTCATACATACATTCATACATACCAACAACACGCAGGATATGAACCTGGCAGTGGGGTTGTGGATCGAGCCGGGATTCTGACGGGACTCCGGACACTGGATCTCAGCGGTTGGCCAAGTGATTACTCAAGGCGTCCCGAAAGCCTCCTGCTACGCGCGCCGCTCGCTGCCTAAACGCCGGCCCCAAACGGCGACCCCCTTTCGACGCAATTTGCTTTGCCGGGAAAATTGTTTTCGACGAAAAGCGATCTGTATAGGTCTGCCGATAAAGCCGCATCCAGGCACGGAAAACAACAATTTGGAGACGGCGACACAGCATCGCAGTAGTCTGCGACGTTTCTCCGCCCTATATAACCATTAGTCTAAACAGTCCAATTTTCACCGTCGCAGTTGCACAAATATGCACATATCGCGTCCGAAAATTGCACAAGAAATGACAGTTTGACTACCGCAAGATGTCAAGGCAAAGCACTGGTGGATACATTAACAAGTTGCTACAGCCCATATCATCGCGGTGTGACGTTACGTCCGGTAGAAGCGAAGAGTGGACGAGTCCATCGTTTAAGGGATGTCGGGTACACGTCCCCTAAAGCGCCCCCGTTCGGCTGGTTGTTACTTATTTACAGTTTCCAATACATGTCTGATTTCAACCACGACGACCAGTTACTTTAGCAGTTGTTGAGCACTTGTTTTCTCCAATGACCTTGACCTTTTACGCATCACCTTAACCTTCGAACTTGACCTAGACAGTGCCAAGGTGAACCATATGCGAAATAGCCAAGTCAGAGGTCATTTAGTTCAATGGTCATCGTTTCGACATACACAGACACACACAGCGGGCCGACTTCTCCATCTGGACCACAAAAGTAATAGAAAAAGTGGGAAGAAACTGAAATCTCGAACTAAAACCTAGCACAGCGTGTTGCTGGTTATCGTCGCTTTCCTGCAATTTGTCGCGCGACAGATTTACATTGCGCTGTCGCGCAGACGAAATCATTGTCCGATCAATACGACGTTGATATAAGGCGAGCTACAGGCAAAGGTCCGAGACGACACCCAAAGCTAGCCACGACTGCGACTAATTGTGCCAGTCAGCAGCGTCGTCGCCGCCGCCCTTAATTCTGCTTTGCATCCGCAAGCGCTACCGGACGTTTGCCCCCACCGGACACCTGCCCCCCGAAAAACCACCATCGCGGACATCTGCTCCCTGGTGGGGGTATGGGGTTGGGCTAGTGTTTGGGGTTAGGAACAAGCTGAAACGTAATCTCAAAGCGTGTGACATAGCAGCGAAAAGTCTCGAATCACTAGCACAGGACCGGCCTTTATGGCACACCACATCCCGTGGAGCAGCTGCAGCATTTGAGACACTACGTACCGACCATCTACACCAGGCTCGAGACAGTCGTAAAGCCAGCAGCGTGTCGACGGTCTACAGTGCAGAACTTGCGGACGCCTGTGTGGTTCAAGAATTGGGCTGTTCGCCCATGACAGGAGTCATCGGAAGACGGACTGACACTGACGGCATCCGTCGGAGTCGACGGGGTCACTCCTCCAGGATTAAATTATTAAGGACAAAGTTAGTGTTATGGTTACAGTTATTAGGGTTAGGTGACGGGTTAGGTAAGGCAGATGTCCGCGATGGTAGTTTTCGGGCGGTGTAGATCAGTGTATCGACGTATCGGCCTATCGGCCGCTATCGGCGTTCAAAACATACGAAATCAATGATTTCCGTAAATATGACACGCTATTTGCTTTATATGTATTTCCCGTTGCGAACGGCGCAATATGCAAAAGAAATTAGGGTCTAGAGTTAGGAATAGTAGGGTTAGTGTTACGGTCGGGGATTAGGTTAGGGGCGTAGTGTTAAGGTTGGGGTTAGTGTTAGTCCTAGAGTTCGTTGTTGCAGCGGCGTATCGACCACTAGTTTTAAGGGTGTCATCGACTTCGTATTTTTGAACGCCGATAACGGCCGACTGGATGCATTCATTCGCTACACCAGTTTTCGGGAGGGGGGAGCAAATATCCGGGGAGGGGGCCAACGTGCGAGGAAGCAGTCCACCCCGTCTGCCGGTCGAACGGAAACCGGAAGCTCCGACGAACGAGCAAAAGTCTGCATGTGACGCGCTCGTAATTAAATTCGACGCGACGGCGGAGGTGTGCGTGTGCGTGTGGGGTCTAGCCATCGACTTGGTGACCTTCACAGATCGCGGGAACCGAGGAGCCGCGATTTGCTGGCGGTACTGCGACTGACTAAAGACCCGTGCATATCGCGCGAAATCAACCGAACTGAACTCTGGCCAAGTTAGACGAAGTGCACTGGCACTGCTGCTTTTGAGACTAGCCACCGTATTGCTGCAATTCACTAAAAACGTTAACAAGAGTATAAAAATCGTTTTTTTTTGGTTTCACTGGTTCAATTTCAACTGGTGTTTGACTATGTGTATGTATATTCTTCGAGATTTGTTGTCACGATATGAAAGAGCCTTAAGTTTTCTACTTCCGCCGGTTGCATGTTTGCAACGCCGAACTGCAAGTCGGGTCGCAGTTACAGACGCGCGACCGTCGAAAGCACTTTTCTGTTCGTGCCGGTTAGCTGAAGTTTGACAGCTGTGTCTTCGACGATTAGCAAGCTGTGGCGTTAAGTGGCGCCAACGGAGTCTGAAATAAATGTTTTATATCAGTTTTATTTCGCACATAAGCGCCCCATAAGGGTTGAGGTCATTGTTGGTGCTAGGTCTAGTGTGCCGGGCTGATAATAAAGCGAAGCGTTCACGAAAGAGCGACAGAGAACGCCGCAATAATATCGGCACCGACGACTTCGTTCAGTGCGTTCAGAGTCATTGGCGATGAGCTGATGACGATTAATGTATGACATTTGCCCCCGGGACAGCTGCCCCCACGTACCTGACCCGAACCTTAACCTAACCCCGAACTGTAGCCGTAACACTAACTCTCTCTTAATAGCCCAACATTAATCGCAAACGATGTAGGTAATTAATGCATCGACGATCAGCGTATCGACATATCGGCCGCTATCGGCGTTCAAAAAAGGAAATCAACGACATCCTTAAAACTACAGTGGCCGATACGCCACAGCGCGACAACTAACCCTAGCCATAAACCGTAATTTCTTTTTGCACAAACGATGTGCAGTGCGCAGACGGAAATAACCACACCGCAAATGACGTGTCGTGTTTAAAGATGTCAGTGACTTTCTGTGTGTTTTGAAGTCCGATGACGACTGACCGCAGCGGCTGACAGGCCGGTGCGTTAACCAGCTACAATAGCTACGGCGATCCCAAACATCAACCCCCCTAACTCCCAAGCCTAACCCCAACCAGGGGGCATAGGCCTATGTACCGGGGGTATGTCCGAGGGGTGGAACTGTCCGGTCTCGGGCACCGACGACGTCGTTCCGTGCTTTCAGCGTCAGACACGGGTGATGAAGCGATGATGATGCGGCTACAGCGTCTGCGTGAATGAGTGAGTGAGATGTCTCGAGACGCAGTCGTGCCGTGCGTGCGTGCGTGCGCGGTGCATCGGCCGCCTACTGAGTAGTACCGACGCAGTGCTCTGCACACTGCACACTCGTGGGACCCACCCGGCCCGCCTCTCCGATACGTCACCACGCCGACGCCACTGCGTGCACACACGAACGCTGTCTGCCGGTGTCTCGCCGTGGTTACGACTCGGTCTAACTGATTATTGCATCGGCCTATCGGCCGCTATCGGCATACAAGACATAGGAAGTCACTGACGTCATTAGACCAGTGACATGTCGTTTACGGCATGTTTATTTTCGGTTGCGGACGAAGCACTGTTTGTGCAAAAGAAACTAGAGTTTATGGTTATGGTTAGTTGTCGTAGCGGCGTATCAGTCACTAGTTTTCTGGATGTCATCTATTTTCTATGTTTTGAACGCCGATAGCGGCCGATAAACCGATACGCCGATGCATTATTTAGCTAGGACTAACGACAAAAACTATCCACAACTGAGACTAGAGCTCAGCGAGTTCTGATTGGCTGGTCGACCGTGACTAAAAGGTAGACCAGAATTTAAAACCGTAAATAAGCAACAGTCATACGAAAATTTTCCAAATCCAATATACGACCTCTCTGGGGTGGTCCCACTTTTCGGGGGCTGATTCTTATTCATCTAGTACACAGCTGTTGTCTGTGATGACCCTCAAACCGAAAACTATAAGTCACTTTCGGCGGACAGATACGAGACAAGACACTTGCATTTTGGAAGGGAGGACTCACACGGTCACTTTTACTTTTTCTTCACTTAACCCAACGTGACCCACGAGCATACAGACCCGACCCAACTCAACCCATCCTACCAACACATGGAACCACCCAACCCACCCACTCGACTGCTAAGCAAATTGAAGCATTGGTGTTTAATATATTCTGGCGGGCACAGTACGAGATATACTGTTTTGGATAACTCTCAGCCTAAAATTGTTGCATACTTTCAAAGTTTTAAAAATTATTATCATGACAAACCACAAATTAAAAAAGTTAATTGTAGTCATTCTCGTTAAATTTCCATTATCAGTTTAATGTTTTTGGTATAAAATGCAACGTCTTGCGAGTGAATCTCATCTCACTCACTCGTTGGACCCAGCCCATCACAGTATCATTGAACCCAACCTGCGGCAGTTGCCAAAAATACCACCCAACCCAACCCATGGATGGACCCAAGGACTGGATCCTTACTTAAATTCGAAATACAGTGACTAAGTATATTCGAAATATAACTAGACCTTCTGAAGTGGATTCTAAGTATTTTCCAGTCCTGCATTGTAAACTGTCCCGCATATCCGCTCCCGCGTTTTTCAATCGATTCGCCTTCCTTATGCCTGTAAACGACAAGCAGCTGGACTAATCCAACGCTCAGAGGCTTATCCGTTCAAAGCGCCTACTTTTAATATGTAGAGGCTAATCAGCTTAGCATACAGTAGGTGTTGGCATAGAACTGGTTCGCGCGACATACTTTTTTTTACAATCCAAAGCACTGTCGGATAGACTATTTCCAAAACTAGCTTGCTTCACGACCGAGTTAATCGAACTTTGACTATTCACTGCATCTATTCGAGTTTCCAGTTGACGCAAAGTGGGCTGTCGTTTGAGTGTAATATTTACAGTTTCTTAATATCTGCAAATGCAAAAAATCTGTCGCAAAGAATGTCATCTTTGCATACAACAAGCAGTGCAATAGTAGATAGCAGACTTCGCCCTGTGCGTCTGACTCATGCATCCACGGCCAAATTCCGTTGCAATTGTCTGTATACACCCGGTTATGCGAAAAATGACGTCATCCAAATAACTGAAAGTCATTAACGTATTCATCAGAGGGAACCGATCTACGGCTGCATGTAACATATACAGTGAAGTTCGGTGGACATGTGCTCTGTCAGATTGCGAGCGGACAGACATTCAAGAGACAGACACACAGACACGCAGCTTTTTCAGTACTTCGCTCCCTTGCCGAAGTAATAGCAGTGTCACAACATTGCATGGCATATCACTGAAACGGTTTTCAACGCGCGACGCTATGCTAGCGCGGTATATACGGTCGTCCGTCTCTCTGCCCGTCCGTCACAAGCCGGTATTATATCGAAACGACTGGACGAATCGAGCCAGTTTTCGGCACAGGGGCTTCCTTCCAGCTACCCCACACTTTGTGGTAAGGAAATTTGCGTATCTCCAAAAATAAGGGTATTTCACTCTGGGACTTTGTCTGAAACGTAGCCGTTACAAAATTTCGCCCGGCAAGTCGATCGTGTTGTCAACAAAACTCCTCGACAGTCGACTTTGCTTACCACACCTACGACGGTTGATGCGACGTGGCTGTTTACTATACACGTCGGCCAACTGTAACCCTATAACTCTATCACTTCGATTTGTTTTGGATCTGTTGTGCAACTTATTGCTACAGCCGTGCAGTAAGTAACTGACAATATTCCGACAGACATAGCGCGTCGCGCGGTCCGTACGCGGTAGCCGAGCTTCTTGTATGCACATTGCATAACGTCCTCAATAGCCTACACGATAGCAAACTGTTTGTCGATTTGCCCGGCAAACAGCACACAACGGTCTATGCGCCGACGGGACGGTTCGCCGACGTGAACGGAGGCTGTCAGTGTCGGCGGCATGAGTTATGCATATCGATGCGACGAATTCGCGATTGCATCATTGTCGGTCGTATGGGACGACATATCATTATGCGCCGCGCGCAATCTGTCAGGCTGGACGTGGATGGATGCGGTCGACATCGCGATTACGGAGACCGCGAACGCTTGCGTGGCGGCGGCGGCGGCGGCGGCTGGCGTAGATTGACCTTTCGCCCACGCTCGTCTGTATTCGTCAGTCGTGCGTCCGAAATATACATTCAGCACTGGAAGCTAACCGGGAAGATAGAAACGAAAGGCTCAGCTATCACAGAGAAGCGCAAAATGCCTGACATTTACTTCAGCAGCATGATCTTGCGCATAGGCAGGACGAAAGCCAGATTATCTGCGCGTATTAACGAGTAATCACGCGATTAATCGTAACAAAATAACGATTAAAAATTTTTAATCGTTAAATTTCGATTACTGTCACATCACTGTCAACGGACTATAAACTAGAATCATTGTCAACAATAGGCGATCATCGCAATCTCCAGAGAACGTGAATACCTTAGATTGTCCTTGAGACTGGCTGAAGAACAACTGAACAGTTGCTCCATTATAAGACAACTGCTAAATGTTTTTGTGCCTTAGTCAACGACTTTAAAATAATAACGCGTTTTTCGGTAAATTTGTGTTGTATAATTTTGATCGAAATTAACTACTAATTAATCGTTAATTTTTGACAAGTTCGTACGTTACCAGCCCTACAATTATTGTCGCGTTAAAAAGTGAATGCTTTCCTTTGCTTTTCTTGTTCTCTCGTCTTTCTTTGTCTGGCACATGAACATCGCACGTTATCCGACTATAAGTTAGTAAGTCTAAACGTGCGTGATGGAGCAAAACTCACAACAAGACCTAAGTCTGACGAATACATTTCCAGTCGCTGCATCGCTCCTCTGGAACTCATTGCCATCTGACATCCAATCATCCCCGTCTCTTATTCCGTTATTCGTCAGTGTTTTCCTAACATAGTTCTGTGATTCTACTGCGCCTTCATCGACTTCGTAATATTTCTGCTATTATAGCCACGTTAAAAATTTTTGATTGACACTGACTGACATTGATTGACCCGAATGCGGGTAATAGCCGCGTCGCTGAGTGCCGTAGTCAAAAGGCACCACCAAAACACGATTTCGAGCACTCTCGGGTGCCAGAGCAGCACGCCGATTGTGTCATCAGACTCACAAGGCATGACTGTTTCTGTTAGCGTTTATACGTTAGGTCCAGGTGGAACCGTTGTCGAGTTATAGGCCGTCGAAGTCAGCATGCTGAAGACACTCCATGGCGATGTTTTCTTCATGGAGAAAACATCTCTTATGCGATGTTTTCTTCATGAAGAAAACATCTCCGTGAGGTGTCGCGTCCAAAACGCCACAGCTGCAGCGCTGGGTGATGTTCGTCGTTGCTCGAAGAGATGCGCTTTCAGTTTCTGACCGAAAGTGTTTAGTGACAGACTGCATGCTATCTGTACTGAACCACGACTGTGAACACATTGAAGTTTGACTGGCTGTAGTCGGTGACGAAAATGCTTTCCAAGCATACTTGTCTCTGATTAAACTCAACCAGAACGACCAACGTGCAGCTTGAGTACGTGTGTTAGCGTCGTCGGACAACATTATTAGTTACTCCGTGTTAGACTGTGTATCACGGAGGGCGCTATATCGTTGTCGGTGAAAGCTTTGAGCGTTGGCGTTAGGCCTGCTTCAGGCTGGAACTCACTTTCAAATAACTGCGTATTAGCTTAGATCTGCCGAGCTCTTTGGCACATACAGGTGCATTTTAAAACAAAATGAAATTATAGAGCAAGTTTCCTCACATGTGCGTCTCACTAAAAGCGTCAGGTCTGACGACACGTTGGCCTGGCGTCCGTAACGTAACATACTCAGGAGCATACCAGGTATATAATTTTAGCAATCCGCAGGCGCAGGCCCAGAAAGATAGATGGACGCCATATATAGACGGCACGGATATCCAATGAATATATCGGTAGAATATATAACAATTACGATACGTAGGCCTAAACGCAAGTTTTTGAACAGATTTAGTTTTATAAATAACGTATTGTGTCAGGTATTCTTTGTCAATGCCAAGAAAGAACTTGAAGCATGTTGCACGGACGTTTAGTTAAGTAACTTGTTAAGCTTTCTTTTGATTTATTATAATTACGCTACCTTATTAATGAATAACAATTAAAAATAACTCAATGATGGGCATCCTGCTTCGTTCGCTGGCGGCTGGAGCGGTGTCGACCGTGTAATGCGATCCAAAGAGAAGCCGTCTTAAAGTTGATGTAGTCGTGGCGGGAACAGGCGGACGGGCGGAATGGTGCAGCTGACGTCGACACATGCGTCGTTCATTAAGAAATTTATGGAAAACTGGTCGTATAGACGCTAACGACGGCGACGACAACGACCGCTCGTTACCAGGGCGACATCGACGACGCGAATGCACGAAATATGCCATCCCAAATATCCGTCCCCCGGAGTACCTGCCAGCCCGAGAACTAACTAATTGTAACTAACCTAACCAAAATCAAGTGCTTGGATATTACAGAAAACTGAAACAGAATCGCATATGTTACAAGAAATCAAGAAAGCTTTCTTTACGTTGGACACTGACAAAAGAGAGATGGTGTTTGGGGAACAAAATAATGCAAGACGCCAGCTCAGGTTATCCAAATAGACGAAAGACCAAGAAGAACACACTGGGAAGATGTGCTGGTTTAAATGGAGATCTTTTGCTGCAACCAGCTGAAGGCAGATCAAGATGGCAAATAATCGTCCCAACCCTCGGACCGTGGACGGTGAAAGATAAGACATCCCCAAACAATGACCCTAACTTCTAACCCGAACCCTGCATCTGTAAGCCCTAACCCTGGCCAGGGGCAGTGATGTCCGGGGTGGGCAAAAGTCCGGCATTCGACGGCGCTGCTCCGTGCGTCGTGTCTACTGGTGCGGCTTCGCGGCAGCCCGGGCCGGGTCGAACGGTGTAGGCAATCGTGCTCGATCAACAAGTTAATGGCCTTCCGTGCCGCGCGCCGCGTCGTGCGACAGCACCAGAGCAAACACTGGCGACTTGTCGTCGCCGTAGACATATTGAACGACCGCGCGGTGGCGGTGCCAGGAAATTCGGCGTATCGTGACAACTATTCGGTGTGCGTGTGCGTGTTCGGACTAGCCATCGACTTGGTGACCTTCACAGATCGCGGGAACCGAGGTGCCGCGATTTGCCGGCGATTTGCGTTGATTCCTTTGGCCCATACTCCGTTACCTCGATTTGTTGTGGATCTGCTGTACAGCGTGCGGCACAACAACATCCACAACAAGTCCACGACAAGTCCCGCAAAAAATCGAATGCCAACAACAAATCAACAACAAACTGTACAACAAATCGAACGAATCTAACAACTGCTCAAACTCCATTAGTTGTGGATTTGTTGTACAATGTACCGACGCTACAACAATAACTGTCGACGAGGTGAAATACACAACAAATGTACATCAGGACATGTATTACTACAACGTCTACAACAGTCCACCACAAATCCACAACAAGTCGAGGTAATGGAGTTTGGGCCGCAGTGGTACGGGTAATATTAGGCCGCATTGCTATAGGGGAAAGGGCAATTTTGGGAGAAGGTCATACTAAGGCGCATGCCTGTGCCCGCGGTCCATATTCTCAACCTTATTCGCAAGGAGGCAGCAGCAATGCAGCCTGTCGTTAGCAGTCTGTTGCAGCAACTTGTTATCAGTTGCGTCTATGTGTCTGTTTGTCCGCGCCGTGAAATGAAAACGGCCTAAATTAGCGCCACCAAAGTCGCTAGATACATAGTTCACAACGTGAGTTAAGCCGAAGGTCACAAGGTTAGGGTTAAGCCGCATTCACACTGCCTGCGCGCCGTACTGCGCAGTATGGTGCAGTACGGCGCCGTACGGCTCTAATCGATTGCATGGAATTCAGCGACAGCATTCACACAGAAAGCAGTGCCGCGCCGTACGGCACAGCATAACTCTGCAAAATTCACCTCGAGAGCGATTAGAGCATCAACATGCAGCGCCGAGCCGCGCCGTACGTCATATACATTTTCGTCATTTAAATTTGTTTCTTTGAAGTTCTGTATTAAATAAATCCAATCAATCTGAACGAACTGTGTCTTAGTTAAGTTGAATATTTATTTAAGTTTCTTAATTTGTTTTTTTTGTAGTTTAGTAACGTTTTTCTTTATTTTTTCAATGCTGTCATTTTTCTTGACGAATAAAGATGAATATATAATATATAAGCCTGCGGTCGCTGTGTGGCAAATAAGCGGGTTTTAGGCGCAATTTTTTATTTGTTTAAACATCGCCGACAAAGGGCGCAATTTATGGGAAATCAAAACGTTGGGAAGATCTTATCGCAAACGGGAGATCATTGCGTACTACAGCAGTTACGCCACTGATGGACGGACAACGAAAGCGTCGTGTTGGTCGGTCGCACCGTTCCACGAGCTAGCGAGCGCCATTAGTCGTGGTCGTCGGCGGCGGGACGAAGCGATCGTCGCGGCGGCCGTGTAATAACCGAGCGACACCGACCGACAGACTGATGTAAACGGACTGCATCGTCGCCGCCGCCGCCGCCGCCGCCGGCGGCGCCGAATTACCGCAGCACGCCGAAGCGGGCGTCAGCTCCGCCAGGACACGGGCGAGGCGACGCGTTCCCCCAACAAGACCGTCGTAGATAGCAGACTTCGCACCCCTGTCCCGGTGCCACGCACTGGTGGGTCAGTCTGAGTACATGGCGCGTTGTCAAATCTGTGCTGCCTCTCGTTGAGTCACATTTTGACTATACGCCTTTTTCGCGTCACCTATTCCTGGCCGTTATGTACGGACATGAAACCGGAAGTGCATAACGTATCGCAATGCCGCCGGAGGTCGACCGAGCCACGACCGTAGGTTGCACGCACAAAATTTTGGTGAAGATCCGGACGTGTAGTTCCAAAGATGTGCTGGCGGACACACGGACACACTCACACATGGACATGCTTATCACAATTTGGCCGTCGAAGTCAAAAGGCAGCCAGATCGACTCTGTTTTGTTAGAGGATAGTCGATCATGTTCTTGCTGAAAAAAAACCCTCTTCTCAAACCCAGCTTACAATTTTGTTGAAAGTCATGATTATAACGAATGCCAGGCCCAACACTTGACTTCAGTTCTCTTATAGTCAAGATTCACAGGGATGAGTCTTAATTTCTTAGATCTGCAGTCGTTCGATGGACAAGCTCCCGGACCATCTGGGACAATTGACCGGAAGTGTGCCCCTGGTGCTACAGCACGCGTTGACGCCACCACAGTCCGCACGCTATAACTGCTGTATATGAACTGCACATTTGCGGCTCGTCGTCGCATCTCATTCTGCCTCAGCACCGCGTCACCTCGTCTCTGCACGATGCAGCCATGCACCGCAGTGAACGGATTTGAACCAAACAGCTCCTAGTAGTATGATCCGGTCGTTCACTGACTGCCTAATTTTCGTATACGCCCCGCAGCGCAGAGTGATCAAAACTACACCGTGTCCCCAAAAAACGTCCACATTTTACTTTTTTTAAATAACTCTGTCAAAAGTTAATCGATTTTAATGATTCTTGGCGTGTGAAATCCTGAGAAAATTTGACAAGAAAATCTTACAGAGTGTCCACCTCGCCTGCCAGATGTAGCCACTGTACCTTTGGAAATTCAAAAAAGTCATTTTCAACAGTATTATTCATACATACTTCTGATTATTTCACAAGAAAACAATCTGTAATCCACTTGACCACCCCACCTGAAAATGTGACCACACTGACTTGTGAACTGCAAAACTTTTTCTTCTGACTGAAGTTTTGTTGCGTTCTTTCAGTCGTTTTAAGCTCTGAAAAGAGCCAGTTGTGGGTTGTCGTCGGTGGCTGTGAAAAGAACCGGTTGTGATGTGTGGCAACTGGAATGTCAGGCAAGCAGTGTCACAGCAAGTGTTCAGAGTGACCACCTTCTGCGTTAATACATGCTTTGAGTCTTTTTCGCAACTGTTCAGTCACGTAGTACACCACGCTGGGCTGAAATTCTGCCCATGTCGCAACAAGCCGCTGCTGCAAGCCTCAACACGTCCATAGCAATACACGCGATCCTCCTGTAGCGTGCCCCAGACTAGCGCTATGCAGGTAACAGGAAGCAGTAGACAGCAGTGAGTAAATAGCTAAAGCTGCAGAACAACAGTTGCTACTCGTTTTCTTCTGAGCTAACGGAAATAATCTGAAGTATATGAATAATAATGTTGAAAAATG
>Ga0126332_10000570_pt1 | contig 12980 bp, 8 predicted proteins | sample InaspJWI42metaG_FD_94482 | JGI IMG/M metagenome (GOLD analysis project Ga0126332, IMG submission 94482) | Marine gutless worms symbiont microbial communities from Oahu, Hawaii - Inanidrilus sp. 2 OAHU.JWI-42 metaG | ecosystem: Host-associated > Annelida > Digestive system > Unclassified | place...
GACAGACACGCACGATCATCACAAATACAATGTGTACAGAATACAACTTGTGTAGAATTGTCCTGCATAATTTACTTATAGGGAACGAAAGTGTGCCGATACAATTGGCACAGTGTAGGTTCCCTAGGCTGGCCATTTCTTTATTTGTTATTCACCAATAAGGTAGCACAATTTAAAATATAATAAATAAAAAGAAAGCTTAACTAATCACTTAACTAAACTTCCGTGCAGCATGACTCAAGTTCAGTCTTAGCAATGGCAACGAATAACATACACAATGCGTTATGTATAACATAAAATTTGTTTAAAAACTTGCGTTGCATTTCCGATGCTTTAATATAAATACATTTTTCAAATAAAATACGCGGAAGCAATTTTATCAAACAGCACTCGGAAAATGTTATGGTTTGAAATTGCCGAAATGCTGATTGCAGTTTTTAAAAATAAATTTGTTGTATCATTTATTATAATTTTCGGTAGACTGTCGTTCCCTATACGGTGTGCTGCAGTGTTCACATTGTCGACGCCACGCTGCACATTCACAGTGCGTCGTCGAATTCAAATCATCGTCGTGTTTATGCGGCGCGCCTGCCGCCAGCCCAGCCCAGCCCGTGTGAAACTATACTCACAACCGCTGAGCACAGGAAGTGCCTGTGTCAGATGTTCGACACACACAGTCACGCCTTTACGGCGTCGTATGTCAGCAGCGCGGCGCATACTCCTTCGATTTTCGACGCCACCGACAACGGTTCCAATCGTCGTGCGGTGGTCGGTCAGCCATCACGGCGGTGCGTTCTGATCTGAACAAACAAGAGATGCGACGCCGACATTTCGACCTGCGTCTTCTTCGTGCGTCGCCGCCGCGCCAGATCTCTTTAAAGACCGCGGTCATCGTCCGAGATGTGACGACCGATTAGCTCGGACCCCGCCGAGCCGTGTTTCCGTCGCCGCCGCCACCGCCGCCGCCGAAATATAAGGTTTCCGGTAGTTTTCTGGTCGGAAATCGCAGCCTGGGAGGTCCCGGCGCCGCTAGGCGGACAAGAAGGCGGTCGGTCGGTGTTTGGACAGCGTTTGCCAATGAGTGGTGACGATCGACGCCCCGCGTGCTAATTGATCAAACATGTCGACATGACCCTAATGAGGTCCGATCTGCATGGCGCTCGAGACGCCCTCTTGCGGCCGGATTATGAGACGTTTCGTATGCATCCTTCCATGTCCGAAAAGACGACTTGTATGCCGAACGAGGGAGAGTAGCGTCGTATAGGGCGGGACTTACAGTCTGCGGCGCTGCGACCGTGTAGCAGTCGAACAGAAGTTTAACACGACTGATTTGTCGAAAATGCTGAATCTACGTCTTGAACCACTATATTAGTACGAAGTATGAAGTGTATGCTACTTTTCTGCTGCCAAATTTCCAAGATCATCAACAAAGTGATGCGTGACGTTACATTAGCCCCGCCCGGCGGCCCGCACCCCTCCGCACGAGGTATACAAAGCAATGCAAAGCTACATTAATTTGGAGATTAAAAATCTACGAAATAAAATACAATAAAAGCCTAAATGATGTACGTACATAGCAATAATGAAATAGATAAAAGGATAAACGTCTCTAAAATAGCAAACAACATAAGCACAATGAGTGATAACAATACCGCAGCAGGGTGTAACAGTAGGCTAGTAACAGTTCTTGTACAGCATGCGCATGATTATAGTCGATATCGAGGTATACGAATCGTCTCAACTCCAGGGAACAATCTATGCATACGAAACGTCCCACTATCTGCGATCGCTGCGAAGTCCAAGCTCGGCCGTATACGGCCTATGTTTCTGTACTATCGTTGTTATCATTACCGTTCTGCAGCTGCAGGACCGTGACGTGTCGACCCACTGTTTGTCTGCCCTGGACGCATGATATTTGACGGGCAAATATTTTGACACTCTGTTCGACGCTAGCCATTACAATCGTTTCGCTTTCTTCAGTTGTTTTCTGTGGTCGAGGCAACCACAGCGTATACCGCTGTCATGTTCACTGTGATTGGCTGTGTTCTGTTGTTCATTATCTCCGTCATTTGTGACGCGTGACGTTACATTAGCCCCGCCCGGCGGCCCTTCTGTTTTACAGCCGTTTGTCGGTTTGTCTGCCTGTTTGTTTCCAGAGAAAATCAAAAACTTAAGGGTGGGTTTTGCGCAGTTTTAGAAACAGGTTTATATTATAATGCTTAAAATTGGAAGCGATCAAGAACTTATTCTGGATCAACAGTAGCTTCTGTCCGAGGAGCAATAACTTTTGCTTTTCGCATCCTGCACAGTGGTCGTTTCAAGGGGAACTTATGGGAACGCCGGCGAATGACGCATCTTCAATATATTTAATGGTCTTCAATAGACTATGATGCACTAATTAGAAATAACGGTGGTAGTAAGAATGCAAAGAATATTACTTCACTTTCATTTAATCTAGTTTATAATGCTGAAACTCTAGGTCGTGTTTGAAAATCAGGAGCAGGGGTAGATTGCAGGGCAGGGAGGGGAGGGTGGAAGAGGAAGGGAAGGATAGCGCCACTCTTGCTAATTTACGAAACGACCACTGATCGTGCAGTAACTGCCGTCCACACTGGAGGAGTGCGAACTAGTGCAATCAGCGTGTTTTACCTCTGTGTCTGTTCGCTCGCATATCTCAAGAACCACATGTCCAAACTTCACGCAGTTTTTGTACATGCTAAAGTTGTTACCGTGTCTCAGTTTTCCTTCGACTACAATGCAATACGTTATGTACTTCCGGTTTTGTGGATGACGTAATGTTACTGTAATCAGTTTAAACGAATGTTTTCGTGCTTTTTTCGGAATCCAAGGCGCCCCAGCCCTGGTGATCTGCAGCGTGCGGTATCGACCAGGGTCGAAGTCTGCTATCCACGATTTCCTCGTTCGACAAAGAGCTTCTTCGCTTCGTCACAGACGCTGTTGGCCGCTGCGTCGTCAACCGTCTGTAAGCCTATCATCGACTGACGGAATAGAATAATCCTTTCGCGGCTGTAGGATTGCATATATTTTAGTACGGTGCTAAAACACTTCTGTAAATGTTTTAGGGAATTTGTCGATTACTTTAGTGGCCAAGATAGAGCAATCAGTCCAGTGTGTGTGTGTGTCAGTCTGTGTGTCCCTGCAATAACTTTCGAAGTGGATGATCATCGACCTATAGATATTTAGCGTGCTGCTTGCTTGGTCTTGACACTTTCGAGGTCAAGTTAGAAAGTCGACGTCATACGTCAAAGTTTATGGTCACGATAGTGGGAAGAAAATATCGCTAAAGTAAGTAAGTAAGTAAGTAAGTGAGCTTCTATAAGGCGCATGAAAGCAGTGAGTCTTAATGCGCCGTAATCGACTGCTGTCGAAGCTGATGTCCTTTCGTTGACTTTTTGCAATGCTTGTAGTCCTTGTCCGTGTGACCTCGAGTGAGGGCTTTCTAGCATAGTTCTCTTCGTCCTTCATTTACAGGTCGTTCATTTTACACTGATCCCGTTACAGCCAACAGCTCAGCAGCATCAGCAGCAGATGCTAGTTCCAATGATACTGCAGACGACGCCGAGTGCACCGAGGGAGGGACGGACGGACTGCCAGATGTTAGCTATACGTGTAACAGATAGAGAGATAGCGACGCACTAATGACTTGGGCAACTGACTAGAAGTGCGATGGCCGGCCACGACCGTCTCGTAACGATGGCCGTGGGCCGGCGCCGCTATATGCTTAGGTCGTTAGGTGCACGTCGCCTGCTCCAGGATGATCACTGGACGCCGTAGACGTGGCCGTAGTTTACTCTGACATCTGTAGTCCCAGCGTCTCACTGACTCTGTCCGTCTGCACACTGCGTGAATATTTCTCATTGCTGATGACGCCGCGTCTGCTCGCGCTGACGCATGCATATCGGTGGCGTCACCAGTTCGGCCACACACAAACTGGCTCGAAGTTTGTTCATAGGCGTACGCAGAGTTTCACATGCAGGGGTTATAAATTAATCCGACCAAAAATTTGCAGAGCGACAAACAAAGCTTACATGCTGCATACACAATAGCTGTGCTGTTTCATTAATATTTAATTGGAAGTAACACGCAACCGGGAGTTTAAAACGATTTAGGCTACGATTTGTGAATTGAAAACATGATTTTTAAAAATTTTCAGTGGGGGTTGAACCCGCCAAACCCCCTCTGTGTACGCCCCGGGTTTCTTCACAGCACATGCGCATGAACTGAACTGAGCTCTACTTCTAAACACGTTTGTTCCAATGGCGGTGTTCACTGCGCGCCAACTGCAGCCAATCATGCTGTGACGAGTAACTGGGTCGACTTGTTGCAGGTCAGTTCAGTTCAGTTCGTTTGCTGTGAATAAGCCTTTAGTCTGGCTTAGATCATACACCGATCAAAAGATTTGCAAACAAATGTCTCTCCGAACTTCATCGTCATTTATGAGTAAACACTTTAGTGGTCGTGTGAAGCAATCGGTCGATGTGTCTATGTCTGTGTCTTTGTGTGTCCTGACAACTTCCGAATGAAATTACCTTCGACCTGATTGCGTGGCATGGTTGTTTACTTTGATTCTATATATCTCGAAAATTGTTTTTAAAAAAAATTTGCCTAATAAAGTTTTATGGTTGCTATTTTGATATTAACTTATCACTATGTCCTTGTATATTTGTATAACGTAACAATATTTCAACAGACTATCTATCCAGTTGTAAATATGACTATCACGGTGTTTACACTTTACAACCGGTTGCACACTCGGTTGGATGAACTATAAAAATGAGCACAGCCAAGCGGCGCTTGAGTGGCCCAGCCATGACGTTTATGACGTCACTGCGTCACAGCAAGGCGGCTGTGTGGCTGCGTTTGGGTGATCGAATGAATATTCAAAACGTTTCGTCCAACCGGTTGTACAGCCGGTTGTACAACCGGTTGCACAGTGTATACACACTTTAATGAATAGGCAAACTGAACGTCACTGCAGCCTGAGGCCGCCCACGTATAGCCAAGGAAGATATAGGCTTGAGCTAAGAGATAACGGACGTAATGACCTATTTTCCCTCGACTGTTTCGTATTCAGCACTGCGGAGCTCGCCGGGCAATGAGCGAGCGATGATGAAAGGAACTTCTTGCTATTTGCCCGCCCCGTCTGCAGTAAGTTTCTACAGATGCCCACGCACTGCAGCTTCAGCCGCAGCGTCGACGACTTTCTAATGCCGTGTGCGCCGTTCCGTGAACTGACACGAACTCTGCCTACACGGAAGGCGATTAAAATGCAATTTGCCGCCCCGCTCCGCATGAGATGAATGAACTGGAACTCGCCTAATGGCCACGCAGCTTCTGTTGCTACTGGATGAAGTATAATCCTCATTCCTCCTCCTACTGCGATGCTGGGTACTGGCAACTCTCTGAAGTGATACGCCGTGACTTGACACGATAAAGATTGTGCTTCTTAATGTGTTTGCAGGCGAACAGATTAGTCCGACTCCGACACTGAGTCAAAACCTATTATGAAGCGTCTTAAGTCGCTAGCGAATTGGAGAAACATAAACAGTGTAATATAGGCTACAGTGTGCATAAATGTATCGAAGTGTCAGTGTCTTTTCTAGGCGTAACATCGTCTAGAAGCTGTCGGGATTGGAACGCTTGTAGTCAAAAACACATCAGTCAATCAATCACTGTTTTTACTTTGGCAGCATAACTACTGGATTAGTGCACAGCTAGAAAAAACAATTAAAGCTTAATATATAATTTATTCGATTTGGCTGTAATACATGTATTCTGCAGGTCTCAGTGGCCGAGAGGTTATCGTGCCTGACTGCTGTGAGGACCTGGGTTCGAATCTCACCACGGACGGTTGTGTTTATTGCGACGGCCACTGCAATGTGCAGCCTTGCTGCCTTGGGCACGGGCTTCGCGCACCTTTACTGCAGTGTCTAGGTTAACTCAGCCTTGCATCCCTCTAGGGTCGCTAAATCGAGTACCAGCTTCTGCAGGGGTAAAGGCGGGCATGTCACCTCTGTCGGGTGGCAGGTAACACTTTGTGTTCCCATATGACATTCCCGTAGCGGTGTGGCGATGTTACATTGCGAACTGCTATATCCCTTACCTTTACCTTACCTGTAACTGTGTGTTTGTTCTAACGCTGCCGCGGAGGCGCTATGCTAAAAATAACGATTCCTGTAAGACTGAACATTTTGAATACACATTGCATGTCAGCGATTTAATTTTGGACAGTGAGCCAGTGAGACTGTGTCTTTAAGATTTTTCGTATTATTTCAGGCAGTGCAAACAGACTGACATTAATGCATATTCATCTTAAGGCCGTTCATACTACACACAAACGCGTGTATCTGTGCATGGTGTGAACGGCCGTTTAGAGAAAACAGTAACCCGCTTTATGGCTTTTTATCTAATACAACCCGGTTATGCCATTCACTTACTCGCTGCTTATCTTTGTAGAAATTATACAATATTTTAAAATTAATTTCCTTTATTTTCTATATAAATATAAACGGTCTGTAGTATCATTCCTGTTTATTATTGTGTTATAGCGTTTTCGCGGTTTAAAATACAAGTGTCAGCTGTCGCTGATAAACCCGCGCGACGGAATCAAAGACAGAACTTGACGATCACCTGTGATAAACTACGGCGGCCGAGCGTCGGAGCTCGGAGGTATTATCAACTTAGTTGACCGACAACGGTCCACTTTATCGTCAACCTTGTCGAGTTAAGTTGATAACACACTTCGACGATCGATATCCTGTGGCGAAATTTTCTAAGTACGGAGTTTGGGACAAAGAAGTACCCTTATTTTTGGATATACCGAATTTTCTCATAACACAGCGTATGATAGGTGGAAGGAAGCTCCCATGCCAAAACCAGCTCGATTTGATAAACCGTTTCGATAGTACACCGACTTGTGCCGGACAGGCGGACGGACAGACGGACACAGGCCATAGCGTATATCGTCCCCCGCATCCGAACTCCAACTTCCTGTAGGCTTTCATTGGAACCCTTCATCGACAAGCTGTCATCAGGAACAGCTTCAGGATTGCCGTCCAGCCTGGGATGGTTTTGCTCAACTTGTCTCTGTGGTTTCCGTTGCAAACATATCGTTGCGCGGTAAAAATCTTATTGTCCGCTGTAACAAAACGACAGGACCGTGCTATTGTCGAGGTGGAATCTCCGTTCATTTGTTGTTGTGAATCTTCGGAAGGCACTGAGTAGATAGATAGATAGATAGATAAACTTATTTATATAGCGCCTGTACATTCAAAAGAGTCACTAAGCGCTAAGTAACTAATGACGGATGAAGTTGAATGGGTTCGGCGAGCGACGAGTAACGTGCACCGGCACGGCTGCGTCGACGGACGGAGTCGGAAACAGTGCTGGCCGTACGCACGTACTAAGCAGGTTGAGGAGGGCGGGCCGCCGGCGACGAGCGAGCGATGACGGGAGGCGTGGCCGCCGCGACGGACCCGCCTTCGCGGAAGAGCGTAGCGGCCGGCCAGCGCTGTCGGATTGGCGGCTGCGCGGCGCCCGCAGAACTAGATATGACGGTTGTCTGTGCGTAGCGACTCTCGCCGACGTCTCGCCGCATCTCGACAGTTCATTGCTGTGCCGTGCCGTGCCAACAACGGTGTGCTGCAGTGGAACAGTCGCAGTTGCCGCCGCGCCAAGAGACCGTGTCCGTAACCGGGACAGGCTGCATTCGATCGAGTCTGTCGATTTCGACCGGGTGCCGTTGGAGTGGGACGTTTTCGCGTTCGTCGACTTGGCAGCGCGTAACTGGGCGACCGAGGGTTGGTGGCTGGTTGTTGGGATGGCGTCGGTCGTGGACGGAGCGCTGACGCTCGGGCTCGGCGTCTCGCGCCACCACCTGCCGCCGCTGACCCCCGGCTCCCCGCTCGACCGGCCGTCCAGCCTCACTCCGCCGACGCCGATCCCGTTCCACGCCGCCGCCGCCGCCGCCTCGCACCACCGCGCGCTCCTGCTCGACCAGGCTGCCAAGAAGATGCCGCTCGGCGCCGCAGCTCTCCCGCCGGCCGCCTGCCACTCGCCGCCGCCCGTCTCCAGCAACCCGGAGAACAACGCGTGCCGCCTGATCGACTACCGCGGCGCTCGCGTCGCCGCGTTCAGCGTGGACGGCCGCCAGCTCATCTGCCTGCCGCAGGCGTTCGAGCTGTTCCTCAAGCACCTCGTGGGCGGCCTGCACACCGTCTACACCAAGCTGAAGCGACTCGACATCACGCCGATCGTCTGCAATGTCGAGCAGGTGCGCGTTCTGCGCGGTCTCGGTGCCATTCAACCGGGCGTCAACCGCTGCAAGCTCATCTCGCCCGCCGAGTTCGACGTACTCTACGACGACTGCACCAACTCCAGGTTCTGTATTATGTACACCGTGAGGCAGAAAAAGGAACCAATTTTCTTTTGCTTTCTTCTTTTTTAATACCTGACAGAAACTGGTGAGTTTTTCACATACATTACGCCTAAGGAATGTAGATCTATAAGCTACAATTCCGTGTATTTAATTTTTGCACGAGTTAAGAATTTTGCAGCGACACGGCGACAGAGACATTAAACGTTTTATGTTTAGCAGTCAAGTAATAAAATTGATGATTACCGGCTAGTTTTTATAGTTTCAATTTCATTATTACGCAAAATTTTAAACGCATGCCAAAATTAAATACACGGGATTGTAGCTTATACGTTCCTTAATACATGTGACAAAATTGACCAGTTTCTGTCAAGTATTAAAAGAGACGCACACAAAAGAAAATCGGTTCCTGTTTTCTGCCTCACGGTGTACATACCTGCCCTCTAATCTGTGTACCTGTTTATCAGATACTCTGTGATTCTGTTAGCTTTCTTAACAGTAATGTATTGCTGTTGCAGAGAAGCCTGCGCATCTGATCGCATATATCACTTTCTAACTATCATACGCAGCTTCTTATATGGAATGTTTGGTATGAACTGCATGACTAATAGATTTATTCTTTTTCATTGCTACCAGTTCTCATTGATCTGGTGAATAAAGATAATCAATAGAATAGACTGATGTGAAGTGAAGTGTAAAACCTAAGTGGAGCAGATTTAAGCAACAGAAACTCGTCAGTCGGAGAATGAAATGACAGTTGACCTTTCGCGTGTGTCATTGTGCTCGTCATACACATCGGGATACACACAGAGTGCTTTGACACCAACAACGCTAGGGTTTCTGGAACGTACGTATATGCATTGAAGGCGTACCAATGAATTAGCAACTTAGTACTATACTCTAGTCCGGTCTAGTCGTGTTCATAGTCGGATCCAGCCCGTCATGTTGGAAGGGGCCAAGTCTCCTGTTTCGGGTCAGCGGTGAGGTCCAGTGTATAGGCGAGCGCTGCGAGCTCCCCCAGCGGGGTGGTGAAATCCCGGCCGCTAAAAGGTTTTCTTGCGTTCTAGAGGCGTTAGGTGGCCTCTCCTCGAACTTCTTGGGGGCCAAGTTGGGAGGACATGGCCCCCTTTGCCCCCGCCCTTAAATCCGTCTGTGGTCGTGCGTCGATTGCCGTGGGTGACGTCAGTGACAAGATAACCCCAGCAGTATGCAGCAGTGAACGTGATACTGTCTCTGTATCACGCTATCTCCTGTACGCTCGCCTAGCTCGCCCTGCTTCAGCGGCTGCACGGTGGAACGCCGCGAGTCAGCATCACTGGTGCATGGACGCGTGACGACAGGGTCCAGACACAGACATGGGCTACGGCAACTGATGAGTGAATCGTCCAGCCATGGGCGTAGCCAGAGGAGGTCCAGTGAGGCGTGGGAGCCCAGTCCACTTATAAATATGTTTATCAGAGACCGAATGGGGGTATACACTGTATACAACAAGTTGCTGCAGTACTGACAGCAAAAGGCCACATCGCTGCTGTCACCTACCGAATAACTTTGGCTCATGCCGGATATTTCCTATACTTTACAATGGTCCGAGAGATGCCCCCCATACTGCCCCTTACCCGAGGGATCCCCGCCTCCACCTGACTTGTGGTTCCTTGGGCCCACCCGAGTCCACAACCTAAATGACATTTCGATTGGTTCGGCTGTTTTTGCAGCGATCACGGTTGTGTCTATCAGACACACACACACAGACAGACCAGTGTAGCAAGAGGCCGCATCTTAGCATTCCGTGCATGCGATGCGGCCTGGTGATGTTACCGACCAGTTTAGTGGCCGTAAGAGCAATCGGTCAATGGTGTGTTTCTTACGATACCTTTCGAACGACATGACCTTAAACGCAAATATTCGAAAGTCATCTAATTCAGATTCGTAGGTTGAGGTCGTAGGTGGTTCGAGGTCACAGGAGGAAAATTTCTCAGCTAATGAAGAGAGACCGCCCCATGTGCCATGTCAAATGAAAATCTTGTAAAGTGTGGGTTAAGCCGCTATTATACAATACCGGTATGTGACGGATGGACGAAGAAACAATGGGCATTGTACACGCTATCATAATTACTGGGGAAAGCAGAATAACATTTAAATGAATGACATACATGTGTAAAAGCACAAAAACACACAAGCATAGATCATACGCGAACTATGCGCATACTGTATACTAGTACAGTAAAATGAAGTTACAGATAATACATGATCAGTTGTCGGTGCTTGCTTTGTAGCCTTACTGTCCAGCTCACGGTGAATCGTTACTGTTTGTGATAGCTGTGAATGTATCGTTTTGAGCAAATTGAATTGAAATGAAACATTCATACAGCCTATCGATAGTTCATCGATATCTTGCGGCAAAGTTCTTGCCAGTAGTGATTGAGAAATCCATAAAATACTTCCACATGTGCGTACTGCACGCCGTAATGATTTCAGTGCTATTCGACAGTCGTGGTGACCGCATTATCTTTCGGATTTGGTAGGCCGCCTAGCTGTTCCAAAATCAACGACCCACTGACAGCAGTATGTTGACATACAGAATTAGAGCGTTTATCTGAAACATTTCGGTATACAATGTATCGGTGGCGACGGCGAAGTGACAATGGATTCCAAGGCGTAGGCCCCTAGGCTAGCCTATCCCTGGCAGCGAGTCAACTCGACCCGTGTCTCCGAGTGATGAACGAGTTGGCTGCCGAGTATCATTGCGATGCAGCCGCCGCAACACGTGCACATGCGATTAATTCACGATTACGAACAAAATGCTCTAACACGTTCCAGCTGTCAGCTCCAGTGCTAGCTCATATGCAACCCCCGATTGCATGCGGAACTCATGAGTCCGTACGTCTAGACATTATTTATCACATAAATGTACACACAGTCACACACACACGGTGTATGGGCTATATCAATATCCGTTTAATTGACAGTATGCAACAGTGTTTCAAAGACAAAGTATTTGGCAGTCTTACTGAATAAACCAAATATGTTACAGATTAGGCGTATATTTATGACAATAAGGGGTTTAAGTTGAGACGATAACTATTGGGTTTTGTATGAAAAAGTGCACTGTCCTTTTTGCTATAGTAAGGTGCCAGTAATAGATGCCATATTCCTTACAGCATAATTATACAAACTTCAAGACCATTTAGAAATTAATTAACTTTTGCAAGAAAATGTCCAACAATATTATGTTATGACTACCTTTCGTGTGGCATCTGTACCAGCGCGACGACGCTATACCAGCGCGGTACGATAGCTATGTGTATGTTGCTGTGTCTGTCTGTCACAAGTCCGGTGTTCTGTCGATCAAAACGTGTGGACGGACGAATCGAGATGGTTTGTGACATGCCTGAGTTTCCTTCGACCTGTCCTACATGTGGACGCTTAAGTCCTGTTCAGAGCAGACGAACTGAACTGTACTGACCTGCACCAAGTTGACCCAGTTACACGACGCGTTATTGTTCACGCGCGTCAGCGTCACGAATTTGATTGGCTGCAGTTCGCGATCTGCAGTTCAGTTCACTTCGTTTGCTGTGAACACGGCTTTGGTGTGATAGATAAACTGCGACGGTCAACCGCTAGTTTATCACACCGATCCTCCACTTCAGTTTACAGCACGATCCCGTCGTGTGGGTTCATCTGCGACAGCTGATACTTGCAGTAGGCTACATTCCATGCCGCTTATCACTCGTGTTTCAGCAATAGCGTTCCATAATCGGATTAAGTAAATAAGAGTTCAGTTTATTTTGGACTTAATTTTCCGTTTGATGTTATTTTGGGCGGTGCGCGGTGGTGCGAGCATGCGGCTGTTTCGACCTCCCACGATGAACGTAATACATTCGTGATATCGAGTTCTGTCGCTGTACGCGGCATGCCGTCGCGGTTGGTGGATAATCGCGCGCGTGTCCACCGCGTAAACGTCTATTCCAATTGTCGGGACAAACCAATTTTTCTCTCGTTTGCAGACCACAACGTCGTGAAACCACACTGCTGCAAGTTTAAACCACAGAACGACACGGTAATTCACTTGGTCCCCATCCCCACCCGGTTCCCGCGCTTATTATAAACACGATATTTGTAATATAGCATTTTTCTACTGTAAGAATTCTGAAACTTGACACGGACGCTATAAAAACAGCAACTTATATGTGTAATGCAATTTTGGAGAAATTCTATTAATGTTTATAGTTTACAAGAAACCCAGTGGCAGTTAATGTTTGTATAAAAGATAACAAAGTGTAGAACGAGCACGAACTTTAGTACTTAAGTCTACTCGCAGTCCGACACACGTAGCACACGCTAAAACCGTTATCGTTACCGCGGTATTCACGTATCGTTTTTACCGCGCGATGCTATGCACCCGCGGTACTAGCCATGGGCCTGTGTCTGTCTGTGTCTGTCTGTCTGTCATAAGTCGGAGTTGTACTAAAACGGCTAAACATAGGATCACACAAACAACACCACACGATAGCCCAGGGACTCTAGTTTTCTGATGCCAAAGATCTCCGCGAAATTCGACCGGGGTCACCCCCTACGAGGGCGCCGA
>Ga0126332_10000572_pt1 | contig 12946 bp, 11 predicted proteins | sample InaspJWI42metaG_FD_94482 | JGI IMG/M metagenome (GOLD analysis project Ga0126332, IMG submission 94482) | Marine gutless worms symbiont microbial communities from Oahu, Hawaii - Inanidrilus sp. 2 OAHU.JWI-42 metaG | ecosystem: Host-associated > Annelida > Digestive system > Unclassified...
CTAGCTAGCCATAGACCCCATCGTTGCCGCGGGAATTTGTTACTTCACCCAGGCAGGAGTGAGAAGTATTGCGATGAACGTGTCTGTCTGTCCGCGAGCATATCTCAAAGACCAGACCAGACGTCCACACTTCGCGTTGCATGTTCAATTTCATGTTGCCTGTGGCCGTGACTCAGTCAGTCTCATCTGACGACGCTGTGATGGATACGCTATGTACTTCCGGTTTCGTGAATGACGACACCGTCGACCAGTTGAGCCGAACAGAGATAACAGCAGGACCATTTGTCGACAGGGCGTATACTGAATGAAACGCACCAGTGGCAGCACCGTGGGCGAAGTCTGATGTCTACGAGTGCATTGTTTAAAACATACCTCAAACAGGGCGAGATGAAACATTTTTTCTCATTCTTCTTAATAACTGTATCTATTGTTCAATACGCCGTCTAAACCTACTGTTTTGTGCTCGGTTTTATACACAAGCCTATGTGTGCAATTAGAACCTGGCAACTGCAAGCCTGAGACCACCTTGTACCACTCGAAGAGGTCCCAAAAACTAACTCCTGGCAACGCTCCTGACGGCGGGCCATAATTACCGTTAATGAATAGTAAGCATGTAACAAATGAGCCGGTTCCTGCTTGTGTCATGTTCGCCAACAACGATGTCAAGCTACTTACTTATTTACTGCAGGCAACGGCAAGTGCGCGCAGAGAAACGTGTGAACTGACAGTCTGAGAAATGAGTACAGCAGTCTTGCCACCAGCTTATGCACGGCGACCAGTAACAACAAATTGCTACAGAACTGCTAGCGACAGCCGGCATCGCCGCTGCGTGACGCTCCTGACATCTCTGGCGCACGCTAACGGTTGTGTATGGCTGGATGTATGGACGGAGCAAGTTTTAACGTCCCACTCGACGTTCTTCCCAGCCAATCTCTTGGCTCGGTACTGAAAAAAAAACCAAACCCAATAAAAGTAACAACACAAAATCAAAGCAATTTTGTGTATGGCAGGCGCGAAGACTGGACGCGTCCTATGCCCAAGGTATCGGGTATATGTCTCCCCTAATGTGCCCCTGCCACTGCCAACTGGCGGACCTGGGTCCCAATTTCCCAAACTAATACATGGTTCTTTCGGCCCACGAGATTTGATTATGCTTCCCGCCTGGAAACGGCAACTCAGTCTGTTCAGCCGTTTTGCCGGCTCACCGGTGTGCCCAACAGACAGACACACACAACACGGACTGCCCGCGACGTCAAGACATCTGTAGCAATACGCCGCAGGCCGCATCTGCGCACGGTGTGCAGGCGATGCGGCCTTATAACTGACAAGTGGAGCGGTGTGTCGTAGCTACCAGAGCACGTAGTGTATGTCGTGTCCGTCGTCGTAGGCGGGCTGCCAGGTGAGAGTGACCGAGTCCGACGTCGTCTCGACTACAGTGATGTTGTACGCAGCGTGACGGCCGCTCGCTAGCCAACCACAACCACACGCGCCGCATGTTATCACACTGACATTATTATCACCGAACGTCAACATCAATGCATTTGCCTGGACAGCCCTTCACTCGAGATCGCGCTGACCGCTTTAGCAAGTTAGCAACTAGCAATTTAACCTTGTACACAGCGTCAAAATGGGCCTTCGGTCATACAAGCCACGGCGTCGTATCAGTATCGCTTTTTTCATTACGAGTAAACCTGCCATCAAGACGGTAGGCCTACATGCGCAGTACTAACTTTGTAGGTGACCAAAATACGCTTACTTACCCACTTACTTAATGAGAAAAAAAACTGCACGGCGCTGAATCTACAGATACTGACGCTCGACGACGAGAAGGGTGGATGTGATGACGTCAGCGATGACGTTTGACGCCACGCACTCGTAGATGCCCTGGTCAGAGGGGTCGAGGCTCCAGACGGTCAAGTTACCGGCATCCAGTATTGACCGCGAGCTCGACAGAACGCCGGACACCTATGCACAGAGATAGACGTCGCCGTCACGATTCGCACGCATCGCTGCGTACCTCGCGCGCACGTTCCGTGTCCGTGTGTCGGGCACATGCGGGATGAACTAATTCCTCTTGTTCAAGCAACAATGTAAAACAACTGGTGCCAATTGTGCCGTACTGTAATCTACTACTATATCAACGTCGCAATGGCGTCTGAATGTCCGTCCGTCAGTAACGCTTCTGTGCTGCGTGCGGATACGGTGGCGACTCGATAGGCAAGCGCATCATCGGCGTTAAGGGGCTGCATGCTATCCTATGCTATCGTCCCGCGACTCAGAAGCGAAGGAGAAAGGAGGCAGCAGCCTGATATGATCTTGGACGGCAACAGAGCAATTGATTGTATCCAAGCTGAACAGACCATTGCTATACGTAAACGCAAGTTTTTGAACAGATTTAGTGTTGTAAATAATGTATTGTGTCAAGTGTCCGAATCCCACCGAGGAGCACTGCAAAAAAAAACGGATAAGCCGATCGAGATGCCGCTTGGCTGCAGCAGACTGGCGTGAGCCCAATGAAGTCTCTGAAATGAAGCACACGTCAGGCTGGGGCTCGGATTCCCCGACAGAAAGGAGCACTTTGAGGAAGATGTAACCGAGACCGCCGTGCAGGACAGTGGACGCCTACACTCTTCACGACCGCCGGACGCAACGCGCAGCGGAAGTGCCTGTGTGTCACATCATTGGTGTGTCATGCAACGGCGATGCGAGCTGTCGCTGCCATTACTGTAGCAACTTACTCAAAATGACAAGAACATTCAAAAGTGATATAGGTTATTTCTGTCAATAAGAGAGGCAGAATGTATTGCATACCCTGTGCCAGCTGACGGTCGGGGTGGGATCGCCGTCGGCAACGCATGGCATTGAAACAGTCTGCAAGCGCTGTCTCTGATAAACGGCGTCAGGTCGCACAGTAAAATGCGGTGGATCTACACAGCACGTGCAGAACTTATTTATTGTCGCAATATTGAAAGCACGTCCTCACAACACACACACACCCGTTTAACGGCCCTTTGTCCGGGACTACCCTGGTGAGCCGGTACCAGTAAGGTAAAATCAATCTGGATTTCACTGAAGCAAGAGACAGTGAATGGCAGTGGCATCAGCTGGTCTGCACCGCGCTTCAGACTGATAATCACGCCAACACCCCACCACTCAGTTTTTACAGGCCGGATGCCCTTCCTGCCGCCCAACCAACAGCGTCAAAGCACTGAAGGCAAAGCACGTCCTCACAACTGACGGAATAATGTAATTCTATTATACACGCTACATTTATGGCGCGGGATGTTGTTCCCGGTGTCAGGTCCATTATAGCCAAGGTCCATTATAGCCAAAGTCTATCATAGCGAAGGTTTGGGTTAGGGTTAGGGTTAGTGATAGGGGGCCTAATGTTAGGGTTAGGCTATAGTGGACCTTGGCTATAGCAGACTGCAATCGTTGTTCCCAGGCAACACCATCATGGGGCTTGTCTAATTAATGAGAAAACTAAACCTAACACAACAAAAGCTAATGCTTACAGTTACCATAAAGTATATTAAAACCCAAAATAAACGTAAAACTAAAGTCAGGTTTGGTCGTCCTTTAACCGGAATAACCAGTTAATGGGTGGCTCGGTAGCCGACTGGTTAGCGTGCTGGACTCAGGTGCGCAAGATCCCGGGTTCAAATCGCAGTCGCAACGCTGTCGGGTAACAGTCCTTGGCAAACTGTTCACACCCACTGTACCTTTGTTCAGCAAGCAGCAAAATTGGTAGCAGCCCTCCTAAGGCTTGCGAGGGTAACTGCAGTCCTGGCGGAAAGTAATGGCAGCCTACCGCCTGGTTTATGATTCACGTAACCTGCAGGCTGACTGCCAAGAACCGGGATCAGCTCCGGAACCCTACGCTCGGTAATCGAGTATGGGCTACCTTTTTTACGTGTGTTTAGTTTCGACGACAGACTGTATCGGCGACCTCTGACGTAGACGCGGACGGTGGTCGAGCTGCGCCCGGCGCCGAGGCTCGAGTAGGCGGCGCAGGCGTAGCGGCCTTCGTCGACCGAGCGGACGACCGCGAAGATCAGCGAGCCGCCCCGGTCCACGTGGACCCGCCGCACCGCCCCGCCCCCGCCCCCGCTCCCGGCGGCGTGGGCGGGGGCGGGGAGGCTGAGCGGACGCTCGTTCTTGGTCCAGACGACCTGCGAGACGGGAGGGTTGGCGTCGACGACGCAGTCGAGGCGGCCGGGCAGAGCGCGACCGAGGTACGACTCCACCGGCAGGTCGGACACGCGCGGCAAATCTACACGCGCCGACAACACAACAGCAAATCTTATCAACACGCGCAGATCGGCACATTCGCTAAGATAAAACGACCAGTCTGTGTTCAGCCGCGTCCCTTGGCTATAAACATGTCACTCTGCCCGCGTTTGCTGCTGAGCGCCGTGCTGCGACCCCGTGCTACCGCAGCCCGGTTGCCTGCGACCGGGCTTTGTCATTTCAGACAGAGACCGACAGACGGACGGACACCGTACCGTTACATACACCCTGCTCCGTATACTGTGCGGCAGTGCCAATAAACGGGTTGTGTTGCAATGTTCAGAATAACTTAAAATTAAATGCAGTTTCGTCATGCAGTTGTTAAGGATTCTTTGTAAATAACCTCAAGTTTTTCCACAGTGTCAAATTCATGAAACCTGGCACAGATCGTTGCAATAAGTAAAGGTAAAGGTAAAGGTAGCCAATACTCGATTACCGAGCGTGCGGTTCTGGAGCTGATCCAGGTTCTTGGCAGTCAGCCTGCAGGTGATGTGAGTCATAAACCGGCGATAGGCTGCCATTACTTTCCGCCAGGCCTGCAGTTACCCCCGCAATCCTTAAGAGGGCTGCCACCAATTTTGCTGCTTGGTGAACAGAGGCACACAAAGGGTGTGAACAGTTTGCCTAAGACTGTTACCCGACAGCATCGCGACAGCGATTTGAACCCGGGCCCTTCTGCGCCTGAGTCCAGCACGCCAGCCACTCGGCTAGGAGAAATATAATATTGCACTGATAACGTTAGGGATCTCTGACAGTGGCGACGAAAGACAGACGGATAAGAACGAAACGCTGAGTTTGCTGACAGGTAACGCTGAGGTGAGCGCTGGCGGCGGCCGAGACGCCGAGTGCGTTGTACGCTGTACACGTGTACGTGCCGGAATCGCGAGTACTGACGTTCAGCACGCTCAGACCGGCCGAGTCGGCGTCCAGTCGGTACCGCCCCGGTCGTCGCGTCCCTTCAGCCGTCTCCGGCGACCTGGAGTATACATGTAAAGACTTGCTTACACTCACAGCTCACGAACTGACCTGCAACAAGTCGACCCAGTTACACGACGACGCGTTCACTGGTCGTCGTTCTCACGTGAATCAGCGTCGCTGCTTGATTGGCTGAAGTTGTAGGACGGTTGGTGTTCAGTCAGCTCGTGCGCTGTGAACGTTCCTCTTTACACGTCTTCAGAACTCATCATCATCATCATCATCATTATCATTTCCGTTTATTATTACCCAGCTGACATGCGCAGCTTGATTTACATAGACACACAAGTGATAGGCAGATTAACGAACGAACAAACAATCAGTCAAGCCTTAAGAGGTATGCCTATGAATGTTCATTTAGATAATACTAACTATGTTGCCGCTGTGGTCGTATTGGCTGCGGCTATACAATACAATACAATACAATACAAGATGCTGTTTTAACGTGGGCTCTAAAGCCGACATGAGTCAGCTTAATCTACCGCTACGTAGCTATGCCTGCTATGCCTATAGTGAGCATCGTTGCCAGAGCAGTCAATCTGTCTGGTATGGTCGCCGTCGGTCAAGCACTGTCCGAACGTTGACAACAATAACATTACATGAAATTCGTCATAAATTGTCACGGGTGACACAGTAGTCATCAGCAACACTGCATGGCTCCGGGCGCAGGAGAGGGTACAGTTCAAGATGGACGCACAAGGCCGTTCATGGAACTGCACCGCCATACCTTAGTCAACTGGTTCGTGAAGCCGTGACCTGGTCGGCGTTCCCTCCGCTCTATCGGGACCAATCGTCTGCTAGTGCTGTCCGTTAAACTGTCTACCGTTGGCAGTCGGGCCTTCCCAATCGCCGGACCCACCATATGGAACAGTCTGTCGGACAACATGATCTCTGCTGCGTCTGTCAGCGTATAAACACTTTTGTTCGACTTCCTTACCTGATTTATTATTGATATACATCCAACTTGCTCCCCATCCTTAGAGTGAATCCTGAAACGATTTTATTACTCGGACCACTCTAAAAATAGTTAATGATTGGTCGATTGAAAGCCCGGTTGAGCGCGGACCTGCTGGTGGCCACGATGAGGTGTTCGTCCAAGAGCCAGCTGACGCTGATGTTGTCTGGATCGGCGTCGACGTCGCAGTCAAGCCTGGCCGTGCCGCCGTCCGCGACCGTCACGTTGCGCGGCCCAGACATTATGTACACGCCGCCTGCACACAGCATCAACATCATCGTCAGCATCATCATCATCATAATGATGATAATAATAATTATTATTATTAAATATGCACTGATTTCAGTGACGCTTAGCATTTAACAACGTCGCAGAGGCACTTTATGCAGTCAGTTCAGTTCACTGAAACCCTTCATTATTAAGTCAGTGAAGTGTGGATTGAAAAAGGAATGTTTTAAGTTGTTGGCGGAACGTCAGCAGGGACGGTGAGGCCCTGATCGTTGGCGGAAGGTCGTTCCATGCTCTGGCTGCAGCCACAGGAAAGGCGCGGTCGCCGGGTGTTGTGCGCCGAGTTGACGAAACGACCAGCATTATTATGCTATTATGGTTGGCGGCGTGGCGTAGTGCTTAGCGGAGTTCGCCGCGTGAAGTTAACGCACGTCGGGCCCGGTTAGTACTGGGATGGGTGATCGTCTTCGGGCGGGTATACCATCTCGGTATGTAACCAGCCAACTAGGTCAACTCAGCCTTGCATACCTCCGGGGTCGCTTAATCGAGTGCCAGCTTCGACTGGGGCAGAGGCGAAGATGTCACCGCTGTCGGGTGACAGGTAACACTGTGTGATCATGTACGGCAAGTGAGTTCCCGTAGCGGTGGGTGTGGCAGGTTAGACTGCCAACTGCTATAGGCTATCCGCATAGTTTACGTAGCATTACTTGACGACTCACCGCGGACGACTATCGTGAAGACGCGGAAGTCCTCGCCGACCACGTTGCGCGCGTCGCACTTGTACACGCCGCCGTCTTCCCGCCGCACTGACGTCACCACCAGCCGACCGCCGCCGGCCGTGACGTCGTACGATGACGTCATCGCCGGCGGGAGAGACCACGTGACGGCGGGGGCGGGCGTGCCGGCGACCAGCGCGCACGAGACGTTGAGCGTGTCGCCGGGGTTGAGCACGAGACGCGTCGACGTCGACGAACCTCGCAGCTTCGGCGCCGCTGTCACGACGCAGTCGCACACGATTTCGACCCGTAGTCTAGACGCGGAGAAAGAACGAAGAAACACGTCTCTGCGCCTTCGAGATGAAAGCACTGAGAAAGATTTTGTGGGTTTCGTGGGCAGCAACGAAAACAGATGGGTGGGTTCTTAACACAGCTGGAGTAAAGAGGGAACTGTTAGACACCGTCGAAGCAAGCAAGCTAGCATACTATGGTCACACCATAAGAAAACAAGGGAGTTGCCTGGAGAAAGAGATAATGCAAGGAACAGTGCTAGGTGCACGCAGGCGAAGAAGGCCACGCACGGCCTGGATGGACTCAAGACGTGGACAGGACTCTCCGTGGAAGAGTCAGTCAGAATGACGGAGGACAAGAGATAAATGGAGAAAGTACGTCCATAGTTTGGCCGACCCGCGGACCGAGGACTGCTAAAGAACAAAACAAACACAGTTTAGAAGTGCGATAATTTTTTTAACAAGTCGATGTCGACCATCGTCCCTCGGATCGCAACATAAGACGCTGGCCGCTGCTGCGATCTGGCGCCGGCAGCTATCGATCGATATCTGCTGCCCGCGCCCTGGCTGCTCAAGCTCGCTGCACGTCGCTGCAGCTTACTGGTTGTCAGTCAACGGGACAGACGGACGGATGGACGGACGGACACCGGACGGAGCGTTAAATAGATGATCACAGCTAGAAGCAGCCAGCGTCAATAATAGCAAGTGATGAAGTTCGAAAAAGTTCGCGAAAGTTCGAACGCTGACAGCCAGTCGTGTTATAATGAACGCACGACCAGTCATAATAATGTCTCGGTGGGTGTCCGATTTCTTCCATTTTGTCCACAGGGACAACTTAATAAGATGTACATTTGGCCGGTTTTACAACGACGCAGCGTTGCTTGTGATTCAATTTGTAGTGCGATAATAGGCCTAGAAGAAACTGTTCGTTTTTCGACGCCGACAGAAAACTGACACAGATGTATGCAAACCACGTATACGCTGATTAGCACTTGGGTACAGAATGTAATGGAATAGTTAAGCGCATAGAGAGGCAGGTGCTTTGGCCAAACAACGTGACGAAATTCACCGCTAATGCTGAGCTAAAAGCTAATGCTGCGTTAACAAGGTTTGCGACGCAGTCTTCGTCTGTTTTACAGTCGGATGGTGACACCATCTCTACACCCAGCATAAACGATAGGCGTGTGTCAACTGATAAACTTGAAATCGAATGGGATTTTCTGAGCAAATCTGTTTTGATCATACCGACTACTTTAGTGGTCCCGGTAGAGCAGTCGGTCGAGCTTGTGTGTTTATATGTTCGGACAATAACTTTTGAACAAATTCATCTTCGACATACATTTGATAAGCTGCAGTTCAGCATGATCCCATGGTAAGTTCGAAAGACAGCATAAAAAGTCCCCTTTCGGTTATGAATGCACGTTATACGGAGTCAGCCAGTCACTTGGTGAACACTACTACGAAATGTAAATCAAAAAAATAAATTGTTTGTCACTGACAGCCTAAAATCACGGTGACGTACGTAGTCGCATTCCTAAATGTCGGCATGCGAAGAGCTACATTTAGTTACAAATCAAACTGAATGTCGGACCCTTTTCGTACAGATGTGGGACGAGGCCCATTTCCTCTCTTTCACTTTCCTCTGTCAGTCTTTGACAGTGGGTGTAGCGATGAACAGGAAAAGGAAAGGAAAAACTGTTCAGAAAAAAAGAAAATGTTTTTTTCCAGAATGCGAGCCCCCTAGATTGGTGGGAGACCCAGTCTGAAATATCCTAAATCCTGTCCGGACACGTGACCCATGCACTACCTACGTCAAATTGCACCAATGCCAGCAGCAGCAGCAGCGGCAGCAGCGGCGGCGGCAGTGGTGAGTGAATTAGCATATACACGGCGGCGTTCGAGCGGCGCCATCAATTATCGGCGGACTTAGATCGCTAAGACCGTTTCAATTACATCTGCTGGCCCCACTGCCCCACCGACGCACCACCGAAACCATGCAAATGCGGCTCGATTAGCACCGGATACGACACGACGCTAGCCGGACTTACAGACTGCAGCGCGCCGAGCAATTTTTATACGTCGGATGCGTTCGGACGACTTTTGGAAACCAAAACGACGACAGTTTTGTGTTCGAATAAGCACCGCCATCCGCAGAATACTCAGCACAGTAAATCGTCCCGTAGACGGCTTGCGTTGGAGTGCAAACTGGGAGTCGACGGCAAGGCGGTGGGAAAATGTCACCGCCCGGGCATGCACGCACAGACAGACGCACAACCCGAAAACATAATGCCTCCAGTCCCGTCTACTGGATGGACAGAGACATCACGATGTATGTGACCTAATTGCCTCTAAACAATACGTAAATTCGTAAATTCCCGAAAAGTTATATTTGGCGGATTATTAGCCGTCGCTGTGTAATATCCAGGGCGTCGGACTCGCGATCGACTCACAGGTCACGGGTTGCGGGTTGGATTCCCGGCCGTTCAGCTTCCGGGTAACACTAGGCAATTGTTCGCGTAAATGTGAATCTGTTGCCATGCAGTATGATTTGGCACTAGTCGAATGGCGGCGATGACCTTCGGGTGAAAAGGTAACCGCATAGGTCTGGCGTCGAGAACTCCACATACGCCCCATTAAGGGGTACGGGCGTACGGCACACTTTACATTTCAACAAAAATTGTAAATCAGTTACTAATCTCCAATGACAAAAACCCACCTGTTTTGCAAAGGAAATGTGTAGCCGGTTATTATTTTGTATTTCATTTATTAAATTCAAAACAGGTTTTGTATTTTAGACGTATTTGAAATACTTTATGTATAATGCACTTTTTACAGTAAGGATCTAAATGCTCCCTATGAGGCCTACCCATGCAGAACTGTAGTCTGCAGTGAAGAAGAAGTGCAAGTCCATTGTCTAGGCCCGAGTACTTATTACTCCATGAATATTCATTAAGTGTACTCGTCGTCTACAATAAACGACGCTGTCGACTGCGGCGTATAATGAAATCAGTTCGTCTCTCACGGCGCGGCTTAACTAGCCTACTCCGCCGAATGAATAGATGCGGCCGACCGGCGGTGATTAGAGATGGGCCGACGCGCGATAATCGACCGCTATCTGTCACAGTCGGCCGATGCTCGATTTCAATTACGTCTTATCGCCGAGGCACGCGGCGAAAAAGAGAGACATCGATTAGATCGAGGGGAGTTCGATTATCGATTAGCGACAGACGTACGCACGACGATTACGACCAATCAGCGACGGCGATTCATCAATCGTCGCCGGTATAGACAAGCCGGCCGGCGCACTGGCTGTCACCGAGGCGTCTGATACAGTGGCGCAGTCGGGGGAACTGCGTGAACATCCTCCCCCTGTGTCCGGGCACCTGGCAGCCGCCTGGACCTTGCCTGGAGTTCGAGTGCTGTCGATCACCAGTCCCTTGATGTTTCTGTGGACATTTTGTGTATGAATTTTTTAAATGAGCATATGTGGAAGCAACATTAGCTAACAAATAAGAGGAACTGTTCAGCTTATAGGTTGGGGTTCTGCGCCATGTCCTGTTTTTCTGTGGTATTCAGACCGAGAAGAAGACAGACGGATAAGCAGGCAGACCTGCAGACAGACGGCATGCGAGGCGTTAGCGGGTCGTGACAGCTTATTGCTGCTGCTGCTACTGCTGGTGCTGCTGGTGGTGGTGGTGGTGATACGTGGAGCATTGAAGTCTTATCACGCCGACGTCATCTTGATGCCACTCTAATGCCACGCGTAGACATGGCACTACGCTCCATGACCGCACCGTCATACTGTAATGCCTGCCTGCGTCGCAAACCTTATCGATCGCGGCAAAACCCGACCCGAGAATCGAAATTAAACCATGTTTCGTGATGTTTAATAACCACTTTCGTCGTATCGGCAAACTGCGACGCTAACTCAACACTAAACCCTAACTATTCGCCACTTTTGCACAAACAAAATGCCGCGAGCACCTGGAAATAAACATACAGCAAATGACGTCAAATTTTATGGATGTCAGTAATTTCATATGTATTAATTTCTTAGACGCCGATAGCAACCGATAAGCCGATGCATTAATTAGTCACAGTGTCCACGAAAAATCGTCAGTAAACAAGATATCGCGCCAGGCGCCGCGAGACGATATGCAGATATGCCGATGGCAGTTCGATCCAAAAATCGCGGCGGATCTACATTCGTCCGCGGACGGGTTCGCAGTCCGCACATCTTTGTTGGCCGGCAGTGGCTAAGCTGCATGCAGCCAGCGTGTCTATAGCCTACGCAGCTGCGCCATGGGACAGACAGACGGACGGATCGCGCTATTCCAAAATGCCACCCTAAGGCGGGGACATAATAATCGATGCTCACAGTAGACGGAGAGGTAGATCCACGTTCCGTTGTCGCCGTCCGTGTAGTCAGTGCTGTCGTGGAGGAAGACGACTGAGCACTCGTACCAGCCTGCGTCCGACGTCCGCAGGTCCGTGATCTCTATCGACGCCTGTTCCACGAGTCTCACCCGGCCCTGGTAGTTGGAGTCGACGTGCGGAGGATAGCCGTTGAACTGGATGAACACGGGCACCTGCACGTGTTCACGCGGTATATACAGGCCCGCCATTCCGAACATGCGCTATTCCGAAAGTTCGCTAAGATTAGAGTTAAGGATAGTAGGGGCTAGTAGGGTTGGGGTTTAAGGTTAAGGTTATGGTTAAAGTCACCTACTGAACCATCGGAATAGACGACCTTCGGAATAACGGACTGGGATCGTTTCACACATTACCTGGGTTTTCTTGTCCCACCTAAACGCAGCACATAGGAGTCCGTTCTAAATTACGCAACCCCTCGAAAGTTTGGCAATGTCGCCCACCGTTCACAATATGGGACATTCGCCCCTGAACAATTATCTCCGGACAGTATTTCCTCTACAGTGAACCCTCTCGTATCTCCGAAGGCTCAAACTTCACCAAGTTTTCTCTGCGCGTTGCCTGTGGTCGTATTCTCCGCTGACAACAATGCAATACGTTAACGTGTTCTTATTTTGATGGATGACCACGTTTTCAAACAATGGCCAGGCACAGGCGACGCGAACAGGGCGTATGCTGAAAGTGGGTGGTGGGAGAAATCTGATGTCTACAACTGCCTCGTTTCAGTAATGGCGACACGGCAGTATCTACGCGGGGATCGCGGGAGCAGCAGAGTTGGAACCGGGTAACGCAGTCACAACGAGGAATCTCCGGCTGTAGCAAGTATGCTAGACCCACCACATTACAGTCGGACGAAAATTTACGCGGCCCACACATCGCTCGGCAGCAACAGGTATCGATCGATATCTGCTGCCCGCGCCCGCCGGCCGCCGCTGCTGCTGTCGATCGACGGGACTGCAGACGGCCAGACAGACAGACAGACGGACGGACGGACGGACACTTGACCTTTTTGTGACGCTTGCGGCATACTATGCGGACCGCGTAATAGCAGGACCGAGGCA
>Ga0126332_10000573_pt1 | contig 12942 bp, 11 predicted proteins | sample InaspJWI42metaG_FD_94482 | JGI IMG/M metagenome (GOLD analysis project Ga0126332, IMG submission 94482) | Marine gutless worms symbiont microbial communities from Oahu, Hawaii - Inanidrilus sp. 2 OAHU.JWI-42 metaG | ecosystem: Host-associated > Annelida > Digestive system > Unclassified...
GCCGAAGAAAAATATCCCGGAACAGATTTGCGACTGGTCTACGAACTCGGGGGATATACATCCCCCAATTAAGCCAAAGGTGTCAGTTATTCTTCCCAGAGGTAAGGTGTCCTGAAATTATGCTCAGATTCGGTTAAAATTTGTAAGAATCTTTAGGATGTCATCCCATGATCAAGATTTTGTTTTAGGGATCAATGATATGAATCTGGCTTACCTTGCGGGCCTTTTTTGCAAAGACTTTGTCAAAAGTTGCAAAATTCTTGAGTTCCATGCTCGAAGCGAGGTGCAGTGCATCTGCAAAATCTAAATTGTCATCATACCATGAAATTGCTTGAGTTACTTGATCCATATCCTCGACAGTCACATTTGACAGCCCGAGTAATTTTTGAAAACCAACCGAAATGTTGGCCTTCGTAACACCGTATGCATACCGTAATACCCATTCTGTTTCAAGAATCACAGTTTTTGGTATAAAGATTTCATCGCTGCTCATCACCTTTGCTGCACAACGTGCCTGGCCAGGATCATCTTCTGTAAGCAATCTCACCAATAGATTCGTATCCACGGCGATCATGAATTTTCTCTGGCTCCCTTAGCTATGGCTGCTTCTATCTCTTTCACTGATATTCTCGGTCCCCGGTAATCAATACATCCTAAAACTTCCTCAATCGTTGTTTTCTTATAAGGTCTAACCGGTCTTAATTTTATGCAGTCTCCCCTTTCTTCAACGATGAATTCGAGTCCGGGTTCCCAACCATGAGCCGCCCTAACATTTTTAGGAATGACAACTTGACCCTTATTTGACAATTTGGTTCTTTCCATGAAAACACCTCATTTTGTAAGACGAAAGTAAGACAATAATAACGCAAAAATATAATTTTGGCAACCCTGATCGGTCTTTGGATGCCGGACCTAGATGAGTTTAATCATCTCATTCCATAAAGGCATCTCTAAGGAGTTTGGATTGACGATTGAAAGCCTCGCGTGGATTTTCCGAATCTTTCATCAGGGAAATCTCCTGGGTAATAAGACGTGCGATATTCAGTATATGCGCCTCCTTTTTTTTGGACTCCCGCTTGTACAAAGGGTGATCTCGATTGATATAGATAATTGTCTCTTCCGTTAAACATTCCGGTCCGTCCTCGCCAAGGTGATCAAGGCAGCAAGTGACACCGATCTCACCGAACTTGAGCCTTTTTACCACCGCGTTGGGTGTGGCCATCCGCAGAGAAGGTTTGCGCTCTTTTTGAGGTTTTGTGTCATCGGATGGCTGTGAAGAATCCTCTTGATCCGAATCCGATGAGACCTCCTCTTCACCTGTGATCTGGTCAGACTCTTCTTTATCTGTCCCTGTCTCCACGGCTGTTTCACCGGCGCCTTTTTGTCCTTTTTCCGAAAATGGAACGACTCCAAATGGGGACAATTCCGGGTTTAGTGCCAGGGCCTGATGGACACGCTGCAAAGCTTCCTTAAGCGCCCGGCTCACCCGGCGGTTTTCTCGTTTGGAGGCTAGCTGATTATAGACCCGCTGAACGTCGGCGATTGTTTTCTGCATGCCTTTGAGAAATATTTCAAATTCCGGGGTATCTTCAATAAATCCCGATCGATCGCTCGTCAAAGGCAGAAAATCGGCATGAATCTCACCTCTTATGCGTGTTGCCGCCTTGCCCCAGGAAGCCATATCGAAAAGTTCCCGCCGAACCGTCACCCCTTTTACCTTGATCTCAATTCCCATGTTTTCAGTGGATGCGTGATAAGCCGGAAGAATCACGATTTCTCCGTGAATGATACCGAATTTTGACCCTTCCAACACCGGGATGCGGTTCCCTGACCATCTGCGCGGAGTCACCCGATAGCGATTGACGTATACAGAAAATTTCTTGGCTCGAATAGGTACACCTTCAGCAATCCTCTGGGTAACGTCTTCCGGTTTAAAAACCTTTTTCAGGTCTACAAGGCGAACGATCGTTCCATCGCCCTTATCGGGATCAGGCTCGAGTCGAGTCAGGGGGATCACCCACGAGTCGCCTTGCTCGAACCAACGTGTTTTGTCAAAGACGACGCGGGCGTTAAAGTCCCCTTTTTGGGTAGTAATTTCGAAACGCGAAGCAGCAGCCAGGCTCGCGAACTTGCCGATACCGAATTGACCGATCCTGTCTCGTTTGAAACGGGGAGATTTGGGATGCAAAAGCTTTTCATCGGAACCTACGTTGAAGTATTGCTCGAGCCCTTCCATATCCATACCTTCGCCGTTGTCTGATACAATAATCTCTTTGCCCGAGACAGTAACATCCACCCGGGTCGCATCGGCATCGTAGGCATTGTTGACCAATTCTCTGATCAGTTCGATGCTCTTTTCATAAAGGCGCTCTCCAAGGCTGAGAATATGACTCTTGTCGACAGTGATCGTCAGATGGGGGGCATCATTTGACATGACGACTTACTCCTATAAGCGCTAAGTTGTGTTGAAAGATGAACGTCGAACTCGCCATAGGCGAGCAAGTCCGCCTCTGGCGGATCCGCCTCCGGCAGATCAAACGTCCAACGTTCAACTTCGAATGAAAAAGGAATATTGCATTTGAATATCATTTCGATATCTAGGTCCGACCCAACCCCAATCATCATTCCGACTTGGAGATCAAAAAATTAAATCCGGGGATTCAGTTCGTAATAACTCTATCAATATCAGGGATTTCAGTGAGCAGGTTACCAAATCCTTGATTCCATGTTTTCTTGACATAGTCAATCATAAACCCGTGATGTGAATTGAGATTTTATCTTGACTCGAATTAATATATCAACTATATATTACTTCGTCTTGAAAATAAACAACCGGATATGTAGGAAGAGCACTGGCCTGGAATGAACGGCAGACGCCAATTCCCCTTTAAGGGGATAGTGCACGCGGATTCAGATGGATTCGTTAAAAGCTTTTTTGTCCCACTTGATAATCATTTTGGAGCGCAAAAGATTTTATACGAGATTACCGAATAAAAAAAGTTGTGACGCATGGCGGATAAAGAAGAAACCTACCAGAGTCTGCGGGAGCGTATCATTACCAATGAGCTGCCACCCGGGCAACGCTTGAATGAAAAAGAGCTAATGATCGAATATGAGATCGGGCGCACGCCGCTGAGGGAAATCTTCTTTCAATTGCGTGAAGAAGGCCTGATCGAAATCATTCCCCAGGTGGGAACCCAAGTCTCGCGAATAGATATTCGGGAAGTCCGCAATATTATCGAAGTGCGGCGCTGGCTGGAGCGATTGGTCGGACAACTGGCTGCCGAAAGAATCACCCCGGCGCAGATTGATCAGCTAAGAGCCATTATTCGGGAGGTCGAGACGCTGGATCGGCAAAACAAAGCCACCATCGATGCCCTGAATCATTACGATACGCAATTTCACCTCATCCTTTACCAGGCCACCCAAAATACGGCTCTGGAAGAAATGCTGCCCAAATTGCTGAGCAAAATTGTACGCTTCTGGTATTATCTCGGATTTCAGGTAACGGAATTTTTAGATCACTTCAATGAACTGCGAGACCTGATTGCCGCCCTTGAAAATCGCGACGCTGACGGTGCCCAATATGCCTTGAATGTTCATTTCGATCACTTTGTAGAAAAGGTGAAGGCTCAAATACTCTGACATTTCCAATGTTTCACCCTTTCCGGCCCATGCCGATTCTTCAGCCTCCGATAATTTGCCCAAAGAATGGGAAAACAGCTATGAACTTCCCCGCGGCAAGCCACGGGGTATCCATGAATGATACATTCTATCCTAACGCAGCAAGCTGCGGGAAATTAAACCCGGCAGATTTCGCAATCTCCACCGCACTTTCATGTAATCTGTGTAATCTGCGAAATCTGTGGATTAAACCATTTTAACGATCCTGGCCGGTACGATCTTCAGGTTTGGATAGCCACTGATCGGATCCAGGTCCGCATCGTCGGTAAGCAGATTCACATTGGCTTCGTCCCACCCATGACCTATCTGAATAATTCCGGGCCGCATATCGCCTTCAGCCCTGATATGAGCTGACACACTAATGGACCCGATTCGGGTTTCCACTCTCACCTGCTGACCTTGCCGAATTCCCATCTGTTCCGCATCTTGAGCGGCAATTTCGACGACCGGGTGCTTAACCCGCTGCAAGCGTTTGATATTTCGAAAACGGGAGTGATAATAATGCGAATAACGCGCACCGGTAATCAGCACCAGCGGATAGGCTGAATCGGCATACGGTTCGGTCACCGGCGGTACGTAACCGGGCAACTCCGGATGTCCCGCCTGTTTGAGATAGGTCGATGTAAATTCAAAACGACCCGATGGTGTGGGAAAAGGCTGTGAGCGAAATTTCTTAAACTTCAGCGGTGCATACACATACCCGTGTGGATGGGCTTTGAGAGTCTCCAGGCTGACGCCGCAGGTTTCCACCAGCCATCGATTGACATCTTCTTCGGCGGGCCAGGGGAAATACTGTTCTCCCAATCCCAAACGGTGCGCCAGATCGTGCCAGAAAGTGTACTCATCGGTTACATCATCGATATCTAAAATTTTGGTTGTCAGATTGAGGCCCTGCCGGTGCAGGTGCCAGTGAAGCTCGCTACGCTCCAGAAAACTGGCGGCCGGTAGTACATAATCGGCCTGTTTGGCGGTGGCGGTTAAAAAAAGATCCCTTACCACCAATAACTCCAGCCGATTGAAAGCTTCCTGAACTTTGCGCGCATTGGGATTGGTCAGGACTGGATTGGAACCGGTGACGATGAGCCCATGCAAAGGGTACGGACCTTGTCCTAAAATCGTATCCATTAATGCCATGGAATGGCATTGTTTGCGAAACTGGTACAGGGCCGGAAACCGATCCCGGCCGACGGGTTGCTCGTTGTGCAGCGGGATGGTTTCATAAAGGGTAAGATCTTGAACCGGTAAGGATTGCGGCCATAAATCTGCCCCGATTCGATCCAGCGCCCCGCAAAGCCCCCCCAGCGCAGCGATGATACGCACCGTGTTCAATCCGTTGGGTTGATGCTCCATGGAAATACCAGGATAATTAATGACCCGAGGTCGGCCTTCTGCCACCAGTTGTGCCAGTTGCCTAACTTCATCGGCGGTTAAACCGGTCTGATCGGCGACGTAGGCGGGGGTATATTTTTTTGCATACGCGGAAAATGCTTCGAATCCGAGGGTGTGGTCAGCCACGAACTCATGATCGTACCGGGCATTGGCAATCAGCAGGTGCGCAATCCCCCAGGCAAGGGCGGCATCGGTGCCCGGTATCGGTTGCAGATAAAGATCTGCCCTGCCAGCGGCTTGTGTACGGCGGGGATCGATCACCACCAGACGGGCACCCTTTTTGAGGGCTTTTTCGATAGCCCACATATAGGGCGGATGGCTATGACCCAAATTGGCACCCCATAACACGATGGTACGCGCATGGGCAAAGTCCGGGCAGGCATTGTAGTAGCCTTGTGCCAGATGATAGGCAATGTGGCGCGAAGCATAGCAGATGGATTCTGCCGAAAAGTAGTTGGGCGATCCGAAAGCGTGGATAAAGCGCCGGGCATAAGCCTCTTGCTGAAAAAAACCGATGGCTTCACCGGTCCATACCCCCATGGCCCGCGCATTGTGTTTTTTGTGAATTTTTTTGATGGACGCGGCGATTTCATCCAGGGCCAGATCGTAATCAATGGGAGCGAAGGTGCCGTCCGATTGTTTTTTCAACGCTGTCAAAAGGCGATCAGGATGGTAGACGAGATCCACCGCCGCAGGTGCTTTGGCGCACAGCCGGCCGCGGTTTTCCATATGGGACTGATTACCGCTTATTTTAGTAATGCAACCGTCACGGATGTGCACGTTGATACCGCAGCGCATGTCGCACTGGCGGCAAAGGGTCGGTACAACACCGTCGGCAATAACAGTTCGGCCGTACATAAAATCTCCTCTGCAAACAGGTCAAGCCTTACACCCCGAAGTCCAGATCCTTCAACCGGTTCTCCGCCTTGTGGTAGATCTTCTTCAAATCGGCCGCCACCGAATCAGGCAGTGGGATCGGCTTATGGATTTCGAGTATTTCTTGGGCCTTTTGTGTGACCGTTTCTTTGTAGCTGGGGCTGCCTTTGAGGATCCAGTTGTCCGGATTGTCGCGATTGGAAAATTCTGGAATCCAGTGCTCTTCGCGCAGAAAAGCAGCGGTTTCATCTTCGGCTAAATAATTTCCGCCTGGACCCACCCGGCGTATCAGGTCGACGGCCAGCCGCTCGCTTCCCATATCAAAGCCGCGCATGATTCGCCTGACATAGCTGATCAACTCGCTGCCCATGACGATGGCGGCCGGTGCTCCGATCAGACCCTGTCCCAAATAACCGATATCGTGTACCAGATTGCAGCCGTCCAAGGCTGCCATTAAAATGGAAAATGCCGATTCGAATGCCGCCTGCTGATCCAATGCCTTGGAATCGCTGCAGCCGGCTTCACCCCACACCGGCAGACCGTAATAATGATACAGATCGCAGCCGGCCGAATGGGTAAGCCTCTCATCCGGGCTGCCGTACACCGTACTGCCGGTTCGCATGTCCATGGGGGTGACGCTGAAACCGGATATCATGGGCGCCCCTTTGACGCGCAATTGTTGCATAACCAGACCGCTGAGTGCCTCGGCATTGGCGGTGACGATGGCCCCGGCCAGAGTGACCGGGCCGGTGCCACCCGACAGCAGGGCCGGGGCGTAATTGAGCGGTATTCCGCGATCGGCACATAGCAGCAATTTGTCTACGGCCCCGGTGGAATGAACAAGCGGGCTGAGCGGCTCGGCATAATGGATCAAAAACGGTCTTTCCCGCAGTTGTGTATCACCCCCGGCCACCGCCGCGGCCATATCCGCGATGACCGCTAAATCCTGCCGACCGGCAGCGGTAAAATATATGGGCTTGGTGGAGTTTTCCACCTGGGTCATGAACTCAGCCACAAAAGCCATGTTTTTGTGAATCTCATGCGGAAAGCCGTGGGAGGCGACGAAATCGATCTCTTGGCAGTAATCGGCCACAATGGCCGCATTGGCAACATCTTGCAGGCAGGATTCTCTCAGTTGCCCGGTTTCCAAGTCGTATGTCTGCAGCAGATCGGTGCCCAGGCCGTAATAGACCCGCCGCCCTTCCAGCCGCATGGCCTCGTTGCCCAGGCGGTCGTAGATCGTCACCCGCGAAGGGGCGCTGCGAATGGCTTCTTCCACCAGATAACCGGGTATTTGAACAATATCGCCGTCTTTAATGCGGCTGCCCGCCTTCTCAAGCATCTGCCGCGCCGGCTCATGATCGACACGCACCCCCACAGTTTCTAATACCTCCAGCGTTGCCCGGTGCAATTCCTGAATTTGCGACGGGGACAATAGCCGATACTGCGGTATACATTGGGAGTTGAATCCGGATTGCATGGGTTCCTCCACGGGCTGGCGAAAAGTATAGAATTCTGGCCCAGAGAACCAGGTTTTAATTTTAGATTCACATGATCATGCCGGCGTTCAGCAGATGAACAAAACTTAAAGTCGCGTTGAGAAATTTTCTTGACTTTTATCAAACTAATATATTAGTTGATATATATATTGTCAACGGAAAAATATATACCCTGATTTCATCCGCCAGGCAATACCTGAAGGGAGTAAAAAATGAACGATCTGTTGGAACGAGTCGTTGAGGCGACGGTCCAGGGCGACGAGACCCAGGCGGTGGCTCTGGCCCGGGAAGCCATGCAAAACGGTATGGATCCTTTTGAGGTGATCCAGGGGGGATATGCCCGCGGAATGGAGATCGTCGGGAACTTATTCGCCAAGCTGGAATATTTTCTGCCCGAAGTGATGCTTTCGGCCGATGCCATGACGGCCGCTTTAGAAGTGCTCAAACCTCACCTGCAGGACCGGGAAGACGGCGGATCCAAAGGCACGATCGTCATTGCGACCATCCAGGGCGACTTGCACGATCTGGGCAAAAACATCGTCAAGGTCATGCTCGATGCGGCCGGATTTACGGTCCACGACCTGGGGGCCGATGTATCGGTGCGGGCGCTGATTGAAAAAGCCGAGGGGGTCGGAGCCGATATCATCGCCGCCTCGGCTATTCTGACCACCACCATGGCGCATATGCCGGACATCGCTAAAACTCTTACCGAACTGGGGGTGCGCGAACGCTACCAGATCATGCTCGGCGGTGCGCCGGTCATCCCTCAATGGGCCCGTGAAGTGGGGGCTGACGGTTATGGCGAAGACGCGGCCGAAGCCGTGGAGACAGCCAAACAATTGATGGATAAAAAAAGAAAAGGAGCATAACCATGATCGGCTTCTGGGACGTGATCGATCGCAGTGAGAGCGGGCCTTTATTCAAGGAAAAGCAGTTTGATATGCAGCTTTCGCAGGTTGCGCGCCGGCTTGCCCGAAAATATGACATCCGCTACGATCCGCAGCAGGTGGTGCCAGACGATGACAACCTGGCGGACCGGCTTTATCAGGCGGCATTGGATCTGATTCTGGAAGTGGGCGTTTACTGCCGCGATACCGGCCGACTGATGCAGTTTAGCCGCGAAGAAGTGGAGCAGGCGGTCGAAAACGCCCCGCACAGCATTGCTTACGGTCAGGGCCGTGATGCGGCGCTAATGACGTCAAGGAATGTTGAGGACCCCCGGCCGCCGTTTATTACCATGACGCCGGTGGGAACGCCGGTGGCCGAGGAACGTTTCGTGGCCATGGTTCAAAGCTATGCTCAGGAGCCATTGGCCCAAACTTTTTCCAGTGCTTTCAGCCAAACCATCAACGGCCGCCCCATCAAAGCGACGACGCCCCAGGAGACCGAAGCTGCTATCTGGAATGTGATTAAGCTGCGTGAAGCCGCCCGGGCAGCCGGAAGACCTCAAATCGGCATCCACAACCTGGTCTCCAATGCCGAGCGGACCGATGCCACCCTGGCCGCCATGCAGGCCGACTTCGGCGTGTTGCCCAATGACGGGTTGGGCATCGCGGCCATATCCGAAATGAAAGTCGATTACGAGCGGATCAAAAAAGTTGTTTTCCTGCGCCACAGCGGTCACAACAAATACGGCCTCTACGGCCCGCTTATGGGCGGATTTGCAGGCGGTACCGAAACCACCGCCATCGTTCATGTGGCCCATCATTTTTTAGGTATTTTAATTTACGAAGCCCAGTGGCATTGCGGTTTTCCACTCCATCTGCACCATGGTTGCAACAGCACCCGTGAGCTGCTGTGGCTGATTGCAGTCACCTCCCAGGCATTAAGCCGCAACACCCATATGCCCATTTCGGTCAGCCCCTTTTCCGCAGCCGGCCCTTGCACCGATATGGTTATTCATGAAATGACAGCCATCTCCATCGCCGCTGCTGTTTCGGGCGCCAATCTGCTGGCCTGCGCACCGGCCCGCAACCGTCATCCTGAGCGGGCCACCGGCATGGAAGCCCGCATTTGTGCCGAAGCCGGCCATTTGGCCGCCCGTCAGCGACTCACCCGGACCCGGGCCAACACCATCGTGGCTGCACTGCTGGATCGGTATGAAACTAAACTGGGCGATGCGCCTTTGGGACAACGTTTCGACCAATGCTATAACCTGACCACGCTCCAGCCGACCGAAGAATATCTTGGTCTCTACCGCAAGTGTAAATCACAGATCGACCTGGATTATTCACTGCTGTAGGCCACCGGTTTCAGGTTTTACGAAGAAATAACGTCACAGTGTCGGGATACAACATTCTAATTTCAAAAACCTTGACAAAAAATGGATTATCATTTATCAGTTAGCCAACATGTATATACAAGTTGTATCTGTGTTCAGGGTCGACCTCAATTACCAGGCGCTTGTGCATCTTCCATACGACCCTGATCTTTTTTTTGTTCCGGACCACTTTACATCCCAACCCGAATCTGAATGAGGCGTGCTGATGGTTACCGGTAAGTGGTTCACCCATATCTTTAAGGCTTTAAAGCGAAAAAAAGTTTTCGATATCCTCAGCTATGCGCTGCTCATGGTCGGAATCTTTTGGGTTGTTATTCGCGGAGCGGAAAATCAGGGCTATTTCTGGCAGTGGTTTCGAATTCCCCGTTATCTGATCGAATTTGATGCCGGCACTCTGAAGGTCGGCCCGATTTTAGAAGGGCTGAAAATCACCCTAAATATCGTTTGGATCAGCCTGATCGTTACCTATGCCATAGGCCTGATTACGGCTTTGATGCGTTTGTCCAATCATGCCGGTATGCGCATGCTGGCCCGGCTGTACCTGGAAACCAGCCGCAACACGCCGCTTTTGGTCCAAATCTATTTCATCTACTTCATCGTGGCGCCTGTCATCGGTCTGGAGCGGTTCGGCGCCGCCGTCCTGGCGCTCAGCATCTTTGAAGGCGCCTACGCCTCGGAAATTTATCGCGCCGGCATTGTTTCCCTCAATCGCGGGCAATGGGAGGCGGCCCACAGCCTCGGTTTGGGCACTTTCCATACTTACACGGATATCATTCTGCCCCAGGCTATTCGCCGCATTTTGCCGCCCTTGACCGGACAGGCCATATCGCTGATCAAGGATTCCTCTCTGGTGAGTGTCATCGCGGTATACGAAATGACGATGCAGGCCAACGCCATCGTGGCCGAAACGTTTCTGGTTTTCGAAATCTATTTTACCATCGCCGTTGTTTATCTGATTTTGACGATTTCACTCTCCCAGATGGTGAATTTGATGGAAAAACGGATGCGGGCCCAGGTGTAAACATCCGTCGGACGGATCTACCATATTACGTGTTTCATGAAAGGAGGTGATAATTGTCTTTGCATGCGGCAACGTTACTATATCAACGAATCATCACAATAAAGGAGCACAAGATGAAAAAAAAGAGTCTTTTCAGATTCGGGTTGCTAACAATCGGTTTGATATTTTGTTTGACTCCGGTGGTCCTGGCCGCTGATGTCCAAAAGGAACTGCGGCAGGCCAGCACTATCGAAAAAGTGATCCGCAGCGGTAAACTGAGGGTCGGGATGTCCACCTTCGTTCCGTGGGCCATGCAGGATAAAAAGGGCGAATGGATCGGCTTTGAAATCGATGTGGCCAAAAAACTGGCAAAAGACATGGGCGTCAAGGTGCAACTTGTTCCCACCAAGTGGGCGGGGTTGATTCCGTCCCTTCTGACGGGTAAATTCGATTTAATAATCGCCGGTATGATGGGCACACCCCAGCGGGCGCTAAAAATCAACTTCACGCAACCCTATGATTTTTCCGAAATGAATCTGGTGGCGCACAAGAAAGTGGCGGCCGGGTTTAATACCGCCGCCGACTTCAACCGTCCCGAGGTTACCGTTCTCTGTCGAAATGGAACCACTGCGGTTCCGGCCGTCAAGCGCGTGCTGCCCAAGGCCAAACTGCTCCTTTTTTCGGAAAACGGCCCTATGGTGCAGGAGCTGTTAAACGGTAAAGCGCATATTGTGGTTGCTTCTTCGCCCGAACCGGCGCAATTGGCCCATAAATACCCGAAGACACTAAGGTTTATCGACGAATCCCTGGGCAGAGAACCGATCTCAATAGGTGTCAGAAAAGGCGATCCGGATACTCTGGCCTATCTGAACAACTGGATCACGGTGATCAGGAATCAAGGTTTTATCCAGGAAAAGGTCGACTACTGGTGGAAGGGCATGGACTGGCGGGACCTCATCGAATAAGCGCCGCGACCCGGCCTCACTGCCGATAATCGGTTTGGCGCCGCTATCTTGCGGCGCCGAACTAGTCAAGAAGCTGCATATCATGTATAAAGAAAAAGTCGCCTTAAAATCTCGTGACTTTTTGTTTTTCGGCCTGCTTGCCGGTTTGGTCATTTTTTTTCTTTACCGCATAAATGTGGGTCTCAATTACAATTGGGCCTGGCATAAAATTCCCCAGTTTCTGTTCCGTTACGATCCGGAAACGGATGCCTGGGTATCCAACATCATCATGTTCGGGCTTTACAATACCCTGCGGTTGAGCATATGGGGCATTGTTTTGGCCACCCTGTTCGGCACCCTCATGGGGATGGCCCGTTGTTCAAAAACTCTTTTTTTTCGTTTAATCAGCGGGACCTATGTAGAGTCCATGCGCAACCTGCCGCCACTTGTCATCATCTATATCGTCTATTTTTTCATCGGCGATCAGGTGATGCCCGGTATGGGACTCGATTCTTTTCTGGAGGAACGTTCCGAAACCTTTCAACAGGTGGTTGCGTTCGGTTTCGCCACCCCGCAGTTTATCACCGCCTTTTTATCCGCTCTGCTGACCCTGGCTATTTTCGAAGGTGCCTATATCACTGAAATCGTCCGGTCCGGGATTCAATCCATCAACCGTGGCCAATGGGAGGCCTCCTACGCCCTGGGACTCTCCTGGTGGCAACAGATGCGCTATGTCATTTTGCCACAGGCATACCAGCGGATTCTGCCGCCGCTGGCCGGTCAATTTATTTCATTGATCAAAGATTCGTCCATCGTTTCGGTCATCTCGATTCAGGAGCTCACCTTTCAAGGGACCGAGTTGATGACCGGTACGCTGTTGACCATGGAAATCTGGATCACCATCACGGTTCTGTATCTCATGTTAACCCTGCCCTGTTCCCTGTTGGTTGAACGGCTCGAAAAATACATGGCGCGCAGCCGTCGCTAAACCACCGCCCCAATCGCAGGGAGTTGAAAGCCATCGGCGGTAAACGCCCCGGTCATTGCGTCGTCCGCCTTTCCCTGTAAAATCCGGTGGTATCTCCTCGCAGCTCAACGGCCCGGCGATCACCCGATTGGTATCGTTGAAACCCGCACAAACTTGATTATAATTTCAGGAAACTTGATCTCCTTAAATTGCAATTAGGTATTAGAACCGTCAATAAATCATAATAATTCAAATAGTTGAGGTATTTTTTGTGAGATAATAAAAGTTATTGCAAGCGGAAA
>Ga0126332_10000574_pt1 | contig 12928 bp, 9 predicted proteins | sample InaspJWI42metaG_FD_94482 | JGI IMG/M metagenome (GOLD analysis project Ga0126332, IMG submission 94482) | Marine gutless worms symbiont microbial communities from Oahu, Hawaii - Inanidrilus sp. 2 OAHU.JWI-42 metaG | ecosystem: Host-associated > Annelida > Digestive system > Unclassified | place...
AAGCAACGACAGACTACTGCTGGGTATATGGCGTGATTCACTTCACGTCACCTGCGGGCTGACTGCCTGTACACCGGGATCAGCTCCGGGCCCAACGCTCGGTAACGAGTATGGGAAAACTTTTACCTTACCGACTTACCCATGTTGTCCTGAAAAAAAGTTCGTTAAACGGATGTAGTAGTATACATAGGGTGACAATGAGTCAACGACGTAAATTTGTTCCATATCTATGCCAGCTGATTTTTGCCGCCATGTTGTAGGTAAAACTCTGAGAAATGTTTGTCATTATGATAGCGCTTGAGTACGCTTTGTTGGTAAGTCAGTGATCATACGGACATTTTCTTAAACTAACTGATTCAATGTTATATGAATTAGCACGATATTCAACTCAACGCATTATGTCGTGTTATACCCACAAAATGGCGATCGTATCGTGACCACAGACTCGGTGACGTCACTTTACCCTATGTATTTACTACAACCTACTCTATCCGCCTGTACAGGGTGGGTAAAAAAGTAAGCTGTTGATTTAAAGGTGAATGTGTCAATAAAACTGAGAAGATAGGAGGAATGTGAACAAATACGAACATCTACAGAGAAAATGGAGCATTGTCTGATATTTTCACGTGAAATATTTCACGTCACAATTGTTCTATCATTAAATATTCTATGACTGAAAGCAGTCAATAAAATTACCTCTATGCAAACACGAACTAGCTTACGCGAACATGACGTCACAATAGTGTAGCATAGAATATTTAACATCACACAAATAGAACTAGTGTTATCAACTTACATGTCCTGGACCGTGCATGCACAAAATTATACAGTATTTAACGTTAGGACTATTGTCTAGCCTTTGAAATATCTATCACAGTACAACAGCTTACTTTTCGACCCACCTTGTATATGCAGCTCTAGTTAAGATCTAGCTGAGTTTCGTTATTTTTTTACTCTATTTTATTGTTCACTGTGTGCATTGTTCCTGCTACCATTTGTGGTACAGAGACACTCGAGTAATTATAATACCAAATTAGAAGACTGTATTATAGGCCTACAGAGGTGTTGTGCAAGGCATATGGTAGCAATAGACCGGCTGATTTATCACGCATTTTGATCATCAAGTCGAAATGTACTGAGCGCCGTGTGGTGTATAATGTTAAAGTAGTTGACGATGGCGTGATTGTATAAAGAAATCACGCCATCGGCAACTACTTTAACATTATACACCACACGGCGCTCAGTACATTTCGACTTGATGATCAAAATGCATGATAAATCAGCCGGTATAGTATAAAACTGTACTAGTATAGCCTATAATTGCAATATTTTAACACCTGTTATGCACTTGTGTTCTTCTTTATTAAGAATGCACTGACAAATTTTCATTGTTAATCATAACATTACTTACATTTTGAATAGGCCTACAATGAAGGCTGAAATGGAAATCTGAACAAATAACATATACATGTACAGTACACTTTAGTATAGGCCTACGTGTACTTTTATATCACAAAAGAGTATGTCATTGTTCAGTTTGTATAAACAGCACAGTTATAGCGTTTAGCAGATCATATAAAAACAAAACTGTCGATTAGTCAATACTCTCAATCTTTTAACACTTTGTCGTTTAGACGATAGTCTCCGAGTAATTGCACGGGTACAGAATGGAACCAGCTGACGGTGACGTCATTGCTGACGTCACGTGACATTCACAGAGGTCGTCCAGATGACCTTCAAAACGACCCTCAAAATGACCCTCAGAATGCCCCTCAGTATGCCCCTCATCCATGAGACTTCCAGCCACAGCCACCACAGACTCCGACTTGGTCCGAGTAGATATTCTATGGAGATGTCGTAAAAAGACCCTGCCTAGCAACCTGCCAACCATCACCGTCACCAAGACGACGGCTGCGGCAGCAGTGGTTACTATGGTAACGTTACGAGCGGCGGAGATGTAAGGCGTGAGGGTTCGATTCACGAACTGATCGTAGTCGACCGTGTACGACGAGCGTAGACCTGCAACGTACCGTGACACTAATTATAACTGCTTCAGTCAGTTGATTACTTCGCTCGCGGAGGAGGAGCGGAGTACTGTGATCAACATGTCTGTGTGTCTGTGTTTTTATGCGTATGTGTATCTGTCTGTTCACAAGCATTATCTTAATGCACGTTACCTATAGCCGTGGCTTGGTCGTCCACTGGAGGCGTTGTGACACGTTATGTACTTCCGGATATATGAATTACGTAATATTTGCACATAAAGCACCATTTGGGCACAAGCCACGCAAGTATACGGTGTAATATCAATGTGACTCACGGATATTACACTAAGGCTTATACTCAAAACAGGCTCATCAGAGAGCAAACAGTTAAAAGATAAGAAAAACAGGATAAAAACGAAACTAAGCCTTAACACAGTTATAGACACCATACTAATGTTGAAATAGCTTAAAGCAGAGGTTTTAAGCCCATGAAAAATATAAGCAAGCGAAAAGAACGCAAATGCAGCATACTCCGGTGTGATGGGCGAAGTGGGACGGAATTACAAGGCAGAGTTAGCAGGTGCGCGTCTTTCAGTGACGTCATCGTCGTCGAGATGACGTCATCACAATCTGCCGCTGACGTCACAGCATTGTCGACGCTCTGCCGACACCCGCTGAGTGAGCGCTGGGCTACAACAGGCAATCGCCGACGGGTACTTAATTTATGTTAATTTATACAGAAAACATCAAACGGTTGTAAAACGATAGCATAAATATACAGCGTCAGACAAAATATACGACGACAACTTGGTGAGATATTGTTATCGGCTTGTCATATGCGGATAGGATGCACAAGTGCGGAATAAGTGGAAAGGAAAAATCGAAGTTAAGCAAGCGTATGTCCCACGTGTCACACATGGTTCCTGCGTGTCTGTCTCCCAAACGGCATCTCGGTCGATTCATCCTTTTTGCAGGGGACATCGGTAAGCCCAACACACAGAGACTGAGACAGACAGACAGAAAGACAAACCGTGCTGCGACATGTCGTAGCAACAGGCCGCATCGACACAAAGCGTGCGGACAATACTCTGTAAAATACTTGATTCAAAGCAGTTATGCAGTTTTATAAGATGCTGGCCTTCAGTGCTTTCACACTGTTGGTTGGGCATCAGGAAGAGCATCCGGCCTGTAAAAAATTGAGTGATGAAGTGTTGGCGTTGTTAGCTGTCTGGAGCGAGGTGCAGATTATTTTCATATGGTCCAGCTGATGCCACTGCATCCAAAAACCCCATCATCTCCTGCCTCATTTAAATCCATATTTATTTTACTTTTCTGGTACCGGCTTACCCAGGTTGTCCTGGCGAAAAGGCCGCTAAACCGGTGCAGTAGTAGTAGTTAGTAGTAGTTAGTAGTAGTAAGATACTGAAAAGCACAGTGTGCTGGACGGGTGAGACCTTCGCTAAAGACTGCGATGATGTGCTGTAAAGAGGTCAGCTCGTAGTTCTGATCCGCCGCCGCCTCTCCCGCCGCACTCAGATGTTGCGACTCGCCCACGAGAAACTCCACGGCCGACCGGAAACACTCGGACACCGGAAGTAGATAGGAGCCGCGCGCGACCGCCGACAGGAAGTGGTCGAGCACGGCCGCGCATGCGCAGAGGGCGGCGGCCAGCAGGCACGCGCCGCCGACGACCAGCGCCACGTACGCCAGCGAGCCGTCGCCGAGAATTCTAACCACTTCCGGTGAACGGAGGTCACGTGATCCGGCGGCGGCAGCGGCGATTACGTCATCGCAGTAGGGGCCGCCGTTCTGGCGCGCGGCGGCGAGCGGCTGCCGCGACTGGTCGACGGCGGGCGACCACGTGACGCAGCCGCCGCCGGCGCGTGACGTCACTGTGACGTCATAGCGCGGCGGCGGTGCGGCCTGGTCGAGAACCGATCGCGCGGCGACGACGGTCAGCGATAGGCGGCGGACGAGCAGGAGAACGTCGACGAAGATCCAGACCGAGATGACGACGACGCGCAACGTCGAGTCGAGCTGCGACAAAGCCGCGTATCCAGCTGCACTCAGTGATACTTCTTCAATCTCTTCAGCGTTATCATCATCACGATGAATATTCGCCATTTCATCAACGTCGTCATCATCAGCACGAGGCTGGATATCAGGCGATGCGGCTATGAATCGGACGCTGTCGGTCTGTCTTTGTGTTCGACGACGCTGAGCGGTCGTTCTGCATCGACGCCACGTGACCGTGACGTCACAGTCACGTGGCGTCGTGCCGTCACGAGGCCACGTGACCGTGACGTCACTCGCACCTGTCGTCTCGAGGTAGTCGTCGTTCGGTCGCGGACGAAGAGCGTCGAATCTGCTCGCGCAGCCGACAAACAGAGTTCACGCACACACTGCAGTAGAGAACTGTGACAAGTGGCTGAAGTAATTTGACATAAGGCCGCACCGTCGCCGCACACCGCCGAGTATCCTCATCTAATACATGGTTTATTTGGCCCCGGCGAGTCCACGCCAAGCGGCATCTCGAGCAGTTGAGAAGCCGTTTTGCATGTATACACAGACACACAGATCACACACCACGCAACGTGCGATGTTTGTAGCAATAGGCCACGTATATGCTATGCATGCGATGCACGCTAAAACTGTAAAGTAAACAACACAAAAGGAGCACAAAGAGAAAAATCTCTGACCACCCTTTGCCTTACTTCTAAAAGGCGGTTTTGACTTGCTCTAAGGACAGTCGTACCACTCCGACTATATCGTGTTTCGCGATTTCCATGCCAACGGCGCTGATCTTTGCTTAATGGCCATATTTCATGACCTATGCATTGCTTTTCATCATGCGACATAAGACATTATACAGTCTCATAATGATGTACATTTAGTGAGAATGAGACTTGTTATTGTCACGTAAACAGTGAAATAATGTACAAACTTCGGACCCAGGGCTTTATCCAGCAACTGTTTTCAAGGGGGAGCACGCCACTGTCAGGGGCGCTCCCTTTCCCCCTTTCTCTCTTTCCTTCTCATCCCCTTAGAAATAGGCTCCCATTCCACCCCCTCCCCATAGAAGTAGGCCCCCTTAATCCAGCTAGGGGATCTGGGGAGCGTTCTAAGCTCCCTTCCCCAGCGGGATCCGGGTGGAGCCCCGGCCGAAAACGCATTTCCTGCATTTTCCTGCTCAGAAACTGGCAGTAATTTATGACTTACGTGACTTCACAATAGTTTGTGTGTGTCCACCCCTCGAAGGCGGTGAAAGCCACACAAACTCAAGGGGTGAGATATTTTCCCAGGGGTGGAGTTTGCCACCCCCGGAAGGGGTTGGATAAAGCTCTGCGTTGTTCGGACCTTGTCCAGAATCGTTGTTTCCAGCTGGCGACGTCGCGTAATTCGTCGACGTCCAGCAGATTTCCCAGCTCCAGCCTCGCGTCGACCGGATCGAAGCCGCGTCGGCGTGATGCTAGCGACTGGTTCAGCAGGGCGGTGGGAAACGTGAGCCAGCTGGAGTCCAAGATGGCCGCCAGGCGTCGTTCGTAGCGACCAGTGAAGCGAGTCACATGATCGACGGCGGACCGGTAGCGCTCCACGGCGGCCGCGATCAGACGAGCGTGCTCGTTCAACTGCCGCCGAGTCCGCTCAACCACGCGCCGGCTGACTGCAACGACACACATCTACAGTGCGTGTATACCTGTTCAGTCGACTGCGACGACTGAACGAATATGATAATTTTATAGCATAGCTCTGTGCCGCTGCCTAGTAGGTAAACGGTAAAGGTAGCCCGTACTCGATTGCCGAGCGTAGGGTTCCGGAGCTGATCCCGGTTTTTGGCAGTCAGCCTGCAGGTGACGTGAGTCATAAACCCGGCGATATGCTGTCATTACTTTCCGCCAGGCCCGCATTTACCTTCCCGGCCCGTAGGCCGGTGCCAATTTCGGTGCTTGGTGAACAGAAGCACGATGGGTGTGAACAGTTTGCCTAAGATTGTTACCCGACAACGTCGCGGCTGCGATTTGAACGCATGCCCTTTTGCGCCTGAGTCCAGCACGCTAACCACTCGGCTACTGAGTCACCCATAACTACTGCCTGGTAGTTCAGTGAAAAAAACTCGACATGTTCCTGAGATTGCGGGTACCGTCCCTGAGATCGAAAACTGCTGAGAGTATTTACGGTAATGATCAACTGTAGGAGTCTACTAAATATTGAAGACAGCGTGTTGGTTCCATGTTGTAAATCAGATATAGTCGTTTGCTCACGAATTAATACTCTGAGAAGCAGTGACAATGACAAATATTTTTTTCTCGTTGCCGTTGTTTACGTATTGCTTCTCGCTGAAAATTTCAATATTTACATGCTACTTTAATAAAATATGACAAAATAAAAAACGTTATTAATCACAAAAACGTGACACAGATAGAAAACGCCAATTCATCTGAAATATATGAATTACACTGCAATTATTCCTACGCGATACATTTACGAATATAATCGACAAGGTATATTCGTCGTTTGGTGTCATTTTGTAGGTAAATCTAAGCCGTAGTTAAGAAAAAAAACTAAATATAAGCGCACCAGGCAGCTGGTAGGTGTTTAGGTGGCGCCAGGTGGCGCCGGAAGTGAGTTGCGAGACATGCGCAGTGAGCTGCGTCACGTGACGTTGACACGCCGTAACCTCGCGACGCCACGTGTCACGTTGTTGACGCGCGTCGCCTAGCAACGAGCGCTCCGCGTCATTGATGACGTCATCGGCGTCGCGCGTGAGCCGCCTGTTGACGTCACGGTCCAGTGACGTCACGTCGTGATAGGCTGACGTCACTAGCAGCGTCATGACCAGCGTCGCGGTGAGCGAGAGACTGTAGATGAGACGCGCGGTGACGTAGGTGATGACGTGAAGACGCAGTCGGCGACGAGCAGCCGCCTGGCGACCGTATCTGAAACACATCAGCATCAGCATCATTATCATCTCCATGATCAACAGCAGTATCACGCTATCAGCTTGATCATGACGCACAACGTGACTGTGCGTAAAGAAAACTTCACTAAGAGATGTGTCAAACAGCAGTGTAGTCTGCGAAATGCGTAGCGCTGCAGTTAAACAAAAACATTAATCTGTAGTTGACTCGTTTTCTTCTTACTTTATTTCGTATTTCATGGACTACCGATTTTGGTGAAAAAACGTTGTGTGTTTCCCGCTTCTCCCCGTCAATCTCATCACGCATTGTCTTTCTGACTAGCCCGTTTCTACACCTCCCGCATCGTCTTCCTCTGTTGATTCACCACTCTCATCATCCATAACTCCTCATTCACTCACTCCCGCTTCAAAACCTAACTGCTTCACAAATCCATTCCACAGTATACACTCTTCCTCCCCCAGAAAAGAATAGTTTTCTCCTAATATTCTCCACGGACTTATGAACATTTAACGTATCTTCAGAGGTATACTGGTTTTTGTTTATTTTAGTTCTTTTCTCCGTGTATTCGTTTGCTGTTGGCCCAGTGCGGTAGACTAAACTTCGCTATCTTGTCAGCTTCTGAACACACTCTAAAGTCTAAATAATTCCTACAGAGTTGGCCCAAAACTTGCAGCTCCTAAAGCTCGACCCCAAAATTATTAGTTCTTTTCACAGAACAACTAAAAAGTAGTATCGTCATCAAATTATCCAGCGACTTGGAGTAGGAACTAATAGCATATGCCGTACGCATAACAGCATATGCATTGCATAACGCCGTTCGGCAACGTGGATCCTTTGCATTTCAGTTTCACAAATTCGGTACAAGAAGAGTTGAATTAAATGACGAAACCACGCCAACAGTGGCTTGCCTGTAGCGATATCTGTAGTAGAGTGCACTCGACCCCGCTACTGTAGTCGCTGTTTCTGATGATAACGATGACTCAATATACAGCCGAGTGATGACGTAGACCGTTGTTATGACGACCGCCGACGCCACAGCAGCAGCAGCAAACCACGTCACTCTGACTGGCAGAGATGCACTGAATGACGGTGTTGATGACGTCGGATCACGTGACGTCGAGCCGATGACGTCATCTTCTCCGCGGTGAGGCAGTGTCAACTACAGCAAACGACAACTGCATGCGTCCTGTAAAATTCGGTGCTTGTCCGTGTTCTTTTGATTAAACCCGAAATAGTTGAACATACGAATCATTACTGTTAGAAGTTTAGTAATGTTCCAGCCGCCTATTTCCATTTGCTGCTTTTCTCCTTCTTTCAGTACGTCACAGAATATAACTATTTCTCAGTCGTCATGATTACTGTGTAAATAAATCACAAAAGCGTTGAAAATGTGCATTATCCTTTTAGTGTTTCAATGTTGTTCCCGAGCGATATGAGGCTGTGAAAGACATACGCCATTTGCCCGCCAAGGATTTTCTTTTGGTATATTCGGTTAACCGGAAACAACTTCAGAAGAGAAACCCCGTTACCACTACTATTGGCACTGTTTGCCTCGACAGACTCATGTAAGAAGTCTAAATAATTGTATCAATGCAGCTTTGGGAACAATTTTTGGTGTGTGATCTAGTAATAAGATTTATTTTATCTGTTGTACAACTGGCTTCAATGACATTCATTCAATAGATAAGGTAAAGTTACGTCACAGAATCTGTGACTACAAAACGATCGCCATTTTGTGGGTATAACGTGACATAATGTGTCACGTGTGCAGTTAATGGGCAAAGATATATTGCGTTATTCAAATAAAATTGAATCAACTGATCTAAGACAATGTCTCTATAACCATTAACTGACTAACAAAGCGTATTTAAATGATATTACAGTAAAAACATTTATGAGAGTTTCACCCATCAGATGGCGTCGAAAACCAGCTGGCATAGATATGGAACGAAATTACGTCACTGTCACCCTATGTATACCTGTTGAAAGACGATGTAGAATTTTTTGCGACCTTGCAGTCTTCGGTATTAGAAGGCTTTAATTAGTTCTGTTTATGGTAAATAGAGTTAAATCTGCAGAATAGTGTCTTAAATTGTGTCGTTTTTCGCTGTTTGTCCATTGACGTTCTCGGGTGCTGCCTGTATTACGAGATACATGTAATAATAATTGCAGATAAGGGAGAATTGTCGATAAGTAAAAAACGCACGTGCGTGTGGAACGAGTGAAACTGGCGCTGTTGCGCGTCGGTGAGCGTGACGTCATACGACGTCATCGATGACGTCACCGCCCGCTGCTGCTGCTGCTGCTGCTGCTGACGCCGTGGATCGGCAATGGTGAGCGAGAGATTGAACTCAGCCGGACAGAGAACGAGCAGGTCGTAGTGAAGTAGTTCGACGGAGAACCTGAGCGAGCGACGAGTCACCTGGACGCCCAGGTACGCCGGACAGTCGGTCATTCTACCTGCCAATCAGCGGCATCGCAATGACACACCTTGCCGCGCCATTACCACGGCGCAGTAAGATTATTATATAAGCAAAACGAACTTCAGTTTCTCTTTGTTATAAAAGCAACTGCTTCACAGCAGCAAAGAATAGCACATGCACCAGATTAGCTCATGTCCTAGTAGTAACCCAAGTAAAGGAAAAACCGGCAGAAAATCAGTGAGATAGATTAGTGAAATTTACGAAATAGGTGAGTTCTAAGCCATGAATGAAAGATCGGAGGAGCGATGGATGGTGAGAGCTGCTACTCGACATAAACAAGTATCAGCTGTCGCAGATGGACCCGCGCGACGCGTTTCCTTAGGCGCATCGTGCTGTATGCACAAATGGACGCTCGATATGATAAACTGGCCGTCGACTGTCGCAAGTATTGTAATCGATGGTCCATTTTATAACACTAAATCTGCACGTTTGTCAAACTAAGTTAAAACATGTTGTGGCGATCAACGCGTCGTGGCAGTAATTAAGTCAGAGTTTGGGACAAAGTTTCAGAATGAAGTACCTCTATTTTTCGAAATACCTAAATTTTCTTCTAGCACATGTGCACAATGTAGCACAGGTCGAAAGAAGCCCCCGTGCCAATGAAACCAGCTTGATCCGTCCATCCATTTCGAAACAATATCCGCTTGTATCACGATAGCATAGCATCGCGCGAGTAATTAACACGTGCGATCTGAGGTTAACTAATGTGTGCCTGCAGTTATCACGCTGCCAGTCTTCTGAACTACACCTGTATTTCGCACATAAATAGCTTACCAGCGATTGTAAGCAGGTGAGTGGATGCTGAGACTGGTACCATGGTAACGATCAGAGAACTGTTGATGACCAGACGCGACCGTGAGTCACTGAAGTAATACGGCAACACCGACGTGTTGCCTGCACACAGGTAATATATTCAATTATATATTAAATTATGTACAGTATACCTGTACATAGTACAGTTGTATATACAGGGCGACCCAAAATTCATGCAAATTAGTTAAAGTGCATTCTGAAGATGTGAGTGAGCAGTCACAAGTAGTGGCTTCAGATTTTTTGTACCACGCTGTAATTTCTGGGCCACCCTGGACTTGAGTAAACGTAGATGACCGTCGGCAGCATACGTAGCTAGCCACAACATGCGTGGCATGAAACAGTGAAGATAAACAAAAATTATCTTCAATCAGGTGTAGTGTTTGAAAAAATATACCAGCAACGTATATGAGAGACTTGCAGTATCCATTCCTGGTTAATTTTATGCGAAATTATATCGCTGCCACATTATCGACGACTTCACAAGAATATGCACAGCAGTTCGTTAGGTGTCGCTAGTTACCTGGCACAGTAAAGCGGAAATAAGGCGGATTGTCGGCAGCCTGAAGAAAGTAATGGAACGCGCCCGTGTCGAGATCTCGCGTTATGAACACGTTTACGTCATTTCCGCTCCGCTCCGGCGCATGCGCAGCCCGAAGTTTACTGGCGTTGCGCGCCGGGCACGAAGTGACGTCATCAGGAGGGATTCCCCCTCTTGTGACGTCACCAGCGGGGACTCCCCACGTCGACGAGCTGTAATCGAACGGACGCTCGAACTGCGCGGCCTTGATGACGTAGACGTCACGTGACACGGCATCGACCTGTGGTTGGTCGTCGGCAGATGACGTCACCGGAAGTACGGCAAACCTGTTGCAAGTTACAGGTCAAGGTGATACGTGGCGCTCGACACAAAATACGTCATTTCGGAGGGTCATCCTAGCCAATCTCTTGGTGTGGCACTGAAGACACTAAACCCGACGACATCCAAAAACAAACAACGAAAAAGAAGTCATGAAAGTTAACACACGAATACATGTCCAACCTAAAGTAAACATACAGAAAGAAACTCAAATCTAACCGCCAACATATGAACATAAGAACTGCTGTGTTCATAGACCAAGTTTACCGTATGTGTTGGCGGGAAGGCAAGCGCACCTGTTGACGAGGTCATCGCGGGTGAGGATGAACTCTTGGTGAAGGTCGAGTCCAGCGTCATGTTCCACGGTGAGGTAGTCGACGTGGTGGACTCCACGACGCCGCTGATGCAGACCGTCTGCTCTCACCGTCTGATGAACGGTGCTGGTCTTGAAACCCACCGACGGCAGCTGTGCACATGTCCAGCAGAGCAACGGTGCGTTGCAGACTCCGCCCCCTGCACCGCTTGCACGACGTCAACACCCGCAGCGTAATCAAGGCCGTTCATTGCAGCGCTGGTAACTGCTCCGACCATTTAAAAATAAGTAAGTGGACGTAATTGACGAACTTTCGCATTGGTCAGCAAAAACCGAATGTGAGGCGCATGAAGAAAGGCGCTAGGCCTGTCGTAAAAGCAGAGTATCGTCCCGACTGCCGGGAAACGATATCCCCCAGTCGATGGTAGGCGAAACCGACACGATCGACAACCACATTAAGCAGTAACCTTCTCGCCTGGTTTTCGAGATGATGATAACGTAATTTCACGGTCTCAAAAAACGCTTGGGCCACTCCTGCGTCAATACTGCAATATACGGGGATTTGCTGTTAGTGTTCTATAATAACCATAGCTATAAAATGCATCACAACGCAAACGGCAGGCCAGAAGGACAGTATAGCTGCGCTTAATGTCGTCATTTGGCTGGCGGTGGCACAATAAACAGCAGTGTTATTTCGTCGGCAATCGGCGCGGCAAAGCAACGGCTTGGGAGTCGGACTGGCGACCAGGAGGTCGCGGGTTCGACTGCCAGTCACGGCGCGGAAGCGTAACGCCTCGGCCGTTAACTGACGCTGGCTCTCTGCGCCTGAGTAGATAACCGCAGGTCAAGCATCGGGCCGTCGGTCCAAGACTTTCTGTGTCTTTCCGGTTTTCTTTTGCCATTTTCTGGCAACCACGTCAACGCTTGCCGTGTTCCAGACATTGTAAACTTCCAGTGTTTGTAATAACGCTGCACGGGAAGCAAAAATTGTCTACCGCGTCTTTTCCTTACCCACCTGCCCGTAGTCCGTCGTTGTGCATGCTAATGTAAACACTATCACAAACCTTTATCGGTATTCAGCACAAACAGATACTATTGCTTTATTTCACCTTCAACGTGTTTCATAAGGTTAAGGTTCTGTAGTTCTTCGGATAAGCCCACAAATGTAATGTACTCGTAGAGTCCAATTTCGTTAACCGCTGGTTCAGCGACCAGGGCTTGCTGGGAGGATACGCAACCGTCCACCTCTAACCTCCGTACTAAATAACTGCCCATCTACCAAGAGCCACTGTCCCAGTCGTAATATCAATTAAGTAAGTAAGTCAATCAGTAAGTTTTGACATTTGTACGACGGCTCCAAAAACACACACGCCAGAGCAGCGCCGGGCCGCGCGCATGGGCGCCCCCAGGAAGGGGCACCTGATCCCCTGGATTTTGACATAAATTTTTCCCATATCATTACCGTTGCACCTAGAGTAGAAATACAGATGCATTTTTGGAAAGGGGCTAAATTTGCCGGCTCCGTTGGACATCCAATGACCAAAATGCTTTTAGCTTCA
>Ga0126332_10000575_pt1 | contig 12890 bp, 6 predicted proteins | sample InaspJWI42metaG_FD_94482 | JGI IMG/M metagenome (GOLD analysis project Ga0126332, IMG submission 94482) | Marine gutless worms symbiont microbial communities from Oahu, Hawaii - Inanidrilus sp. 2 OAHU.JWI-42 metaG | ecosystem: Host-associated > Annelida > Digestive system > Unclassified | place...
ATGTCATCGATTCATCATCAGTCAACGTCTTCAAGAACCGTCTGGATGAGGCATGGGAAGATATGGGCATCTATAGCTGAGAAGCTACCTCGCTCATCAACTACAAGTACAAGTACAAGTAAAGATACGAAGATCGTTTCAGCGTTCTGATTTGTATTTGTCAAATATGCAAAGGATTGCAGATCTTTTGCAGGAAAACTTAACCATTAGTAGCTAGGCGTAGGTAATTATACTGTCATTGTTCTTGCGTGTAAAATACCCACATTACTTTGCGCAAGATGGGAGTGGATCAGAGATGTACGGACACTAACATTTTGGCATGCACATCTGCGGAAATACTGTCCTCAGGTGTCAAACGACACAACAGGCATCCCTGGGCGTCAGCGGCTGGTCGGTTTACTGTCTTATAGCAGTAGTGTCAACAAAGTACTCTGTTTATATGCAAGAGCGGGAAGCAGACACTCATTAACACTGGGCTACTCAACACGAGACAGTTACCGAGGTGCTGTAGTAATAATGTGCCGACAATCCGAGATGGTGCGTGTGGTGTAGAGCCATTACTTTACTGGAAAATTGACAGCAAAAATTGACGTTCAGTCATTTTATGTGCATTGTGTGCATTGCCGACCTTAGAAGCACCTGTTTGCATCTGAATACAGCTAAATGTAAGGTAGTTCGGTAGCATCTGTGGCCACTGACAAAAGCTTGTGGACCCATCCATGGACGCATTTGCATTGAAGTGTCTCTGGAGTGGATCAGTTTCCAGCACTGTAGTTTTCGTATGTATTTTTTGATGAAAACTGCTTGCAGACGATAATAATGGGTTAGGCTAAGGTTTTGTTTCAGTTGGAATCAGATTTCTGCTTTTAGTATGCATACATTGACAACATTTCCAAAGATCTGGACAATGGACATCCACATTTTTTTCCAGCTATGAGTAAATACTTGACAGATTCGGGCTCTAGTACCGAAGAGAGACCAGAGTCAATGTTACCATGCTTTCGAGGTGATGTACCTGGTACTTGATAGAATTGTGTGAGATTGCTAACAGCCTAGATTTATTAATCACGGGGGATGGCCTGTACTGCAAAATGGTAATCAGTAATTGATTGTATGCTATCTCTGAATACCAATTGAGTTCAAGCACTGGTGACTGTTTATTTGATCTGTTTTTCTTGAGGTTGTTTGCTCATGCTCATGCTGAAAGTTGTCGATCCTGAAGGTCAAGATACGGCTGTGTAAAATTGCAGTCAGATCACAAAATAAACATATCAGTAGAATAAATTCAATTAATATTCTCTTTTATTCTGTACTAGCCGTATCCCCGAGCGCACACAGTCTCTGCTACGCCTACTCCAGGCACGTTCACTCCAGCCATCAATCAAATGGCATCCATAAGCCACATGCTACCCAGCCTGACTGGGAATTTGTTGACCTAAGACGGTACACGTGTCTTGTCATTTGAGACACCACAGCTGTTGTCGCTGCTGTGCCTACACGCACACCCATCCGCAGCAGCGGTGGCCACACATTGGCCTAGGCTGATACATGTAGCTGCTGCTGCTGCCTCTATGTGAGTCATTCGAAAACTGCCCACGGTGCTCGGGCATTGCACAGTTTCTCCGCAAAAGTAACCCTTCATGACCATTCCGAGTTTATACGGAGGCTGCATGCCAAATCTGATCCAGATCCGTTGAAAAATGTGGCTGGCCATTGGAAACATATAAACACAGAGTCAAAAATATCTGTTAGATACCTTGACAGCTGTCAGTCTTGACAGGCCAAGATTGTTGGTCCCATGGTACGTGGGCTGACATTTGGGGCCGTCATGTTGCGTTGTGGTACTTGCTGTGATGTGACAGGCCATTATAGGCATAGTCAGTTGAGTGGGGTAGTATTGTGACTGCATGCTGCATAGAGGTCGAGGTCCAGAAAACTATCCAGCTGTTACAGGCGTGTCCACTGACGTGGACAGTAGATGACAGACACATAATCGACTAGGATACTATTGGCCACCAGTTTGTGGTCCGTGTTGTGCCAGGCAGGCAGTCTGTCGTGCCTGTCTTGTCTTCTGTGCAAGCGGCATACGATGTACGCTGTTTAAACTGTCATTCTCACTGGCCAGACTAATGAAGATTTGAGAACTCAGCATAGTCCACACTTAGTCGACAAATCACATTTATTGCATGGACTACATATGAAGGACAGTGCAGTCTGAAAACGGGACTGCATTCTCACAGTTTCCACCACAGTTAAACTTACGTCATGTTTGTTTTCTGCTCTAACGTATGTCGTGTAACGAATACGTGCATTGCGAGTGTGATACCAGTTCACACAGCAGACTTTTTTTATACATTAAACTGTTGACATTGTGACATGATGTGAGTGACATGACGATGGATACAGTGGGAATTGAGTATGGCTGGGGATGAAAAATTTTGGGGATGGATTGGGTGGGGGACTAAATATATTGGGATGGGAAGGTTATGAGCACAGCGGTATGCCAGAACCTCTGCTGCCACAGACAGACCATGTGCTGTGTCAGTTGTAATCTTGTAAACTGATGCACAACTCTGGCAACAAGTTGTACAACAAATCCACAACAGATCGAAGTGTTGGAGCATTACAATTGATAGACGTTTAGTATCGGGTAAACTATGTGCGTGGTAAGTGTGTAACATAGACCATCATAAGTGTGGTCAACAATCTTGATGTCATTGAGTTTTGTTTACAACAGGATCGACTTGCCACGAGGCAAAATTTTTAAACTTTGGGAAGTACCATACCCTTATTTGGGAGTTTGGGAAGTACCATACCCTTATTTTGAGGGATACCTAAATTTTCTGACAACACAGTATAGGATAGGAAGAAGAAAGCGCCCATGCTGAAAACCAGCTCGATTCCTTCACCTGTTTCGATACAATATCATCTTGTGATGACCAGACACCGACAACAGCATATACCACTCTAGCATATCGTCGCAGAGTAGAACAGTGTGTGGAAGTAGGGTGGGATGGAGACAAGTTGGCGAGGATAGAGAGATGATGTTGATAGGACTTGCAAGATTGTATCTGGTGGGTATGCAGATGAACTGTCCCCATGCAGCTCTCTACCAATAATCTGAAGTAACCATTACTTTTGAAAATGAGAGCTCCCTCAGTTTATAAGGTGAATGCAGACTTGGCTCCTAATGGCTTAGATGACCAGTGAACCTTGGGCTGTGAGCTAACTGTAAACTCATACTGTTTAGAACACCATTAGCATTTATTACTCCATTGAGACTGACAGCCCGTGCATGTTTTGCCATCTGACAGACGGCGGAAGGCAAAGTCAGCCTTCAGATGGATGCCACCTCCCCCAAAAAGTGGTTTGGTTGGCAGTATGTTTACATAGACAACACCGTAAACTAAAACCGCCCCATTGATTTAATGTGGAATGAATGCATAGGTGGACAAAATTAAGTACGCTGTCATGAGAGTTCACATGTCAGCCAGGAGTAATGTACGGGATTGATGGACATTATTACCTACTGTGCTGGTTTTGATTGGTTGTCGACAGGTATAGAGAGGGATTAGTTGGACGAAGAGCACAGCAAGGAAGCATTTTTTGAGAGAGCAAAATGTCGGTTATCATACGACTGCAGAATCTGCCGTGGAATGCAAACGCGCTCGATATTAGGAGATTCTTTCAAGGTTTGTCAGTACCTGACGGCGGGGTCCACATCATTGGCGGAGACAGGGGAGATGCATTTATTGCATTCAGTACCGACGAGGATGCACGCCAGGCAATGATGAAAGATGGCGGCCACATTAACGGATATATCATCAAGCTGTTTCTCAGCAGCAAGACGGAGATGCAGAACGTGATTTCGACCGCGAAGAACGTTTACGTTGCTGCGAAGGATGTGCCACCGCCGGCGATGCCTCCGCCCGTGCCCGTGATGGGAGCGCCGAAACCAGGCGGGTTCTACGACCGGCCGGGAATTCCACCGGTGGGTGGCACTACGGTGCTGTTTGCGGGTGCCAGCGACGGTAGAGGGGACGTCACGGGCAGTGGTCAGGGACTGCGCAGCTCAACCGGGTTCAGTACTTTGCCGCCAGTAGTTTATCCCGGAAGCAACAGCCAGCCAGTAGTTTATCCAGGAAGCAACAGCCAGATGATTCCTCCTCTGCAGCTGCAGCCTGCTGGAACTCTGATGCAGGTAAATGAGCCACCACGTAACATGCCAGCTGCCCCCGTGATGCTGCAGCCAGTGCCAGCAAGGTCAATCTTTGACACCAGACCAACTGATAGGCCACCAATGCCTGTGAATCTGCAGCAGCCACCTGCTGCTCCCATGGACCCGATGGTGCCCAGATTGCCGCCAGCAGTTCCTGGCATTCAACCTGTTGGGGCATGGACCACTCCTCAACCACCACCCGTGAATCGTGAACCACCACCGCCGGACTTTGGCCGTGCGGCTGACATTCCAAGTGCCCAGCCGGTGAGGTTTGATGGATACAGTTATAATGCAGGTGCAGGAAAAGAGCCTGTGAGAATGGACGTCGTTCAACCAGATCCAAACTACCCAAGAACTGGTGGACCTACTGGGCCTCTTTATGGTGCTCCTGAAAGTGGGAGAAGTTTCGTTCAAGTTGTTGAGCCCGGAAGGAACCCCAGTGGGCCACCTCCTGATGTGAATAGAGGAAACTTTGGAAGACCGGAGAACAACATGCCATTTGGTCGAGCGGAAGAGCAAAGAGATCGTGGAAGGTTTGTAGAAGATCCGCCCACTTGGCCCAAAAGAGGTGCTGGTAGACCAGAAGGTGGATCTGGCTCAGGTCAAGGTTGGGCAGGTGTCGATCGACCTTTTGGTGGAAGAGATGACTCCAGGAGAGATTTTGTACAGCCTAACGTTGATCAAGGAATGCATGCACCAGATAGGTGGTTTGACAACAGAAACATGCGTCCTGATCAGGGAGGCCCGAAAGTTCCAGATTATGGTCCCCGAGGTCCGGACCAAGGTCCTAGAGGTCCAGATTATGGTCAAAGAGGCCCCAATCAGGGTCCCATAGGACCGGATTATGGACCCAGAGGCCCCGATCTGGGTCACAGAGCTCCTGATTATGGCCCAAGAGGTCCCGATCTGGGTCCTAAAGGACCAGATCACGGCCCGAGAGGCCCTGATTATGGTCCCAGGGATTTCGTGACAAATGAACTACCACCACCTAGGCTAGCTGTAGTAAAACCCAATGATGGATACGGTCCCGGTCGACCTTCGAGGTTTCCAGAGGGTTCTGCTTCAAGATTCAGCCCAAATGCTGGTTCTGACAATAAGTACAGAGATGACTCGAGACCAGGGTTTATGCCTCCAGAGCCCAGATTACGTGAACCTCCCCGATCTTTGATGGACGAACCACTACGTCGGCCACCACTAAGGTTTGAGGGAAGGCCCCCCTCTCCACCTAGGGGTCGTTTCCCAGGCGATGGATTTCCTCCAAGAGAAGATCCGTGGCGCAACCAGCGACAAGATTTTGATCCAAGGCAGATGAAAGGTACGCGAGACCTCTGTGTGCATGTCACAAACTTGCCGACGTCATTCAACTATCGTGAGGTGCGCCGGACTTTCCAAGGCTGTCGTATTCCACGTGATGGAGTTAAGCTGATAAACGACCGGAACGGAATGCGAACTGGAGTCGTATTTCAACTACTGCAAGATGCTAAGAGTCTTCATATGGCACTCGGCCTGAACGGGAAGATGATAGGTGATCGTAGGATTACTGTTGAGCGATGCACTGATGCGGACTTTGACATGGCTGTCGATAGTGCAGTTCCTAAGGCCACTGATCGGTCGCGATCACCAAGGCCCCGACATCCCCAAGGAAACCCAAACATTTCACACTTTGTGCTGAAGAAACTACCGAAAAAGACGGAAAAGGAAGACATTCGGAAATTTTTTGGGAAGTTGCAGATTGCACCTGATGGTGGTCCATTTTTTGAGTTGACATATGACAAGACAAGGACCGGCAATGCCCTGGTTGCAGTCGAGGAGGAAGAGTTTGGGAAGGTACTGAAACTCCATCATAACATGCTGAATGGTGCTGCGATCGATGTTATCAAGATTAATGAGTATGAGTTTGAGGAAAGATCAAGAAGGTGCCGCCAGATGGAACGAGATGTCGCCAAGGATGCAGGACAGAGCAAACCCTTAGCATCAGTGGCTCCGTCTGTTTCTGCACGTGACAAAAAAGTCGAGAAGCAGGAATCAGGTCGCGGTGGAAACGGAGAGAGCGACGGGCGACAGCCGAATACGTCCGACACGGAGCCACGTTCCTGCTGTATTGAGATGCGCGGTGTGCCGTACACTGCAGCACCTCCGCTGATTCAGGACTTCTTCCGCGAGGTCAACATTCCAACCGAGAACATACACATCGTGTACAACCGCGAGCACCGAGCGACCGGGATTGCATTCGTCGAGTTTGCCTCACCCGACGACCAGCAGGTGGCACTGGCAAAGAACAAGCAGCACATGGGGCACCGGGTCGTCGAGATACGCTCGATGAGCAAACTGGCGATGGAACAGGAGTACAATAAGCAGGTTATGAAGTTCGGCGGAACTCCATTGCTGGCTGAGTACACTGCCCGATCCAACCCAGAGCATGCAAAACAAGCGGAAGGCCTCCTTTCGATGCAGAACCTGCACTTTGACACGGAGCTGGAAGACATCCTGGAGTTCTTCACCGGGCATCATCCGGTCTTGAACTCCATCAAGTTGCAGTACAGAGATCAGCAGCCAACGGGAGACGGGCTGATTGCATTTCCGTCGATGCAGGAGGCTGAGGCAGCGCTTCGCAGCAAGAACCGTCACTTGCTGCTCGGTAAACCGGTTACCCTGTCATGGGCAAAGAAGTGACTTCCGCAGGTAACAAGACTTACAAACTGTTTCATTTTGTCACTGGATGTTCACATCGAAAGTCCGATCTGCCAGTGATATTTATCACTGGCAGATCGGACTTTCAGTGCTTGAATTACAGTCAAAGTGCAGGTCAAGTACTGTCAGGCAGGGATAAGCTGTGCTCCAGCAGTTCACAGAGGTTTGTGGTACACATGAAATATGTGGCAGCTAAACAAAATTTAACGGACAGCAGCAAGGGAGAGTGGACGGGGCGGCCTCTGCCCCCTTTCTGTGGGAAACAGGTTTAAAATAACGGAGGCATTGTTGGCCAGTGGACGTGCAGAAATATACAGTTTCTGCATGCCGGGCCCTAAAGCTCTGTTTTTAGAGCTACTATTCTTCATACTGCAAGAGTTTTCAACCAGGGAAATTCCCTTTGGGAATTTTAGAGTTTCATGGGGAATTAAGTTAACGACTGGAGAATGCTGGAGCATAGTTTGTTTACTCTGCAATAAGAGTGTGAACCCTCCCCCTAAAAAAATTCAGGGATGGAAGCTATGCTGTGTTGTGAAGGATTGCTGAAGCTGTTTTTCTTCTACATCCATGTCATAGTGGCTTATAGTTGCTGAGGTGTTGAAGCCCTGTTGCTTCAGCCTCAGTACACATAACCCTATGGCTTATAAGTCTGCCTACAGAGTGACCATCGGTCCGGAAATTGTGGGAAGTTAGAGAATTGTAGACTGTTATGGGAGTTATAAGAACTTGTTATAAGAAGTTGTTAGTTTCATGAAAGGTCTGGGAAACATAAGGATCCTAGAAAATGGCATCACTTAAACGAGACTGGTGTTTGAGTGACACTCATATGGTCTGTAACATAAAAGGTGCCATTCATTGATCATATAGTTAACGAAAAATCATTTTACAGCATGTCTGTTGCACGCAAATCAGGGAAGTATAATATTAACAAGTAGCTTGCATCTGCTACAGCTGCAGGTGACTGGAAAAATGAGGAAATATATGCTGTTTGGAAGATAGTTACTCAGGATGTTGTAGATGTTGTGCAGTATTGTAGTTGGTACTTGGGGTTTTGAAGTTGCATGATAGAATGGACTCATGCAGGAAGTGAGTACGTTGATAGATGGCGTCCATATTTTCTGATTTATTGTAATTATCAATCCAGCATCTGTTGCTGCTGTATCAAATAAACTGTTTGATTACTTGATTTGATATCTCTCATCTGTAACTCCTCATTACCGGTACCTGTATCTGTGGGACTGTCGCAAGCCTGGTCTGTTGCAGAGGTCGAACCAGGTCTAAGCTTCTGAGTTCTGACCCATAACCCACCCCAGCACAGAGGTGGTTACCTAGTTGTTGAAAATTCTGAAACTCTGTCACTTTCTCAGGAGTCCCGTACTTTCTGACACATAGCAACACAAATTTTTTGTCAAACCCTTGCAGTATAAAAGATACAAGCTACTAATAAGTAAAAAAACTAAAAATTAAATAAATTAAGTTGTATACCAGTAATGCCACCTCCATAAAAAGGTATTATTTACTGCCAAATGCCAATAGTACTATGATATGTGTGTCTATTAAAACTCCAAAACTTGTTAACTCTGCTCAATCTGACACACTAGTCCGTGACCTGACCTGACCCGACCAAAATTGTTGACCTAGTGATCTGGAGTCCCCGTTTCAACTCTGGTCTGTCACAGAGAGGCACTAATTGAGATGAGCACAGCAAGCCCAGTCAGCATTACATCACAATGACTTATCAAAGGAATTCGAGATCAGACTACATCGTCGCCACTGACAGATTGTTTAGTTGTATTTGGCAGTTGGCACCAGTGTGCACCCTATCTAATACATGGTTCCTTGTGCACACATGACTCTGCCTACAAATGACATCTAGATCAGTTCAGCTGTTTTGCTGAGCACACCAGTGTGCCCATCACATAAGAGACAGGCCGACCGTGGATTGAGCGACACATGTAGCAGTAGGCCGCATCTACGCGATGCATGGGATATGGCTTAAAATATTATTACACGGTAAGTCTTTTCAGGGGTGGCTGGGTAGCCGAGTGGTTAGCATGCTCGAGTCAGGCGCAGAAGGGCCCGGGTTCAAATCGCAGTCGCGACACTGTCGCGTAACAGTCTTCGGCAAACTGTTCACAGTTTTTCACACCCATTGTACTTCTGTTCACCAAGCAACAAAATTGATAGCAGCTCTCTTAAAGGTTACGGTGGTAACTGCAGGCTGGCGGAAAGTAATCGCCAGGTTTATGATTCACGTCATCTGCAGGCTGACTGCCAAGAACTGGGTTCAGCTCTGGAACCCTACACTCGGTAATCGAGTATGGGCTACCTTTACCTTTTTAAAAGTCTTTTCAAATGTTTTTCAGTGCTTTGACAGTGTTGATTGGGCAGCAGGAAGAGCATCCGGCCTGTGAAAAATTGAGTGATAAGGTGTTAGTGTGTTTGTCAGGAGCGAGGTGCAGATTGTTTGCATATGGTCCAGCTGATGCTACTGCATCCCAGTTCCCCATAATCTTTTGCCTCATTTAAATCCACACGGGTTTTATTTTTCTGGTACTGGCTTACCCATGATGTCTTGGAAAAGAGACCTTTAAACGGGTGCAGTAGTAATAGTATGTCTTTTCAAAATGTGTGTTTAAAAGATTAACAGTTTTATGATAGGGCAGTATCATGCCAGTGTGGGATTAAAGTTAAACTGCTGCTGTGAGTGTTGTCATTAGTATTTGAACGTGCAAATCACATATGCACATCAAATGGGCACCTGAGCATCATTTCATATATGGTGGTTGTGGGATTTGATATTGATCGTTTCAGTTATTTGAATTTTCTGCTGTTGGCGGGGCAACAGGAAGGTGAACCCCATAGGCTCAGTTTTGGGAAACTTGTCTTCTGGAGCTCAGATTTTCCTGCAGTGTTAATTGTCAGTCGTATTCATAAGGGGGCGTCAGCAATGCAGTCTCAGGCTGCCAGTATACCGTAACAAATTGTTGTTGTTATTATTGCATTTGGTAGTTTCACTGGTGTTCATATGTTGCAGGTTGTTGTCTGCAGTTGAATCTTGATTGGATGTGAGAATGTCAGACTTCACTGTGCAAGTTCTTGTAAGCTGAAGTTTTCTGTGTCATGAGACCACTATGATATGACTGCTACAACTGTTGCATAGCACTTCCAGCAGTTTGTCATTGTTGTGCTGACTGACTGACGACCTTGGTCGCTGTATTTGACACATCACACAGAAGCTTAACAGTCGACTGTAGCTGTATTTCTCAGCAGTTGTTGTGTTAATTAGCAACTTTCCATGTGTTAGTTTTTTGTTTAATGTTTGATTTTTAAAATTCAGACGATTTAATTTGTTCATTGGTTATAATTTTCACTTTGTACTGATTTACTGATCAGAATGATAGTTTGGATTTTCTGCTGAGACAAATGCAGGCATTGCTGGTGGCCTGTGGTGCATTGTCATTAGACAGATGTTACTTTCGGAGGTCTCTCTGACCTCTGTAGAGAGTGTTTCGGCGTATTTCCTGGCATGGACCACAAGGTCATTAAAAGCAGGGTGACCACTCGTAAGGAAAACTGGGAAATGTCTGGGAATTTGACAGCTGTGTCTGGGGTACATCTCATCCTTCGGGTTTTGGGCTTCAGCCTTCATCGGTATTTAGTTAGAGGCCTTGTATTACCCCAGTACCATTTTAAAGGACTTTTTTGCGTACTAAGTCATTTTGAACATTTGTGGTGAAGTTTGTAGTGCATTGGTACTTGGTAGCACTGACAAAATGTATAGTTGAAGTGGGTAACACAACGTGGTTAGTCGTCCCGTCGTGGGCCAGGGCTTCTCTCACTGCCTCCTTGCCGTGTCTACTCTACTGTAAGCCAAGAAGAAGATATGCAACCATATCTGTAGCCTACCAGTCAGTCCGGCATAGGTCAGTTGCTACACTCTAACTGAAGTCAGTTTGCGTTTAACAGATTTCGTGGTATTTGCTGCCCAAACAATCCTTGCCTTGGCTTAAATATTTTTGTTACATTATATTAAATATTGTTCTTTAATTGGTACATGCTGTTCTTCGGTCATAACACACTTTCACTGCATTATACACGGATCTGACCCGTCCCCCGGACCCCCTCGCTCTGAAAATTTTTTGGGGGGGTCCGGACCTCAGCAATCCCCCTGTGGCATGGGCCATTGGGGCCTCACTCCCCCCAACCATATGCAAATGAACATACAATTAAATCCATAGCATTATACTCAGTAAATATAAGTTTATAAAAAATACTGGCAGTTAATTTAGACAGACTGGCAACGTTGTTGTGATTGTTAGTATCAGTGGCGGCGATTTCTTCTGAATGGTGGGGGGTCGGGGGTGGAGCCCCCAGCGGGGTCCAGGGGCAGAGCCCCTGGTCAGAGGGGCAGAGCCCTCCTGAAGTGGGGGGGACATTTAACCTTTGCGTCCCCCCAACCAAAATGTTGGGGGTGGACGTGTCCCCCCTATAATCGCCGCCCCTGGTTAGTATGTTAATAATGTCCCTGGTTTTTGCAATTGGTCTAGCAAAAAAAATTAAAAATAGTCTTGGTTGTTGGTTGCACGATTCCATCAGTGAACTGAAGATGCATCAAGTTGACGCATCTTAAGTTGACTGATGGAATCGTGCAACCAACAACGTTCTGCATATTAATTAGGTCTCAGACCACCTTTGAGACTTCGGTCTCAGCGAAAGATCAAGTGACCCACTACACTGCTGTATGTAGTCAGTCATTCACTATGCTAGGCTGACGGGTTCTGTGGAGCCCGTTTTTAAATTTACGTTCGCCAGGTGGCAGCTGCGAACTTGACCGTAATGCCATGTTTCGAACGTTTCTCAAACAAAAACTCGTGTGATAACTTTAAAGAACAGCGAACAGTAAAATAAATGCATTCCTGTCAAAACTGTTTTGAATATCTGTTAATCCGATTTATAAATTTAATTTGGCGTTTCGCAGCAGGATAACAACACCGACATTTATAGTGAATAACTTTTTCAAAATGTAAGTAAAAGTAGAAAATTTCATAAGGCAATCGGGATATATTACGCTCATCGCAATACTTCGCTTATTTAACCTACCGTAATATTTGAAAGGGGACATTAATCAATGTCCCTTGATTTTGAAGATATTAAGTTATCGCGCAGTGAGACGATAACCCGCCGACACGCCCGTGCAGTCCGCACAGCTCTGGTGGCATACCCTAGGCGCTGTGCGCCTAGCTGGCCCAGGTGGGACCGACAGACGGATCGCGGCATCACTTAATCCCCCTACGGCGGGGGCATAATAATAATACTTCCAGATCCTTTGCATGTGAAATGAATTGTTTACTACTACTGCTAATGAACATGCATTGTATCTGTATAGCGCCGTAAGGTCGTGCCTTCATAGGCGCTGATACCTTCTCGTCCTTTGGTCCCTGAGATGGTACGGTGAGTGGTGACCCACAAGTGCCAACTTTCGTCCAAAGACCAGGCACACCTCACCGCAGGGCATCGCACTGTAGTTTGAAGTTGGGGGAGCAGAAGGGTGGGCTGCTATGGAGGGAGCACGAGCCATAATTGGGTTCTCTGGGGGCAGAGCCCCCAGCGGGGGACCAGCGGCAGAGCCCCCGGTGGGAGGTCAGGGGGGCGAAGCCCCGCTGAAGCTGACGGCATTTTAGTACTGGAGCACACATTTTTTGCGCTGTCCTGGAACTTGTAGTGGTAGCCGATCTGACCGAAGCGACCAGACAGGCCTACATTTGATACCGCTGCTATTTTGAGCGTAAACGGCGCTGGTGTCTCGCACCTGCAGGTGTTATGCGATTTCTTACAAGCACAGTCGCTTGATAGCTGCGTTCTGGTGCTCTGCAGCCTAATGGGCTTATTACAATTGCGATACGAGCACGATTCGAGTACGATTCGACTACGATTCGGCTACAACACGCTACGAGGTTTTTCGTTCGCTCGCATACGA